>Ga0265327_10000286_pt1 | contig 99387 bp, 78 predicted proteins | sample 41621metaG_FD_202089 | JGI IMG/M metagenome (GOLD analysis project Ga0265327, IMG submission 202089) | Rhizosphere microbial communities from Carex aquatilis grown in University of Washington, Seatle, WA, United States - 4-16-21 metaG | ecosystem: Host-associated > Plants > Roots > Rhizosphere...
CAGGCATTGGGATACCGTACAAAACCTTTCGGCAGAAAAAAATCTGTAGTCCCCCTTGCCGTAACAAAAATTTTAGAGATCCCCGTCAATAGGGCATTCGAGCCGACCTAGCTGCAATGTGGGTTAATGTATAGTTTTGGGAATCTTATCACCTCACCTTGAAATAACTGGTGACCCGAGACCCCTGTCGAGGCCCCCACACAGCAACGTTGTTCCGAGGCCCCTGTCGAGGCACGACTGGCCTTCCGATCCCCTGGTCGGCGAGTAGCGGCTATGGTTAGGAATGATTTCACATACCAATCATTGGATTACAAGATCGGTGGGCCTTAGAAACATGGACCATCTGTATCGACCTGTGCGACCTTCAATTGCTACTTATGTTGAGCTTTACTCCGCCATCTGGGGATGGCAAGGCCAGTCGTTCTTAGACAGGGTCTAAGAACAACTTCTACTTTTTTGTGTTGGACCATTGCTTCGAATGAGCTTCAACATGCCTTCAGCAGATTCGGCTTCGTACCGAACCCTTCGACCGCGCTCAGGGGCCGGGATCGAGGTTTGACTCCGCTCTGAGAGGCACTCCATCTTCAAATCACCCAATAGCTCCCATTGGCCGCCGTAGTGCAAAGCACGAAGGAGGCCCATCACCAATTCATCAAATCACCAAATTATCAAATCAAATCCCGTTTCCTCGCCTTTTCCATCAAAGCCAAAACCTTCGTCACATCCTCCGGGGTGTCAATGCAATGGCTGTCGTGGTGGGTGATGGCGCACTTTACCTTGTAGCCGGCTTCCAGCCAGCGTAGCTGCTCGAGGGATTCGGCCCTTTCCAGGCTCGATACGGGCAGTTTGGTGATTGCACGGAGTACATCCGTCCGATAGGCGTACATGCCCACATGGCGGTAGTATGCCCGTCGCAAATGCCATTCTGTTTCGGGGACGTCTTTCAGGAATGGGATTACCGAACGACTAAAATACAGGGCTTCCATTTTCGTATTCAAAACCACCTTCACCTCGCCGATATCAAAAAGATCATTGGTATTATCTACCGGGATGATCAGAGTGGCTATTTCAGTTTGCCCATCCTTCAAAACCTCCGCCAACGTATCGATCTGGCTGGGATCAATAAAAGGTTCGTCACCCTGGATATTAATGACATACCGGATATCGCCACCCATTTTATCGACGACCTCCATACACCGGTCGGTGCCGGAAGGATGCGCTGCTTTCGTGAGGACTACCTCCCCGCCAAAATCCCGAACATGTCGGGCGATCCGATCATCATCTGTTGCTACAATAACACGGTCCAGACTCTTGCTCTTGCGCGCCTGATCATAGACCCTATGGATCATTGTTTTGCCTTCGATCTGGATCAGGGGCTTGCCCGGGAAACGGGTGGAGGCGTATCGGGCGGGTATGATACCAGCTATCATAAGGAAACAATTTGTTGGTCCTGCAGGGTAAATAATTGGGGAATAGCGGCATTCCGCTGGCTAAGATAAGCCTGGTAGTTTTCACTGAATTGCGCGCGTTCCCCAATGGTGTGCTCATAAATTCCGCTTAAGCCACACAATAAGTCAACGCTTTCGCGGACGGCATAATTGCGACCATCAGCAGCCGTCAGATAATCAACGTACTTCTTTTCCTTGGCCCATTGGATCAGCAAGGGATTGCAGGAACGGTTCACCATCACCCGGAGACCGCATCTTGATGCTATCGAAAAATCCAGTACATCATCGAAAAAAAAGGCCACTTCATGGTCTACCAGGCCATAAGTATTACATAGGTGTTCAAGAGCTATAGCTTTGTGTTTGATACCTCCGTAAACCGCTTGAAAGTGCTCCCGTTGAGCCAGACGGATCGCTGCCTGGTTGTTTTCGCCACTGATAATGGCGACAATCGCCTGCTCTTTATTGCGTTGATAATGATTAAACCGAAGCAGATTGGTTCCCATTGAATCCACTTCATTGAAAAGACTCGAACCATTCGCATCCTTTTCCCCACCATTAAAAACCCCATCCCAGTCAAATATAAATGCTTTGATATGGTGAAGGCGCTCCGCAATAGCAGCTGCCGGGAGCAGGAACTCGCCATGAAATAATGCGGGGATCTGGGCTATTTCCATAATGGATCTTAGAACTGTATGGTTCAAAAAAACCCGGAGTTTTGAAGGCTCCGGGTCGTTTTATTTAATTTTTATGCTTCCAGATCCTGTATGTCCAGCATCCCGGAAGGGCAACCATCTTCCGTGATCAGGATGGTATCTACATTGGTCTTTTTAAAGATCCCGGCGGCATCATTCAGCAGTGCCCCACCCTCGATGGAGATCGGGGATTTATAACTCATGGCATCCATTTTCTTATCCAGGATACCGGCGCCTTCCGACTGCAGCAACCTCCGGATATCGCCATCCGTAAAGACACCCAAAGCTGAGCCATCATCTCGGGTAACCGTGATCGCGCCAAAACCATACTCGGTCATCTTGACCAGGGCATCCCGCAGGGCCAGGCTGGAAGAAACCACCGGATTGACCTTACTGGCCGCCTCACGAACCTTCATGGTCATAAGACGGGTATCCTGCAGGAACTGGTCGGTACCCACTGTTGTAAAATTATTTTCAGTCAGGCCTTTCAACACTTTCAAAGGAACCGTAATGGTATGCACGCCTACATTGATCGCATTGCGCACATGCTCGGCATGGCGAACTGAAGAGAACATGATCTTACTATCGTATCCATAAGTCTCTACTGCATTCACGCATTGTTCTACCAGGGCGAGGGCATCATGGCCCTGATCCTGGAGGCGGCCCACCAGTGGACAAACATAAGTGGCACCGGCATGCATCGCCATATAGGCCTGTTGCAGGGTATAAACCAGGTGGACATTTACCAGCAAACCGTCATTACGAAGCAGCTTGCAAGCCCGGACGCCTTCAAGAGAAACCGGGATCTTGAACACCGTCTTAGTCGGATCCAGACCCAGGTCCAGTTGGCGCTTGGCCTCTGCCACCACTTCTTCTGCCGTGTTACCCAGAGCTTCGATCTGAAGGACCGGAACCATTTTGGAAAGCTTCACGATCATCCCGTCGATATCCGTGATCCCCTCCCGTTGCATGAAGGTTGGCGTAGTGGTCAGGCCATCCAGAAAGCCCAATTTAAAGCCCTCTTCAATCTCCTTGAGGTTGGCTGAGTCCAGGTAAAGTTCCATTTAGGTTGTTTTATTTTTTATTAGCTGATTTAAAAATGCCCGAAATGATTACCGGTATTTTAAGGTGATAATCAAAGGCATTACCGGAAAATGATCCGGTTTTTCTTTCATTCAAGGCTGCAAAATAATGCAAGCCCGATTCTAAACCACAAACCGGAGGATCTATTTGCTATACTTAACCCGCAGGTTATGCAGTTCGATCAATGGTTTCAGGAACTCTTCGAGATCGTAGACGCACAGTTGGCTGGCCGCATCACACAGGGCTTTTTCAGGTTCCGGGTGGGTCTCGATAAAGACGCCATCCACGCCGGCTGCTACTCCGGCACGGCTCAGGACCGGCAAAAACTCGCGAGCGCCTCCCTTGGCATCTGCAGATGGGATGCCATACTTACGGATGCTATGCGTGATATCAAACACCACCGGATAGCCCAACTGCTCCATATGATAAAATGCCCGTGGGTCAACAACCAGGTCATTATAACCCATGGTATATCCCCGTTCTGTAAGAATGATCCGATCGTTACCGGAATCGGTAACCTTCCCAACCGGGTGTTTCATGTTTTCAGGTGCCAGAAACTGACCATGTTTGATATTGATGATCTTACCGGTCTTTGCAGCAGCCACCAATAGGCCACTTTGCATACATAAATATGCGGGGATCTGAAGGATGTCACAGACTTCTGCCGCTGGTGCTGCCTGGTCCGGGTAATGAATATCGGTCAGGACCGAAAAGCCAAACTGCTCCTTCACTTTAGCCAGCATCTTCAAGCCGGCATCCAGGCCAGGGCCATCATAGTATTTAAGGGAACTACGATTGTCCTTATTGAAAGAGCTTTTATAGATCACCGGGATATTCAGGCGTTCGCTGACCTCCCGAAGGGTCTCAGCGGTCTTCATCATTACCTGCTCATCCTCGATCACACAAGGACCTGAAATCAGGAATAGCTGGTCGGACCCAATTAAAATATTCCCTAGTTGAAATTGTTTTTGTGACATCTTGTTTGTTAATATAACCGATACAAATACTTACATCCGACGGAACAGGGCTTCGATATCCGCCTTGTTCATTCGATCCTGCCAGTCTTCTCCCACTGCATGACGCCACATATGTGGCAAATTCCAGGCCACTTCTGCCATGGCAGCAATGGTTTCATTACTCCAATTTTTGCTGAGGTCTGTTGGTAACTGAATCTGGTGTTTCTCCAGCATGGTACGGAATTCCTTCACTCCTTCCGGATAATAATCGTCGAGATGCTGGAAGGCAACACAGTTGGCATAGCAATGTTTTTCACCCAGGATCTTGGACAAACCGTAGGATAAGGCATGACAGACACCGACTTCAGAATAGGTCAGGGAAAGGCCGCCCATCAGCGAAGCCACCATTAGTTTATCATCATTCTCCGCAGTTTGTCCGGCGGCATCGCCCAGGTAGATATCCCGGCAGAGCTTCATGGCCTGTTCTGCATAAGCATGGGAGAAGGCGTTATTGAGTGCCCCATTTTCGGATTCCACGCAATGGATATAGGTATCCATTCCGGTATAGAACCATTTGTCACGAGGCACCGAAGCAATCAACTCCGGGTCGAGAATAACCTGATTGAAAACGGTCCAATCGCATTTCAGTCCCAGTTTCTTCACAGGTCCGGTCAATACAGCGGTCATACTGACTTCTGCGCCGGTACCAGAAATAGTTGGTACACCCAGGTGATAAATACCCGGTTTTTTGATGAGGTTGAGGCCTTGATATAATGTAGATGATCCTTCATTTGTGAACATGAGGGAAAGGGCTTTGGCGATATCCATGATACTTCCGCCTCCAATTCCGACGATGCCGGCTGGAATCCCTTTCGAATTCATGACTTCATCCCGTAGTCCATCGATCTGTTCGGTTGTGGGCTCATTAGGGTCCACATCAATAAAATGGATGACGTCCTCCGGATGCGCAGGAATGCGCGACTCTAAGTCCTTTCCTTTAAAATATTGGTCGATTACAAACACGAAAAATCCTCCCCCCCGACGTTCGTCAAGGATAGATTCCATGGTCGAAAGGGAGCCGCGGCCGTAGACGACCTTCTCGATATTCTTAAAATTCTTGTGCAAAATCCAGTATATAAAATGAATGAATGGATCGGTTGATTATCAGGCATGAACAGGTTCCAGTACCTGGCGCATACAGGCGTCAATGGAACTAGCCAATTTCTGAACCTCCTCATCGGTCCAGGTACAGCGGATGCCAAAGGAGATCAAACGTCCAATGACTTCCTGCGATTTAGGAAGTTCCATGGTCGTATAATTCTGAGGCGCATCCATCATCTGAATGGTCAGGCGGCTCGCTGTGCGCATTTCGCGAATGTGATCCCACTGGTTGATGAAATGGTACATATTCGTAAACCAGTAGTTGAAGCCAGCGACCCCATTCTCATTGAAAGCAGCGACTACAGCAGCGGCTGTTGAAGCATCGGGAAGCAATAGATTCAGGAAGGTCGCACTGTCGCCATCCGGATCTGCCAGACGTGCGAAAGAAACACCCGGAGTATTTGAAAGGGCCGCAACGAGGGCTGTTTTGTGTTTGCGATTCGCCTCACGAACCTGTGGAACCCGGCGTGTTTGCGCAAGGCCAACAGCGGCATTCAATTCCCCGATCCGGTAATTAAACCCGAGGACCGGATGCTGTTCCATGCCGCGGTTACTGCCTTCATGATTATGGCCATGATCGGAGTAGGCATCTGCGATTTTATAGGTGGCTTCGTTGTTAGTGACGAGGATTCCACCTTCACCGGCGGTAGCAATTTTGAAAAAATCAAAGGAGAAGGCGCCAGCTTTTCCGAAGAGGCCAACAGCAGTACCCTTATAAGAAGCGCCGAAAGCCTGTCCGGCATCGTCTACCAGGATCAGATTATGTTCCTGGATCACTTCCATGATGGCATCCATATCCCCCATCCCGCCGCACATATGCACCAGGCAAACACCTTTGGTTTTTGGGGTAATGGCTTTGCGGATACCTTCTGCACTCAGGCATAGGGTTTCATCGATTTCTGCAAATATGGGAATAGCACCCAGGAAAAGGACTGCTTCGATGGTTGCGATGAAGGTGAATGGTGGAACGATGACCTCATCCCCGGCGCCAATTCCGGATGCTGCCAGAGCAGTCATCACCGCAGTAGAGCCGGATGACATGGCATGAACAAAGCGGGCCCCCGTGATCTTAGCGACTTCTGCCTCGAATTCTTTAGCTTTCCAATGGCCATTCCGCTGGGCATCATGGCCATAACGGAACAGGATACCGGTATTGAGTACGTCGTCAATTTCTTTGCGCTCCTCGGCGCCGAATAATTCTGTTCCTGGCATTTCTGGATAAGAAATTAAGTGTTTGATATAAAACTGGCTGCAAATTTACTAGTTCAGGCAGCGTCGTCTACTAATTTTAGGATTTTAGATGTTGCGCCGGCATTGTTCTGGACAAAGGATCGGATTTGCTGCCCCAGTTCCAGGCGTTTTTGATCATTTTCCATTAAAAACTGAAGTTGCATTTTATAAGCCGGAGCATCATTTACCGGGAAGGCATAAGCAGCTTTAACCATTAGAACTGCTTCGCTAAACTTCTGGTAATAAGGGCCAAAGATGACTGGAAGTCCAAAAACGGCGGGTTCCAGGATATTATGAATACCTGATTTGCTAAAGCCGCCACCAATGGTAGCAATTGCTCCATATCGGTAGATATCGGATAACATGCCCATATTATCGATAATCAGGACCCGGGCGGTGGAGCCTGGTTCATACTTCGAGTAAAAGCAGGCAGCCGATCCAAACAAGCTGCTGATTTGTTCGAGATGGGCCTGACCGATCTCATGAGGTACCAGAATCAATTTCCAGTCTTTTTGAAATAGGTCCATACAGCTATGAAGTATTTGCTCATCCTCTCCATAGGTACTACCAGCAATAACAAGCTTTTCAACGCCTTTAAATACTTCAATAAGGGGTAATTGGCAGGTATTTTCCGCAATCTGAAGGACGCGATCATAACGGGTATCGCCGGTCAGTATGGAGTTGATGCCTTCTGTTTCCAGTAGCTTTTGGGATTCCTGGTCCTGAACGGTCAGGATGCTAAAGAAGGAAAGCAAGTTTCGAAAGAAGCCGCCCCAGGGTTTAAAGAATGCCTGTCCGGCACGAAAGCTGCCAGAGACGAGGATGACAGAGATCCGGCGTTTAGCGATTTCATGGAGGTAGAAATACCAGAACTCATACTTAACAAACAATACCTGGGTTGGTTGTACTAAATCCAGGAATCGCGAGGCATTTCCGGGTCCGTCCATGGGTAAATAGCAGACAAGGTCGGCACCCTCGTAATTTTTGCGAATCGTATAACCAGATGGGGAAAAGAAGCTCAGGATGATCTGGCAATCGGGATACTTGCCCTTTAGTGCTTCAAGGACTGGACGCCCCTGTTCAAATTCTCCCAGGGAGGCGCAGTGCATCCAATAGCGTCTGGAAGCAGGAGGAAGAGCCTGCATTTTATCCTTCAGCGTTAGCCATTGCCCATTGCGTCCCAGTTGCCACGCGGCAGCTTTTTCGCTTCGCAGAGCGGCGAAAAAGATACCGAGTCGGTATAGTTTCAGGGAGAGGTAATAAATGAATGCTGCCAATGGGGAGGATGGGATGGATGATGCTACCGGTTTACGGAGGGCAAAAGTAGCTAAGGGGGTGGAATGTATGGTGGATGCGGGTAACATAATGGATACTGTACTATCGGTCCTGCAGAATAGGTATGTCAGAGCAGGTACTTTAGGGTAGGTACTTTAGAGTAGGTACTTTGGGGTAGGTACAACACCCCATCTTGTCATCATCGCTCGAAAGTAACTCCATTGATGTAACTACATCACTGTAACTACACTGATGTAACTACAGTGATGTACTTATTGTGAGGTACCAATAGTGAAGTACCTGCTGTAAAGTATATTTAGTGATATACCTGATGTAAATTACCTACTGTGAAGTACCATGTCATAAACACATCCCGCTAGCATTCCGGCAAGCTCTGCGGAATATTCGTCGCAAGTCCTGCCTCAGCCGTCTCTTTGTATTTCCCATTCATGTCAAGAGCGGTCTCCCACATGGTATTTACCACGGCATCGAGGGTGACACGTGCTTCGCCAGGACTACTTTGCAGGGCCAGTTGAGAGGCCGTTATCGCTTTTATGGCACCCATGGTATTTCGTTCAATGCAGGGAACCTGGACCAGACCGGCAACCGGATCGCAAGTCATACCCAGGTGGTGCTCCATGGCAATCTCTGCGGCCTGCATACATTGCTCTACGGTCCCACCGAGACATTCTGTTAGGGCACTTGCCGCCATGGCGGAAGAAACGCCAATCTCGGCCTGACAACCACCCATGGCTGCAGAAATAGTGGCCCCTTTCTTGAAGATGGATCCGATTTCCGATGCATTGAGCAGGAAGCGGATCACCTTATCCTCATCCATTCCATCATTAAAGATGCCATAATACATAAGTACAGCGGGTATCACGCCGGCCGCACCATTGGTTGGGGCCGTTACCACCCTGCCAAAGGCCGCATTCTCTTCATTCACAGCAAGGGCAAAACAGCTGACCCAGTCCAGGATGTATTGAAAACTTTGTCCACCCGTGGCAATAGCCTTTACCCATTCATCAAAATTTGTATAGTCTTTTCCTTTCAGCAATCGATCATTGAGCGAGGCGGCACGCCGGGTTACATCCAATCCTCCAGGTAATTTTCCGGAAGTATGAGCACCCCGATACACACATTCCTGCATCACTTTCCAGATATCCAGCATGCCTTTCCTGGTTTCGGCTTCTGTGCGCCAGGCCAGTTCATTAGCCATCACAACCTCAGAAATTGAAAGGCCGGAAGTGCTGCACCATTGGGTGAGTTCCGAAGCATAATCAATCGGATAAGGCAGGTCCACGATTTCACCAGCAGAATCCCCTTCTCCTTCTTTGATCACAAAACCACCACCAATACTATAATAGGTCTCCGATATTTGCTGGCCATCATTCAGGGTACAGAGAAAGCTTAGCGCATTCGGATGAGCCGGTAACGATTCATCCATCATAAAAACTACATCCACAGCCGGATCAAATTCAATGGGATGTGCCCCCGCGAATAGCATTTTATGCGTTTCAGATATCTGCGCAATCCGTGGCTGTAAGGCATTTACATCGAATGTCACGGGATCTTCCCCACAAAGACCCAGGATGACGGCAATATCCGTTCCGTGTCCGACTCCGGTCTTAGCCAATGATCCATAGAGGAGCACCTGAATATGGCTAACCATGGAAAGGCGATCTGAATCAGCTAAGCCCTTTATAAAACGTAATGCAGCCCGCCAGGGCCCAAGCGTATGTGAAGAACTCGGCCCAATGCCGATCTTAAACATCTGGAATGCGGAAATGGATTCTTTTTTCAATGGAAGTAACTAATGGAACGGTTCATATGTACCTATCAGCAGGCATAAAAAAAGCTGCCATTGGCAGCTCAAAAATACCGGCTAATTGGCTCTCTTTAAATCTTAGTTCTTTTCAGACAGAACCTGCTGATATCCCGGCAGGAACACTGATGTATTGCTTAAACGCTTAGTTTCTTCACATAATTCCGGATTTTCCGGATATAGTCAAAATACCCACTTTCCAGCCGAACCCAGAATATGATAAACATGAGAACGCTGACGCCGATCATGGGTAAGGCATATATTTCAAAGCCATCTTCCTTAATGGATAATAGCATGATCAAGGCTGCCGCCAGCATGAAAAACACAAAAGTCAGCAGGATATAAGGCCCACCGCGGTCCAGCTTCCGCATCTTGGAAGTGATATGTACCTGCGTTTTATCCCCTTTCCCCTCAAATTCAACGTGAGTAATAGGTAGGGTCTTTATATTCGTTTCCTGTTCAGCATGGGGAATGATCTTCACCATATGGTCCATTTCATAAATCTCAAAATCCAGGTTATGTACCCGTACATGCTTGCCGACTAACCGCTTCTTAATCTCTTCCACCGGGATATTCGTGTTGTATCGAAAGTTTCTTGTAAAAAGCATAAGCAAACAGATTTAATAATGATGAAATCCTTTTCGAAAGGAAAGATACTTAAACTATTGGCCTATACAAATTGGAATACACATAAGGTGGATTAAATGTGCGAAAACCGTTTAAAAACGGTAAAAATCGAATCAATGGGCACCAATATTGCGGTAAAATTGGTCGACCATCTGCTTATAATAGGGCTTCAATTGCGGGGGCGCTGTACGATACAGATCCAATAATTGTTGTCTGTTCTGAATATATTGTTGCAATTCGGGAGGTACTGGCCGGGAAATTTCCTTAGCCGCATTGGATGCCCGTTTATTATCCTGTTCCTGTTCACGCAAGGATTTTTCTGCCTCCAGGAGTCGTGTTAGGATCTGTTGCTGCCGAGCCAGAAACTCATTGCTGAGCCTACGATTTACCAGGTCGGTCTCATTCCGGTCCATCTGTTGCTGGATCTCCTGCAATTCTTTGCTATTGCCCATGCTGGTGCCTTTAAGTTGCCCTTGCAAATCTTCCAGCTGACGACGAATCGCGGCTTGCTGCTCCGCAAGACGGGCAATCTGTTCTGCTTCTCCGGGCTGATTATCGCCTTCAGTCCCATTGCCATTCCCATTACCACCTCCGCCACCATTCTCTCCGGACATTCCATCCTTGCCACCTTTTCCATCTTTGCCGGTCTTACCCTCCTTATTCCCACCAGGCTCCTGCCCTTCTTTTCCCTCGCCGGGTTTCTTACCCATTCCTTCTTTCATGGCCTTACCCAAGCCTTGCTGTTGCGTGATGATATCACTTAACTGGTCGCCCGCTCCCGGCTTGCTTCCTCCGGGTTTCGTACACTGACCACCGCCACCACCCTGGGACTTACTTTGCATCTGCATCAGATTTGCCAGGAGTTCATTCAACATCAATGCCAGGTTATTGGTATGGGTCATGACATATTGCTGCCGGGTCAGTGCCTCGGAAATCTGCCGGGCCTCGATTCCGTTTGTGGCCTGTTTCATACTCTTTTCGAGTTCCGCCGTTTCCTTATTGATACTTGGCGCCAGTTTGAAAATCCGCTTACTCAATGTAAACAAGCTATCGCGGATCATATGCGATGCCTGGTACAAACGGGCCTGTTCGCTCTGGTTGGCCAGATAGATCTGGCTCGCCGGTGAAGTCGTACGGACCCCATTCATCAGTTTTTCCTGATCAAAGGAAAGGCGAATCAGGTTGGTAAGCAATTGACGGGTGGCACGAATATCGATCTTGATCTGCTCCATATTCATCCCACCAGCCATAGCCCTCAGACTGGCGGCCATGTCCTGTAGGTTCTTGGCCGCCTTATCCTGTGCTTCACTGCTTTTACTATCACTTTTCTGATCCAGTGCTTCCTTACTCTTTTCCATGGCATTCTGGGCCTCTTTACCCTTATCTGCCGGTTTCTGAACATCCGTTGGCTTCTGCATGTCCTTACTCAGCTTCTGGAGTTCCTTCATGTCTTCATTCATCGTCTTGTCCAGGTCCTTCTTCAGATCCTGTTGGTCTTTCCCCAATGCCTCTGACTCCTTTTTATGGGTATCGGTCTGCTTTTTCAGATCCAATTGTTGTGTGGCGAGCTTTTCCGCTTTATTGGCCAAGTCTTCCATCCGCATCTGCGCCTCCAACTGCTTAAGCAGTTCTTTCATCCGCTCCATATCCATATTGAAGAGCTTGTTCTGCTCCTGCATCTGCTCCAGGGTCTTCTGGGCATCCTCCTTGTTCAATTTGGACATGAGCTCCTGGAGCTTTTTCATCTGCTCCTTGAGCTCATTATTCATGAGATTGTCCAATTGCTTGGCGATCTCTTCCTGCTTTTCCTTGACGTCCTCGCTGTAGGGCTTTTGCTGGCTTTCCCTTTTCTGTTCTTCAAGTCGCTTTTTGGTAGCCTCCATCTGTGCCTGAAGCTGCTCCTGCTTTTCGGCCAGTTCCTTCATATTCTGTTGTTGCTCGAAACTCATTTCGGTGCTTTGCAACATTTTATCCTGAACCTCTTTCAGATCTTTCTGGATCTGCTGACTTTGTTGTGCGCTACTGCTCAATCCGGCATTGATCTGCTTCTCATTGGCATTCATTGAAGAATCCAATTGTTTTGGAGTGAACATCGAGTAGCTCATGATCTGGCTACGGGCAGATTTAGGACCATGAATCCCATCATTATCCCAGGCTTCGATGAAATAGCTCACCTTTTGACCGGGCTGAAGATTCAGCACCTGGAGATCAAAATACTGGTGAAAAGGCACCAGGGATCCGCCTCCACCGGGAAGTGGAAAGACCTTGTCTCCATAGGAATGGCCACCTTCATCCGAGATAGAATAGTGAAAGTTCAATCGGGAAATCCCGTAATCATCGCCAGCCGTGCCGGTCAGGACTATTTGGCGGCCCGTAACGGTATCCTTAAATTCCTGGACCTGGATCACCGGGAATTGATCCGGGATCACCTGAACATTGTATTTGTAAGAAGGCGCAGCGGCTGTCTGTTTATTTTTCAGGAGGATGGTATAGGAAGTATCCTGCATGAACTGGTGCTGGTAACTAAAGAGTTTACCGACTGCGAACAGCGGGACCGTCGCACCACTGCCCCATTGCAGACTGGCAGCATCTGTATAATCAGCCATCAGACCATAACTGACGCGGGTTCCAACAGGGAGAATAAGATCCCCAAGGGATTCGCGCGTTTCATCCTTTCTTCCGGTATAATCCGGGTAATCAATTAAAACGCGTATCGCCTTGAGAACCGGCATCTGTGCTACCTTCAGCTGATAATTACCGGAATAAAATCCGGCTGCGTATAAACGGAAATTCTGTACTTCCGTGACATTTTTGAAAGTGTATTGAAATACATGGTTACTGAGTGCCAGAGCAGGGATTTTTTCATCACCAATTGCGATGGAAAGCTCTGATGGCAAGGCCGATCCTTCTACCGCAACTTTTAAAACAAAATCACTATTTCGGGTAACCTGTAGCGGACCGGATTGGATAATGAAGTGGAATGGGGCCGGTTTTTCAAAGGAACGGGTTGGCTGTAGTAATCGGGAACCTGCATCCCGGAATACATTCGGCGCAGCCACCAGTAAAAAAATACCCACTAAAAGAACCGGTAACAGATAGGGCAGATAGCGTTTGTTTTTTGATAGATCAACGGCACGCGTGATGGGTATAACCGCTATCTGAGCTGCTTTCTGATTGATCGAAGCTTCAATTAGATCCCGACTGGCATCGGTGGAACTTCCATTCTTTAGTTGAAGGACATTCAATAATTTATCCTTGATTTCCGGGAAATGTTTGCCGATAATTACAGCTGCCTGTTCATGACTTAGGGTTTTTCCAAGACTTGCCATTCCCAATAGCGGTCGGATGATGAGCAAAGCCAATGCACTGATTCCCAAAACGATAAACAAACTCATGAGGGCAATGCGCGCCCAGACCGGGAGGTATAAATAATATTCACCCACACTAACTAACAGGATATAAGCCAGCAGGCAGGTAAGCAGGATCAGACCACCCCGAAGTAATTGGTTGAGGTAGTATTTCCGGATGAATGCATCCAGCCTGGAAAGGAGCCAGTTATATTGTTCCATAGCGCTTGGTATCCGCAATTTACGACAGGAGACTCCGCAATTGGGTCATGGCAAAACAATAACAGGAATTTATAGTTGGTATTAGTAGCAATTTAGCGGCTACTTGAACGGTGAGGCGATCCTTTTCTCAAAAACCCGATACCACACAGATTCCTCCTGAGTGGACCCTCCTTGGCCGCCGTAGCATAGCGAGGGCGGGGCAACACTTGGGAAGCCACGCTGTGCCTTTAGGCCAGCAGTAGCCTGGCGCCTTTAGGGTCCGGTTATGGAGGTACTTTAGAAAGCGGAGGCCTTGAGCGCCACGTTTAAAGCGGAACTGAAAGATATCCGTCAACAAGTTGTTGTGGATGGTGGCTGTGGATGGTGGTGTTGACCCAAGGTGTTGACCCAAGGTGTTGACCCAAGGTGTTGACCCAAACTTTGTCCCCGCCATTCAGCGGGACAGGCATTCCCGAAGGGAATCTGTGTTATTTCCCAACATCAATTGAATGCCTTTTCTGAAAGGTTGTTACAACACAACGAATTCCCTCCGGACAATGTCGATGTGTACTGTTGCTAAAACACAACGGATTCTCTCCGAGAATGACACCCTTCTCACCCGCCGTAGCATAGCGAAGGATGGCCTTCGCCAAAGGCTATGGCGGGCGAGGAACGTCGCTGTGGACAGTCGCTGTGGACAGTCGCTGTGGACAGTCGCTGTGGACAGTCGCTGTGGACAGTCGCTGTGGACGGTCGCTGTGGGGTCCTTCCTTCGTCAGGATGACATTCTAATGTAAATGTTTAAGAACGGTCGCTGTGGACGGTCATTGTAGAGGCTTATTGTGAATGCTCACTGAAGCCATCCTCTGCCCAACAGCCTGATACCTGATACTAAATACAAAATACCCAATAACACGACCTCCATTCTCACTCCCTACCTTTGGCCCTCTTTTTTTGAGGAACTGAAGCAATGCTGCAAGTATATCCTGCTCACACGGCAGACGCGCTGGAATTTACCAAGGTCAGGAATCTGCTACATGACAAATGCCGCACCGATGAAGCCCGGGCGCGGGTCGATGCTATGCGGTTTATGAGTCGCCTGGATCTGATCGAAAAAGCCCTGAAACAAACCGCCGAATTCCGCAATACGCTTGGTGGTGGCGATTATTTCCCGGGGAGTTTCACCCGGAATCTGCAACAGGAGCTACGGTTGATCACGATCACTGGGGCCGTTTTAACGGGAGACAGCTTTGTTGGTATCAGCACCCTTGCAAAAACCATTCAGAGCATTCTGCTTTGGTTTAAAGGACATAGCCAGCTCTACCCGAACCTGGAAGCATTGATGGACGGGGTGGAATTTGAACCACAGATCGTGGCCATTATCTCAAAAGTCATTGATGAAACAGGGTCCGTACGCGATAATGCATCCCGGGAATTGATGAATATCCGTTCCGATCTGGCCAGCGCCCGACAAACGGTCCGGAGAACCTTCGAACACATCCTTCGCAGGCTTGGGAAATCCGGGTACCTGGCGGATATCTCTGAAAGCTTTATGAATGGCCGGCGAACAGTGGCCGTAGCCGCAGAACATAAACGCCTGGTCCGGGGAATCCTGCATGGGGAAAGCGATACCGCCAAAACCGCATTTATTGAACCGGAAGAAACCATTGAGCTGAATAACGCTGTTTTTACCCTGGAACGGGATGAAGGCCGGGAAATCCATCGCATCCTTCAATCCACCACGGCTGCCCTGGCGCCCTTTAGTGCCATCCTCCAGAAATATTACCACCTGATCGGTCTGTTTGATTTCATTCGTGCCAAGGCGGTCCTGGCCATGGACATGCAGGCGGATATGCCCGTTTTGTCTCCGCATCCTGGCTTACGATTGATCAATGCCCGACACCCCATTCTTTATTTGCAGAGTGTTGCCAATGGCCGTAAGGTCATTCCGCTAAATCTCGAATTGGACCGGAATCAACGAATCCTGATTATCAGCGGTCCCAATGCCGGTGGCAAGACCGTGAGCATGAAGACTGCCGGGCTTTTGCAGCTGATGACACAGGCAGGCCTGCTCATACCTGCCGATCCGGCCAGTGAAATTGGGATCTTCAAGCAATTGATGATTCATATAGGCGATACCCAAAGTATCGAACATGAGCTGAGTACCTACAGTGCACACCTTCGGGACATGAAATATTTCATGGAATTTGCGAATGGCAAAACACTCTTTTTCATTGACGAACTGGGCTCCGGTTCAGATCCGGCTTTAGGTGGGGCTTTTGCGGAAGCTATAGTTGAGGAACTGGCCTCCCGACACGCCATCGGAATCATCACCACCCATTACCTGAACCTGAAAGTGATGGCTGGTAGAGTCTCCGGCATTTTCAATGGAGCCATGGCATTCGATGAAGAAAAACTGGAACCTCTTTATCAATTGACTACCGGCAAACCAGGCTCCTCGTACACCTTCGCGATTGCACAAAGGAGCGGATTATCTTCGAAGATCATCGATCGTGCCCGACAGCTCACCGAACGCGGGCATGTTAAACTGGATAAGATCCTTCACAAAACGGAACAGCAAAGTGTTCGTTTGGGGGATAAGGAAAAAACCCTGGATCAGCTCATTGATGAAAACGAAAAATTAAAGGAGCATTATAATGTCCTTATCGATAAGGAACGCCTGAAGCAACATTATGAGACCCTGAAGCTTCAGAATAAGATCAAGAAAGAGGAGTTGGAATACCTGCGGGATACGGAGCGCAAATTCAAACAGATCATTCACGACTGGAAAAAAACGGAGAACAAGCAGGAGGTGATCGAATCTGCGGAAAATGTATTGTTCCGTCGGAAACAGATTGCTGGGAATGTAGCAGCAGCAAAAAAAGCGGACAAGAAATTTGAAGTGGTTGGCGGGAAGCCCCAGATCGGTGACCTGGTGCGACATAGCATTAATCATCAGGTCGGCACACTCACCGAATTACGCGATAAAAAAGCCACCATAAAAATCGGCAATCTGCCCTTCCAGGTGGGGATCGATGAATGGGTAGTGGTTCGAAAAAAGAGTCTTAAGGATCCGAAAAAAAGTTGATGGTCCTGATCTCTATTGTGCCTAAAGGTCAAAAAAGTTCAGGCAGGTATCATGCCGTAAATGTTTCATTAGAATAAAACGCATTATGCCATGATGAGCGCAATCGCTAACAGGAATAAGGAAGCAATTGAAAGAAACATAAAATAGGCAGAAACTATAATCGCAGTATTCAGAACCGCCCGGCGCGTACCAATCCCATACATGGTTTTAGAGGCCTTCATAAAATACCAGAGCATCGTTAAAAAACAAACCAGGACCAGAGCAAGGTTGATGAGCCGCGGGCCAGGAATTAGTGTGAACAGGAAAATACTGAACAGGAAGCTGTGAATATGGAGTGAAAAGATGGCATGATGCACGAAATACATTGATTTCCGTTTCAGGAAGAGCAGTTTCAATACTAAGGCAACAATCGGAATCATGATGAAAAAGATCTTCGGAATATTATGCGCAATCCGTTCCTTCACATCTCTTCCATTATCCTCTTTCATTTTACTGAACTTCTTTCTCATATAGCCTCCCAGACCAACGGAATCCCTGATATCTAAGGTGATTCGACTATTGTCAAACTGGAGGGTATCCTTTGCGCCCTGTGCATTATTCAGGGCATCAATTTGCTTTCTGACCTGAGAAATAGCTTCATGATTTCCTTTCTCCTGATATTCTTTGAGGGTGAAACTGCAGATAAAATAAACGGCACTAATAAAAATATACAGGGAGATCGGAGGGATATATCTTGCCCGCTTACCTTCTATATAATCCTTACTGAGCTTCCCAGGTTTGAACCATAATGTCTTTAACGTCTGCCAAAATTTGGAATCATAATGAAAATAATGACCAATGAAATGCAGGACCAAAGCCCAAAACGTTTCCTTATGCAAATGGGTTTCCTGTCCACACTGGGCACAATAGTTCTTTTCAGCCGGGAAACCGCAATTAGGACAGATTATCCGCTGATTGGAATCGCTCGTATGAATTTCCTGCATGGAAGCAAAATACTATGGATATGGATAAATAAAAAAATAAATCAAAGCATGCTTTTAGCGATGGCTCCGAGCTTTTGCAGCGCTGCCTCCAGTTTATCATTCCATACCATTCCATAACTCAATCGCATACAATGATTGTACTTGTCCTGCATGGAAAACATGGCTCCTGGCGCAATACTGATCCGTTGTTTTAACGCCAGATGATATAGTTCATGCGTATCGATCCGTTTGTCCAATTCGACCCAGAGGATAAAGCCCCCCTCGGGATGGCTTACACGGGTGCCTTCCGGGAAATATTCACCAATAGCCCGGATATACTGCAGACTATTGCCTTGCAGGGTCTGCCTCAGGTTCCGGAGATGGTGCTCATAACGTCCGGTAGCCAGAAAATTGGCGATGGCTGCCTGTTCAGGTGAGGCACTGGTGATGCTGTGATACAATTTCAGGCGTTTGATATCGTCATAGTATTTTCCAGGAGCAATCCATCCGACCCGGTATCCCGGAGCCAGGGTTTTAGAGATCGATCCGCACCAGAGTACATTCCCTGATTCATCGTAGGTCTTACAACTGCGCGGCCGCCGTTTCCCAAAAAATACATCGCCATACAGATCATCTTCGATCAGGGGTATTCCATAATGTTCCAGAATACGGACAGTTTCTTCCTTAGCGGCATCGGGCATACAATGGCCCAATGGATTCCCGAAATTTGTTACGAAGAGACAGGCTTTGATCCGGTGTTTTGCGATGGCCTTGCGTAGATCATCTGGGGCGATTCCGGTATCCGGATGGGTGGGCAATTCCAGTACACGAAGCCCCATACTATTGAGCAAGCGCAGGCTACCAAAATAACTGGGGCTTTCGACGGCCACCGTATCTCCGGGTTTAGTAAGGGCCATCAGTGCATAAGAGATCGCATTCATGGCTCCCGCTGTGGTAATCAGATCATCCTCTCCCAATCGTCCATCCCAATTGATCGTCCATCGGGCGATCTGACGTCTTAATTCCGGATTGCCACGAACCTGTTCGTAGGAGGTGCCGCTTCCGGGCATTTCCCGGAGCGCTTGCATCATGGCTTTATTCAGCTTCGCCAATGGTAAAAGCTCCTGACCCGGCATACTTCTGGAGAAGGAGGTTACACGGGAATCGTACCCATTTTCATAAACCTCGGAAATGAGGGCATCCACATTCCGGTTATGAGTGGCTAGTAGTGGTTTACTCACCGCTGGACGTTCCGGACTTTGAAGGGGACTAAAACGAACATAGTATCCGCTTTGTGGTTTCGCGGCAATCAGCCCCTTACCTTCCAGGTAGTAATAGGCCTGCAAGGCTGTACTGACGCTAATGCCCTGCAATTTACTGAGCTCCCGAACACTCGGTAACTTATCGCCGATATTCAGAACCTCCTCTGAAATCTGGCGTTCCAGCTGTTCGGCAACCCGTAAATAAAGTAGTTCTGCAGGGATCTTCATGAGTTCCAGCGATTTAACTGTTATGCCCAAAAGTACGAAAATTGTATCTGTACTGTTTGCCAGGTTTTAGTCACTTTTGTTTTTCCATCATGAATTCTAAAACGAAGGCTTACCTGGCTTATCTCTATATTTCCATCATTTGGGGAACAACTTATTTTGCAATACGAGTAGCGGTTTTGCATTATCCGGCGTTCCTGATGGCGGGTGTTCGCCAGGTAGTCTCTTTTCTGATCATTGCAATAATCGCCCTCGGAATCAACCGGAACTATGACCTTTCTTCAAAAAACCTTGGAAGGAATGCCATTATCGGTTTTTTGATGATTACAATCGGTAATGGGGTGGTATCCTATGCGGAACAGATCATTCCAAGTGGTGTAGCCTCTTTGATTTGTAGCATGATGCCCATTTCTGTTGTGATTTTGAATTTGGCATTTGCAAAATCGTCACCGCCAAATTATTTGATTCTGATCGGAATGTTCCTGGGCTTTCTCGGTGTCGCCCTGATTTTCCGGAATGATCTACCTGCACTTAAAGACTCCAGGTATTTATTTGGCATAGTTGCTACGCTACTCGCAACATTTGGCTGGGGGGGCGGTAGTATCCTTAGCAGGCGTTGGAGTCATCCTACAAATCCGATGCTCGATGCTGGCATACAGGTTGGATTCGGTGGGATCTTTTTGTTGATACTAAGCCCGGTTTTTGACAAATACCAACAGGCAGACTGGCATCATACCGGAGCCTTCTGGGCATTGATCTACCTGATATTATTGGGTTCTGTTGGCGCTTTTACAGCTTATCGATATGCCCTGAAAAACCTGCCGGTAGGCTTTGTCACCAGTTATGCCTATATCAACCCATTAGTGGCTGTAGTCATAGGATTTTTTGCCGGCGAAAAGATCACTGGATGGACTGGCCTGTCTTTTGTGGCCATTATAGCAGGGGTAGCTCTGGTCAACAGAGGCTATCAACGCAACCGGCAAAAGCTACTAACAATCAAGTACCAGCAACAAATGATGAATGAACTCCCGCAATCAGAATAATCCTTCAATTTAAATACCATGACAAATTCCATCGAAATTCAGGAAAAAAAAGAGCGTTCTGTAACAGAAACGAGATCGCTTCCCTTTGGCAAGATCCCGACAGAACACATGTTCCTCGCGGAATATAGTGATGGCCAGTGGATGCATCCAAGAATAGCCCCATTTGCCGATCTGAGTCTTAGTCCATTGGCATTATGTCTCCATTATGGACAGACGGTATTTGAAGGCATGAAAGCGTTCCGTCTTGCTGATGGACGTATCAATATTTTCCGGCCGGAAAAACACTACGATCGTTTCCGTAAATCGCTCGAAAGGATGTGTATGCCGGCCCTGCCTTATGATCTCTTTATCAGTGCGCTGGATGGTCTTATGGATTTGGACAAGGATTGGGTACCATCGGATGCAGACGGATCCCTTTATATCCGGCCTTTTGTGATAGCGACTGAACCCAGGATCGGTGTCAAGATCAGTGATGAATACCTGTTTATGGTTGTGGCATCGCCTGCTTATCAATATTATGCCCAACCCATCTCTGTAAAAGTTGAGACGGAATATGCCCGTGCTGCGGAAGGCGGTACCGGAGCTGCCAAATGTGGCGGAAATTACGGAGGCGCTTACTACCCAACACAGAAGGCACGGGAAGAAGGTTTTGACCAGGTGATCTGGACGGATGCAAAGACCCATCAGTTCATCGAAGAATCGGGGACTATGAACCTCATGTTTTACTGGAATAATAAACTAGTGACGCCACCACTTAGCGGAACGATACTGGATGGGATCACCCGCGACAGCCTTTTAAGTCTGGCTGGCGATCTTGGTATCGAAACCGATGTACGTCCGGTTACCTGGGAAGAACTGGAGTCAGCTTTAGCGGCAGGGGAAAAGCTGGAAGCATTTGGTGCAGGAACTGCAGCGGTAATCGCCCCGATAAAAACCATCAGCATTCATGGCAAAGCCTATGATTGCTATATTGGAGAAGATGCAACGATGTATCAACTCCGGGATGCCCTTTACAATATTCGCAGAGGCACTGCAGTAGATAACCATAACTGGAATCATATCCTTTGAACATGAACACCATTGAATATCCGGGTGGCTATCTGATAACGACTGATCGTAGTCTGATGAGCATCACTGACATTCATGAATGGCTAGCCAATAAATCACATTGGGCTAAGGGTATACCCCTGGAATTATTACAGAGGGCTTTTGACAATTCATTTGTTGCTGCTGCAATTAAAGATGGTCAAACAATCGGGTTTGCGAGGCTTGTAACCGACTATGCCATCTTCGCCTATCTCGCAGATGTATTTGTAGTAGAAGAACACCGGGGACTGGGAATTAGCAAAGCGGTAACGGGTATCCTGATGGATCAGCCCTGGGTTGCAGATATCCGCCGGTTGATGTTATCGACCAAGGATGCACACAGTCTTTATGCACGATTTGGCTTTAAGCAGTTACAATACCCGGATCGCATCATGGAAATCCTTCGCCATCATTCATACATAGATCCCCATTTCAAACCATGAATTTCATAGAAACATCCAGAAGCCAGTTCCAGGCTTATAAAGCTCTGGCAGACAAGGCCATGGCACAACTCAGTGATGAATCACTGCTCCGTCCATCTGACAATGAAAGTACCAATAGCCTGGTCACAATAATCCAGCATATGAGAGGCAATATGCTCAGCCGTTGGACCAATTTATTACAGGAAGACGGGGAAAAACCCTGGAGAACCAGAGATGCAGAATTTGAATATCATCCCGTGGACCGACAAGGATTGATGCAGCTTTGGGAGGAAGGCTGGGATTGTGTTTTTAGCACCCTGGCCACGCTAAATACCAGGGATCTGGATAAGACGATTCATATTCGTGGAGAAGGGATGAGTGCTATGGACGGAATCATCCGGCAATTGATGCATTATGCCTACCATGTCGGCCAGATCATCCTGATCTGTAAGGATAACCTGAAAGAGAACTGGCAAAGTCTGAGTATTCCCAAGGGAAAGACGGCAGAATTCAATGCTGCTTTCATAGCTACACATACGGCTGGCAAGGCCTGATCCTGATCCTCTATTAATGCAGGTTCAGAGTTGCATTATCTGTGCTTCGTCTAATAATTCCAGTGATCGGAGTTTCAGATCTGCAATTGAGAATCGGGGATCCTCGTAATGAATATCATCAGGTACTGCTACCACCTTCATGCGGGCAGCTTTCCCAGCAATAGCTCCATTAACTGAATCCTCCAGGACCAGGCATTGATGCGCCGGGCTTCCCAATTTTTCGGCACAGTAAAGGAATACACCCGGATGCGGTTTCCCAAATTGCACCGAATCGGCTGAACTGACTTCATCAAAATATTGATTCAGGTTAAAATGGTCCAGTAAGGCGTGGACCATGCGAATAGGGGAAGATGTGGCAAGTCCAACTTTCATGTCCATTCGTTTTAGTAGATCCATTAGGGGGAGGACTCCCTGCATGATACCTGCCTGTTCCCGGCTTAAAGCAATAATGTCATCGAGTATATCTTCGGCTACCTGCGCATGGTCACTACCTCCCCAGGGGAATATCCGGCTCCAGTGTTCGGTAACTTCATGGATCCGAAGTCCGGTTGTTTCTTTGAAACGATCCGGTGTGATAGGGATACCATAGCGGTCAGCCACACGGTTCATGCTGATCCCCCATAGCTTTTCGGTGTCCAATAGCAAACCATCCATATCAAAGAGCACGGTACTAATCCGGGGGTGTTTCAAAACAAGAATTATTTGGTGAAGAGGATATTCCCGCGAAGGTCCAATGGGAAGGTGGGATGATCCAAGTTTTTTTTGGAATTATTCATTTGTGTGAAGAGGGGCGAAATAAAAGCTGCATTATACTCTTTAAACCACAAATCAATCACAGTAACTGTCCACAGCAAGCTTCCACAGCGACCGTCTACAGCGACTTTGTCCTGCAGGGAATCCATTTAGCCGCCAATAAGCTCCAAAGTGCTATGGTCGTATACCCAATATCAACAAGCAGCTTGAGGCTTTGGGAAAATGAAGTATCCATAATAGCAACAGTTTCCCTGAAGGGAATGACAAAGTTTGGGTCAATGCAATCGATCCCCTCTCGGCTTCATGTCCTTGAGTACTTCTGCCTCAATGGCCAGCCATTTCTTCCAGGCCTCCCGGGATACTTCCTCCCCGAAATATTTGGCGGCCAGATCGATGAACAGGCGGTAATGACCGGCTTCGCTGACCATGAACTTATAGTAAAACCTACGCAGACTTTCTTCCTCCAGTCCTTCTGAAAGGATCCGAAAGCGTTCGCAGCTCCGGGCTTCGATGAGGGCACAGATCAATAATTTGGGAAGCAATTTCTCATCCGGAGAACCCGTTTTGGGAATATGCTCCATTAATGCATTGACATAGGCATCTTTCCGCTGTCTGCCAAGGGTATAGCCTCGTTTTTGCAATTCGGCATGCACCATCCGGAAATGTCCCCACTCTTCTGTAACTACCGGCGACAGCGCTTCCACAAGTCCTGGAAAATGGTTGTACCGTTGGATCAAAGATATAAACTGGGTGGCCGCCTTTTGTTCACAAAACGCATGATCGGTCAAAACCTCTTCGATGGATATGGCTGCCAAATCTGCCCAACGCGGATCTGTTGGGAGTTTCAGGCCCAGAATGGCATTATCTGCTGTACTCATTTATTAACTGTATCGAACTAATGGAAGGTTTACAATAAACGTAGTTCCCTTACCCGGTGCACTTTCCACCCGTACCCTTCCGCCATGTGCTTCTACCATCGCTTTCACATAACTCAGGCCCAGTCCAAAACCTTTGACATTATGCAGATTTCCGGTATGTGCGCGGTAGAACTTTTCAAAAATATGGGCCTGCGTCTCCTTGCTCATACCAATTCCGTTATCCTTGATGCGAATCGCAAGCATCTGCCCCACACCATTGCTGGTATCAATTTCGATCCGGACCCCTTCCCCTGAATACTTTATCGCATTATCCAGCAGGTTGAAAATAATATTCGAGAAATGCACCTCATCCGCATAAATCCTGGATTTTCCTGCTTTCAACTGCAAGATCAGGCTTCCTTTCTTTTCCTCAATTTGCAAAACCAGGTTTGCGGTCGTCTTCTGTATGATCGCATGGGCATCCAGTTCCGTACGGTTCAGCGTTATCTCCTCCCGTTCGATCCTCGCCGCCTGCAGGATAGTTTCCACCTGCTTATTCATCCGTTTATTTTCATCCTTGATCATGGCACTATAATACCGGATCTTATCCTCATCATTGATGACCTTGCTATTAGTCAGCGCATCCACCGCCAGGGAAATAGTCGCTAATGGCGTCTTTAGCTCATGCGTCATATTGTTAATAAAATCACTCTTGATCTCCGAAAGTTTTTTCTGTGTGAAGAGCGTACGCACTGTTAAGGCAAAAGCCCAGATGATGATCGCCGTAAAAATGACCGAGGCAAGGATCATCCAACCCATCCGTTCGATCAGGTAGCTTTTGGGCTCATTCACATGTACATAAAGGATCTCTGGCTGGGCGGCATTCAGGCTGGTAAGTTTGATGGACCAGGAATCCGGTATGAATTCATTCCGGAAACCTTCAGAATAAAGAATGGTATACCGGAAGATATTGGTTACTCCAAATTCAAAAGATTGCTTGATCCCATTATTCCGAAGGCTTTGCTGAATAATGGCATTCATCTCCTCCGTGCTGAAAAATTGCACCGTGAATTGCTTCTCAAGGACATACTGCCTTGATTTCTCATCGATCAAAGTGATATTGGTCTGCTCATTCAGCTTTTTCAGGAATAATTCACTGGCACTGTTCCGGATATCGATCAGGGCTTTACCTCTACTCTGCTCATATTGATCCTTCTTAACCTGAATGGCATTCTTGATCCATTGCATCTGTATAAACAGGATGCCGAGCACGGATAAGGTGATCAGAACGACAATAAGGGGAAAGACACGTTTCATTCAAGTACAAAGGTTATGTATTCCGATCAGGCTACATAACGGCGCCTCATGTAAAGTTTTGCAAAGGATCGATTATTGCTAAACATAACTGGCTTTGCTGCTGTTATTTTGCAAATCAATTCTTCGCAGGTGGCATCTATCCTATCCGTTTCCCATCTCTGCAAATCTTTTGGATCTTTTAAAGCGGTAGACGACCTTTCATTTGAAGTCTTTCCGGGTGATATCTATGGATTCCTGGGACAAAATGGGGCCGGCAAGAGTACGACCATGCGAATGATGCTGGGTTTGATACGCCCCGATTACGGGACAATCAGCATCCGGAATGAACCATTTCATCCGGGAAACCGGAACCTACTACGACATATCGGTGCTATCATAGAACGTCCTGATCTTTATAATTACCTGTCCGGGCTGGATAATCTGCGAATATTTGCCCGGCTGAGTCAAATCCCCATTAATAATCGGGACCTCGACAAGTTATTGGAATTGGTATCCCTAAAGGGACGGGAGCATGATAAGGTTGGAGCCTATTCTCAGGGCATGAAACAACGATTGGGAATCGCCGTTGCTCTCGTTCACAATCCGGATATCCTGTTGTTGGATGAGCCGACAAATGGCCTGGACCCACAAGGCATTGCAGATATCCGATCCCTGATCATTCACTTAAGCCAGGACCAGGGAAAAACGATCATCATTTCATCGCATCTTTTGCATGAAGTAGAGCAAATGGCCACGCGTATGTTGATCATCCACGAAGGGAAGAAAATAGTTGAAGGCCCGGTCCGGGAACTTCTGGATCCTTCGGGAACCCTGATTGACATCGCCTACACATCCGATAGTGACTTAACCGGAACGATCCGAGCGCAGGCCCAATGGTCCGGTTTGCTGAAGGAAGCGTCCAAACAACGATTGGTATTCGAAATGGATCCCGCATTGGCACCAGAACTGAACCGCTGGCTGGTGCAGCAAGGTGCTAATATCTATAGCATGGAAGCACGACATTCCCTTGAATCTTACTTTTTATCCCTCACCCATGATAGCCCTGCTGCGAATTGAGCTGTTCAAGATTTTCCGGAAACCCAGAACGTATATCTCTTTTGCGACCGTTACGGCTATTACCATCCTGGTACAGATAGCGCTATTGGCCAATGGCAAAGAGTTTTCTGATTTTATGCTGCAAGGGATCAATTCCCAGTTTGACCTGCAAGGAAAAATTCTGAATGGCTATTTCGTCACCTACCTCATCCTCAATACCCTTCTGGTTCATATTCCCCTCCTGGTCGCCCTGGTAGCAGGAGATGCAATCGCAGGAGAGGCGGCATCGGGTACTTTAAGACTTGTATTGACCAAACCCCTGAGCCGTGCAAAACTGGTCCTGGGAAAGTATATGGCCACAGTCGTGTATGCACTATTGCTTTTACTGTGGCTCGCTATTGCAGGATTGGTCGTATCCCTGCTTCTTTTCGGCCCTGGAGATCTCATCATTGCCAAAAGTTATGAGGTGGTGATCCTCCTGAAGAGTGATATCCTTTGGCGTTATTCCTGTGCTTTTGGATTTGCTGCGTTGGCAATGATGGCTGTAGCAGCATTAAGTGTTTTTCTATCTGTATTATCCGAGAATGCCATTGGTCCGATTGTAGGAACTATGGGGATCATCATTGTCCTCACCATCATCTCAAACCTTGACATCCCGCTTTTTAATGCAATTAAACCCGGACTACTCACCTCACACATGCTCGGATGGAAAGGTTTCTTTTCAGATCCGGTTCCCTATGCAGCCATTGGCAGGTCCGCAGGTGTTCTGCTGGCCTATATCGTTGGACTATTAACTGCTACCATCATCATTTTTAATCGTAAGGATATTAAATCATGAACCCTCTATTATTCAGCAAACGGATTGCCTTGCCATTAATGATAATTTGGATGAGCAGTTCGTTGATCCAGGCCCAGCAAAAGCTGGAACCGGGGCCGCTTTTTTACCAGATGCGGGATAAACTATCCAAGGTCCAGGATTATGTGGCAGAGGTCCGGATGAAGATCGATGTATCCTTTATGCGGGTTCCATTATTGACTGGAACCCTTTATTTTAAAGCCCCTGGCAAGCTCAAACTGGAACGGAATGGTGGTATCAGCGTGATGCCCCAGAAAAGCATTTCGCTAAGCATCGACAAAATGATGCCCAGTGGAAATGTTACGGTGCTGGATGCAGGTACGGAGGAGCTTGGCAATATTCATACTCGTATCTTGAAAGTGATTCCGGATGGAGAAACGGATATTGTATTGGCGAAGATCTGGGTGGATGAAAGCAGATTGCTGGCTTTACAAACAGAAACCACTACCCGGGACCAGGGAACCATCCGGACGGAATTAAGCTATGGGAAATATGCCGACCTGGCCCTTCCAGATCGCATTGTTTTCATTATGGACCTGAAGGAATACAAACTTCCCAAGGGAGTAACCATGGATTATGATGATGGCGCACCGGCAAGCTTACCGAGTGCATTCAAAGGAGTCGCAAAAAAAGGTCGCATCGAGATCCGCTATCTGAATTACAAAGTCAATGTCGGTTTGAGCAACACCCTATTTTCTGGTCCTCAATAGGTTTGAAAAAGAGTAGGTCTTAGGGCGCAACTGAAATATGCAGGCTTCTTACAATGGTTTTTCAGCCATTAAGGAATATACCAGGGGCACCATATGCTCAAAACCTTTGAACATCCATTTTCTTGGCCCGCTTTGAACCCCATTTTTTAGAATGGGATAAGGTGAATAATCGTATTCATTAAAATGAGTGATCCTCATGCCAGTCGATTGAAGGGCATTATAGGTTTCAGCCAGTGAATGATTCCAGCCAATGGATTGTTGCACGATAGGCGTTCCATGTGAGGTATAGTTCCCAGGGATTTCTTCCACAATCGGATCTGAATGGAAATAGGAATAAGTGAGCTTTGTAAAGTCATCATCAAAGGCCCACATAAAGGGATGGAATTCTACCAATAACAATTTGCCACCGGGTTTCAGGCAATCCGAGACTACCCTGGCCCATTTTTCCAGATCCGGCAACCACCCTAAAACGCCATAGGTTGTGAATACAAGATCTGCAGGTTCTCCAATGCATTCCGCAGCATCGTAAACATTTGCCTCAACAAACCGTGCGTTCACCTTAAGTTCAGTAGTTAACGTTTTAGCTGCGGTGATTGCTTCGGGCGAAAAATCCAGTCCGGTTACTGTAGCTCCCATTCGTGCGAGGGACAGGCTATCCAATCCAAAATGACATTGGAGATGCGTAATTGTTTTGCCCCGTACGTCACCCAAGAGCTCCTGTTCTATAGCTTGAAGCGAAGTTTTGCCTGCTTTGAATGCATCTAATTCATAAAAATCAGATTCCATATGCGGCTTAACCCGCAAATCCCATAAATCCTGGTTGATCTTCAGATAATCGGTATTAGGGCTCATTTCTAAATGCGGGATTTTATCAATATAACTGCCATGGAGCTAAATGTATCAAGCATGGATGCGGATAATATTTTGAAAGTAATTTATTAACCCGGTGAACACAAATAAAAATAACGAGTAGACTAATTCCTACTATTCAAGGCATTGCAATGGTTTAAAATACTGTCACAATTTCGAAGACAGTACCACCCTGTAATTTGAATTGAAAATCCATAAACGGGGAACACTTCATAATATAGTTCCAACTAAATCACTACGCAATACGTAACATTATAATTTAATGATTCCTAATGCATAGATGAATTTATTATGCAAAAACTGCCACTGCTTTACACAAAATTGAGTTTAATGCCTTTATCTTTACTACTTAGATACCGAAGAGATTGATTATGCAGGATGTATTTATTCTTATTGCAGAGGATGATGCGGATGACCGGTTCCTATTGCAGGCTGCCTTTCAGGAAAACGGATTTCAGGATCGGCTTCATTTTGTTGATAATGGTGTTGAATTAATGGATTTTTTGTCCATTGGCCGTGATGATCAATCAGCTGTAAGCTTTCCAAAATTCATTTTATTGGACCTGAACATGCCCAAAAAGGATGGTCGGGAAGTACTTAAAGAGATAAAGCAGCATCCGGAGCTCAAAAAGATTCCGGTTGTCATTTTTAGTACGACAAATAATGAACAGGAAATGCGCCGATGCTATGAACTTGGAGCTAATTCATACATTACAAAGCCCAACAGCTTTGACCATTTACTAAAAATAGTTGCGAACCTCCGGGGATACTGGATGCATACAACTTCCATCCCAAGTTGAAGTATTCACAGGTTACGGCATTGTCTTTGTAGGGAATAAGATGCGATAGGACTAACTCAAGATATCTAATGAGGGAATTTCAAAATCGAATCCAATTGGGACTATGAAGATTTTAATTATTGACGATGAGATAGATCTTTGCCTGCTTCTTAAAAGTTATTTTGCGAAAAAGGGTTATGAGGTAAACATCGCTTATACCCTCACGAATGGCCTGGACCATTTAAAATCCAATCTTCCCGATATTCTTTTTCTGGATAATAATCTTTCTGATGGATTGGGTTGGCCTATGCTTCCAGCCATTCTTCGTACCGCACCTGAATTGAAAGTATTTCTTATCAGTGCCTATCATCCCCCATTGCCACTATTGCCGAATGGCTCCTATGTAAAAGTGATCGAAAAACCGATTTCATTTGCTGACCTTGATGGACATATGAAACTTATCGAACAATAAACTTTGCCAGATCTGCGAAAAAGATCGCTAAATCCTACCAATCTATTTATTATTGAAAACCTTGCACAAAAAAAGGGTGTCTTAGAATTCTGAGACACCCTTTTTTATTGGAATACATCTGATTAATCAACTGATCCTCGCCGGATAAAACCGAGAAGCAAGGAAATAACAGCCAGAACCAATAGGATGTGAATCAGGTTTCCGGCATGACTAACAAAGAATCCAAAGACCCAGCCTACTACCAGTATGACTGCGATCAGATAAAGTATGCTTCTCATAGCGTATCGATATTTTTGGTGAGATTAATGATTAAGTAAAGACTGTGCCAGTATCTTATTAAATCCCGGTTTCTTTTTTATGCTCTAAGAACTACCTGTTCTGCTGTTGGATCACTTGGCTCCTCATAATATTTAGCCAGGGGAATATTCACCGTAAAGGTAGTGCCTTTGGCTTCTTTACTGACCACCTCAATCGTTGCCTTATGCGCCTGCAGGATGTTAAGTGTAAATGCTAAACCGAGCCCCATTCCATTTCGTTTTTGTGTAAAATAGGGTTCAAATAGGCGGCTGATATTTTCCTCGCTAATACCAGAACCATTATCACGAATTGTAAGCACCGCCATTTTAGGAAGCTGCACTAATTCCACAAATAATTTTCCTTTGCCTTCCTCCATAGCCTCTATGGCATTGATCACAATATTGAGTAAGGCAAGTTTAAGCTTCTCCCCATCAGCCATTACACTAATCTCGGTATCCGGATAATTCAACTGTAGTTGAATTCGCTTCAGGGTAATCCGGTCTATCGAAGATGCGATCACTTCATCCAGTATACTTTGCAATACCATGCGCTCCGGAACCACCTCTCCTGGCCGTGAGGTATTCAACAATTCACTGATCAATCCGGATATTCGCATCGAATTGCGTTGAATAATATCCAGGTAAAGATCAGATGAATCGTTCAGGCTTTTGTCCTGTTGTAACTGCTCTACAGAAAGTGTGATATTATTCAGTGGATTTCGGACTTCATGAGCCAGGGTCCTTACCAGCCGCCCGGTGGCAGCCAACTTTTCGGCTTGTAAAGTGATCCGCTCCTCCTTTCGTAAGGTTGTAATGTCATGGAGAATACCCTGTATCGTGATGGCTTCATTCCCCTCGCCTTCTTTGGCCGCTGTTAAAATGCAAACCTTTTTCTCACCACCCTTGGTAGTCAAAACCACCTCCCAGTCATTGATGATCCCTTTGTTCTGAATGATATTGAGTAGGAACTTCTTATGCTGTGCCTGATCAATCAAGTCGCAGAGGTTCATCTGGATCAATTCCTCCGTTTCATAACCCAATAGTGTTTTACCTGCACCATTCACATCCTTGAAATCCAGCATTTCATCCACCAGGAATACCAGGTCCTTGGACTTTTCAAAAATGCTCCGGTATTTCCGTTCGTTTGCACGTAGCGCCCGTAAGTATTTCATCCGTTCCAGTGTATAGCGGATACAGCGTTCCATTTTCTCTACGGTCAGATCCGTCTTTACGAGATAATCTACCGCCCCCAATTGCATGGCCTGCATATCCACATCCCGATTACCCTTACCGGTAAGCAACACGATAGGACCATCACAGCCCCGATTCGTTGCCTCCCGGAGCAAATCCACTCCAGAGCGGGCGCCTAAGCGGTAATCCGTAAAGTAAAGATCATAGTCCCTGCTGCAGATATGATTCAAAGCCTTTTCAAAACTCGAGCACCAATCAATCTTGAAATCTGCGCCCGGAATATGCTTGATGTATTCACTGGTAATAAGGTAATCATCCTCATCATCATCAATGATCAATATCCTGGACTGTCCTATCTGAACACTCATACATCTCTTGTTTATAGATCCATTTTGAAGGCCTGATACTGTTTCATCTTGTTGTATAAGGTCTTCCGATCGATATTCAACAACTTAGCAGCCTTACTTTTATTATAATTGGCCTGCTTCAATGCACCGAGTATGACTTCATATTCTGCATCGATATTGGCCGATTTCAACTTATTTTCATAGGAGATATTTCCGGACGAATAATCTTCATCATCATCGTCATCCTCATTTTCCAACTTATCAAACTGGAGGCGGGTAAAATGAGCAATTTCAAAAGGAAGGGATTTGGCTTCTATCGTATCACCATCGGTTAATAATGTAGCCCGCTTGATGACGTTTTTTAGTTCTCGAAGGTTTCCATACCAAGGATAGGCTGTAAAGATTTCTTCCACCTCTTTTGAAATACCCTTTACCTGTTTTTCGAGCTCGAGATTCGTGATTTTCAGGAAATGTTTGGCGAAAAGCATGATGTCACCTTTCCGGTCGCGAAGTGCCGGCACTTCAATACTGAACTCATTGAAGCGATGATAAAGATCCTCCCGGAACTTACCCTTGCGGGCACTTTCCCATAATTTTTCGTTGGAGGCAACTATGATGCGAACATCCAGGCTAATATCCTTATTGCCACCCACCCGTCGAATCTTTCGTTCCTGGACTACCCGGAGCAGGGAAACCTGGATATCATAGCCCAGGTTTGCAATTTCATCCAGGAATATAGTACCACCATTAGCGATTTCCATGCTGCCGATCTTCTGATTGAGTGCACCGGTAAAAGCCCCTTTCTCGTGTCCAAATAATTCACTGCCCGCAAGATCTTTAGATAAGGCCCCGCAGTCTATGGCTACGAAGGGCATGCTGGCACGTTTACTGGTCTTATGGATCTGCTGGGCAATAACCTCCTTGCCACTGCCACTCTCCCCATAAATAATCACACTAAAATTGGTAGGGGCTACCAGGTTAATCTGTTTGACGATCGTTGCGAATTCTTCGCTATCTCCGAGGATGTACTGATCATTATCCCAAGTTTCCGGTGCGGAACCATTTTTCTTTTGCTTTCCGTTGATGGCAGATTTATCGCCAGGATTGGGATCCTCCAGGATTGCAGGAATGGTAATGGTCTGTTGTTGCGTTACACTCATGGCTTTCCGGATGGTTACCAGGATTTCGTCCGGCAACAATGGCTTGGTCACATAGTCATAAGCACCCATTTTCATAACCTCAACGGCATCCTTCACATCGCTATAGCCTGTAATGATGATCACCGGCAGATCCCGGTACTTTTCCTTGATCTTTAACAACAGTTCGGCACCCGTCATATCGTCAAGACGGAAATCGCACAAAACAATTTGTGGTTCCGATTTTTTCAACCATTCAATTGCGGATGCTCCAGAATTTACCGTAGCAACTTCAAAACCCTTGCGGGTAAGGAATCGGTTTAACAACAGACACATATCATTGTCGTCATCAACAACCAATATTTTATTGGACATATATCAAGTTAAGACTTTAAAATTAATATTGAAGGGGTATTTAAATTCATTAATCGTGCATAATATTCAGGCCCACACAGCTCTGATCTGTGCGATAGGTATATGCATTTGTTCCCTGTATTTAGCTACAGTCCTGCGCGCGATGTTATAACCCTGTCCGGAAAGGATATTTACCAACTGCTGATCCGTATAGGGATGCCGCTTGTCTTCCTGTGAAATGGCCTCCTCAATAACGGATTGGATCACCTTATTCGAGATCACTTCACCTTTTTTGTCCGCAATACCCTCACTAAAGAGATCCTTGAGATAGATCTGCCCAAAATGGGTATCAGCATACTTATTGCTGGTAATTCTGGAAATGGTTGAAATATCCAGTCCGCTTTTTTCAGAAACGATCCGAAGCACCATGGGCTTGAGTAATCGGATATCTCCATCCAGGAAATAGTCATGTTGCAGTTCTACAATACATTGCATGATCCGCATCATGGTTTCTTCACGCTGCTTTACAGCATTGACAAACCATTGGGCCGATTGCAGTTTGCTCTTTACATATTGGGCCGCCCCGCGATCCTTGGCGGAGGTCTGAGCAGATAGCTGATCGAACAGGCTTTGGTTCACATAGACATTGCCAGACCGGGCTGATTGCAGATTTACCTGGATATTATCTCCGAAGCGGGTTATAATAAAATCCGGAATGATGGTGCTTTTGGGCTGAAATGAAGACGCATTTTCAGAAACCGGGTAGAATTTCAGGGTGCCAATAAAGGTCAGCACATGACGGAGTTCATCCTCATCGAAGTTCAATGCATGCTGGATTTTTTCAAATTGCCGATGCATGAGATCCTTGTAATGATTTTTAACGAGCCGCAGGGCTGCCCTCGCATGTGGATCCTGGAATTCACCACGGCTTAGCTGAAGCAAGAGGCATTCCTGAATGCTCTTGGCACCGATGCCGATCGGTTCCAGATCCTGGATGATAGTTAGAATGCGATTCACTTCGTCTACCTCGACCATGGTCTGTAAGTGAAAGGACAGATCATCCGCCACTTCCTCCATATCCCGATCCATGAGGCCATGGTTATCCAATACATCGATCAGGTATTCGGCGATGTCCAGATCCCGGCCTTCCAGGTTTCGCATTCTTAATTGCTGTTTAGCATCATCCTTAAAATGGGGACTACTTGCAATGGCCATTTGGGGAGCGACATCCTTATCAAAATAATTCTGGTATTCCTGCTTGTAATCCGGAGCATCGCTATAAGAAAACTCCTCCCAATCCTGATAATCATCATTCTGATTGCGGTCCGGTTTCAAATCTCCATCGTCATAGGATTCCTCTGTGCTCATTTCCAGGAATGGATTTTCCTCCATTTCATTGCGCATGCGCTGTTCCAATTCTAATGAATTCAAAAAGTACAAATTCAACAACTGGATCTGTTGGGGAAGAATTTTTAGATGCTGGCGTTGTGTTTGCTGCTGAGAAATCATCGGTCAAAAGTTGATCTAAGTATGCTATGCTATTGCAAGCCTGCTGCCAAACACTGACATTGACATATTTATATTTAAAAAGAACGTAAAACATTCAATTAGCATATCTTAAGGCATAACCTAATTATTAACTATTTTCAATTTCAGCTTTATTGACGATCTCCATAATCCCCGTTTGTGGTAATAATTCCACGTATTGAGGTCAACGAAAATTAAATTGTGAAATTCAGAATTCGATTATTACTTATTGCATTTGCAGTTTCGTTTATACTGGTAGCCAGTCTTTCGGCAATTTCCTATAGGCGATTTTCACAACTGAATAAACGAGTCGGCCTCGTAGAGCATTCTTATGCGGTTTCCAATCTTATCAATGTATTGGATGATCATGTGCGCGATCTTGACAAATCGTATTTCCGGTTTCTAATTACCGGTGATGATTCATTCCGCCAAAATTATTACCGGCATTATAACGAACTGAAAGGCTCCATTAAGGAACTGGCTGATCTGACTAGTGACAATAAAATCCAGCAAAATTTGTTAGTGATCTTTAAGTCAGACCTGAACCTTTATTATGCTCAATCCTTCTTGTCTAGTCAGGATAGCCCAGGAACAGTGAATACCGGGCAATTGATCAACAATTATCAAAAAAGCCAGTATTGGCTTAATTCCGCCGCGAAAACGCTTACCAAAATGGGGACGCATGAAAATATGCTTCTGAAAGCACGGACGGAAGAACGAAAGACCTATGGGGAACTGACAGCAGAAATGATCAAAATACTAAGTGCTGTTTTTGGTATTTTAACCCTGATCTTCTTCTTCTTCCTGATTCGGGAATTCCGAAAGCGGATCATTGTCCAAAAAGCCTTGCAGCAAAAAGTGGTAGAATTAGATCAGAGCAGGTTTGAACTTGAGCATATCGCTTTTGCGACCAGTCACGACCTTCAGGAGCCATTACGTAAAATTCAGATCCTTACCGACCGATTGCGAATGGAACAAGGTCCTAACATCAAAGAGGATTCCAATTATACCCTGAACCGGGTGATAGCAGCAGCCGGTAAGATGCAGGATCTGGTGTCCGAATTAATGATTCTGACATCGCTTAATAACAGGGATGCTGAAGTGAACTGTCGTTTAAATTCCTTACTGGCCAAAACTATAGATCAATACCAACCTATTATTTTGGCAAAGCACGTCCAGATTCAAATCTCAGAACTGCCAGTGATTAAGGGATATCCTGACCAGATTATTTTGCTTTTCAAAAACCTAGTAGATAATGCCCTAAAATTTGCCAGAGAAGATATATATCCCGTTATCAGTATTTATGCCAGTCAGACAAATGGTGATGATCCTGACCTAAAAATGCAGAATTACCATCACTTCCATTGCATCACGTTTCAGGATAATGGGGTCGGTTTTGATAATGAATTTTCAGAAAAAATCTTTGGCATTTTCCGGCAATTACATTCTGAAAAAGATGGATTCAGTGGGAGGGGTACCGGATTAGCCATTTGCCAGCGAATCATGAATAATCACAAAGGAAAGATTACCGCTCATGGCTTTCCAGGGACTGGCGCCATCTTTAGAGTGTATTTTCCGATTCCAGATACGCCTAACACCCTGATTTAAGTCAGCAATATTTTGAAAATCCTAAGCGCCTTTTTAACATAGATGATCGTGTCGATCCATTTTGTTGCGGATCCGTTCCACTTCCCGGATAAATGCCTGCAAGCCATCATCTCTGAATCCTTCTTGTAGTTCAATCAATGTTCCCCGGACATTATCAGAAGTCTCGATCGAGAACATGATAGACGGGCCTTCCAGTCCGCTGGTCCGATCATACCTGAAAGTTTCCACTCTTAAAACCTGTTCGGGTCGGTAAAATCGCCCCTTAGTGATGGCATACAATCCCCTTGAAGTTATTTTAAACGTTTCAGTGTACCCTTTGAGAACCATTTGTCCGATTCCAATACTCAGGGAATTGATCAGGTGCAGTGCATTCTTTCCATCCTTTCCATTACTTTGTCTAGTCCACATAACTGCTAAGATTAATTACCCTATGATCAGTAAATACACTGCCAGAGAAGGCGGCTCTTTGTTAATGCAGTCTATTAATCCTAATGCCTTATAAGCCATTCATATACAAGCACTGATGCGCAGAGGACTTATTTATTAAACCGTATTATCGGGAAACTTTGTAGAATTCGCTCTACATAAATAAACCCCATTCAATAAACGGGATCATAAAGCTTTTAGGGGATGCGAAAATAGGCCGTATGAAAACGTTTTTGCAATAAAAAACCGTCCCAGAATTAAATTCTGAGACGGCTACGGAGCATTTTAGTACCGTGATTTAATTCATTGCGGATTGCGCATTCCGGTACTTTTTGATCAGATCGTGTGCTGTTTGCTCTTTGTTGTACTGGTTTGTGATGGTTTGCCTAATATCAGCACTCATCTCGGCATCAGAAGCCAGTGCAGACTCATAAGCGCGCCTCCAGGCATCTTCGCCGAATTCGCAATTTTCAAGGATCGCCAGTCGGGAGGATCCGCTGAAACTTGCCTTTACATCCATCCATGCCCGGTAAACTTTACCGGATAACGTGGTATCTGTACTGCTTTCGCCGCCAAGGCCACTGATCTTATCCATGAGTTCCGACTTGAATTCGCGGCTTTCAGAAATCATTTCATTGAATACCGTTTTCAGATCGGTATCCAAATCCTTCGTTTCAGTAATGGCCCGTTCATAACCGGCAATGCGGTCGTTATTTATCTTAACGAGATCGTTTAGCACTTCAGTGAGTGCTTCAGTCTGTGCTTGCATTTGTTTCGATTTTTGGTTGATTTATTATCGATAGCATTTTAAATTTCATGCCACTTACAATAAGCTTGTTTGGATATAAAGGGAAAATCAGGATAGGCGCAGCCGCTGTAAATGACCGTAATTTGTGCTCCAAATCGCCTGCCTGATAAGGGGCGGAAATTGTATTTTAATTATGAATGCTGTAGTAGCTGCCTTGTTGGAAATCCTGAAGTATACTTTGCCTGCCACGATCATGTTGGGTATTACTTACCTCATTGTTCAGAAATTCCTGGTTTCCGAACTCCAGCGTAAACAGCTTGCACTTCTGAAGGACTCGCAGAATATTACCCTCCCCCTTCGCCTGCAAGCTTATGAGCGCCTGGCTTTATTTGTAGAGCGGATCCAGACCCGGCAGATCATGCCCAGGGCTTATGTCACCGGAATGACCATTTCGGAGTTGCGTCAATCACTGGTTCTCACGATCAATTCAGAATGGGAACATAATCTGACGCAACAGATCTATGTCAGTCGCCAAGTCTGGGAAACCGTGAAACATATGAAAGAGCAGGAGCTGGCCCTGATCCACGGACTGGCGCAGCAATTGAATTCGGATGCACCTGCCAAGGAATTACAGGTACGGCTCGCTGATTATCTATCTGATCAGGAAGGTGATTCACCAGGCGCTATTGCCCTGTCGGTTATCACAGAGGAAGCCAAAATGGTCTTGTCATACGGTGCTTCCCAATAACGGACAACTATCTGAAAAGCGACTGAAGGTTCATTCAGATGCCTTCAAATTTTGCATACTAAATACTGATCATCGATACGTCTCAGCATGAAAATCACTACGGATTCTGGCATTGAAATCAAGGCCTTGTATATGGATGGGCCTGTCATGAATGAGGTCCCAGGTAAAGCACCTTTTACACGTGGGGTTCACCCAAGTATGTATCGGGATCGCTTATGGACGATGCGGCAATATGCCGGATTTTCGACTGCTGAGGAAAGTAATCGTCGCTATCATTACCTGTTATCCCAGGGTGTTTCCGGATTATCCGTGGCATTTGACCTACCCACACAGATCGGTTACGACAGTGATCACCCTATGTCAGAAGGAGAGGTGGGGAAAGTTGGGGTGGCCATCGATTCTCTGGAGGATATGGAGATTCTGTTTTCAGGGATCAAACTGGAAGCGATTTCTACCTCCATGACCATTAATGCCACAGGGTTTATTCTCCTGGCATTTTATGTAGCCTTAGCAAAGAAACAAGGGGCTGATATTTCCAAGATCTCCGGAACCATACAGAATGATATCCTGAAGGAGTACGCGGCCCGGGGAACCTATATCTATCCTCCGACAGCATCCATGCGGATTATTACGGACATCTTTGCTTTTTGTGCTGATCAGGTGCCCCGCTGGAATACCATTTCCATCTCAGGCTATCATATCCGGGAGGCAGGATCAACGGCGGTACAGGAACTGGCATTTACCCTGGCAAATGGGAAGGCCTATTTGAAAGCGGCACTGGCGGCGGGTTTGGATATTAATGTGTTTGCTCAAAGACTCAGTTTCTTTTTTAATGCCCATAACAACTTGTTCGAGGAGGTAGCCAAATTCAGAGCGGCAAGACGCATGTGGGCTTCGATTACATCCGCCATGGGTGCTACAGACCCTAAGGCTCAAATGCTGCGTTTTCATACGCAGACCGGTGGATCAACACTTACGGCCCAGCAACCTCAGAACAATATTGTGCGCGTCACACTGCAAGCCCTGGCAGCGGTTTTGGGAGGTACCCAGAGCCTGCATACGAATGGCTTTGATGAAGCGCTCTCCTTACCCACTGAGGCTGCCGCGACCATTGCTTTGCGTACACAGCAGATCGTAGCCTTCGAAAGCGGCGTAACCGCTACTCCTGACCCATTGGGGGGTAGTTTTTTCATCGAATCCCTGACCGATGCCGTTGAAAAGGATGCCCAGGAATTGATTGAAAAGATTGACCAGATGGGCGGTGCTGTCAAAGCGATTGAGGCCGGTTTTATGCAGGAAGAAATTGCCCGGAGCGCTTATGCTTATAACAAAGCAATTGAAGACGGCAGCAAGGTGATTGTTGGTGTCAATAAGTTCACATCCAAGGACCCTGAAAGAACGCCTGTTTTCAAAATTGATGACAGTATCCGAATCCAGCAAAGTGAGAAATTGACGGCCTTACGCAGCCGCAGGGATGCTTCAAAAGCGGCTGCATCCCTTGAAGCGATCAAAACGGCAGCACAGGGCACCGCGAACTTAATGCCGATCGTTATTGAGGCGGTTGAGAACTTGTGTACCCTTGGGGAGATTGCAGATGTTTTGCGGGGTGTTTGGGGGGAGTATCAGGGATAGCAAAGGTTTTGCCTTCATCGAATAGAAATTCAATATCCACGTTCTCATTCTGAGATCGATAAATTGTCTGTTTCAAACCGGCAATAATAAATGCACATGCTTTTTATCTCCATTCGAATGGATTTTATCCTAGTTTGAATACGCTATGAATGTTTAATTCCCGGAGATTCTATAGGGATAAATAAATGCCATTATAGTTATAAGCAACATTTTTAAGGTTACGACAATGAAATGAATATTAGTGAATACGTAAATCAAATGCATTTATAAAAATAATCATTGATTAACTGCAAAAAAGAATGAATTCACCGCAATTTGAATGATTTAGATGCTTAACCAACTCTTTATGGTAATAAAATATTAAGATTTAACAGTATCTTAGTCCTATACTTTAACCCAAAAACCAAACCCATGCAGTTCTTAACCCGCAGTTTAATTTACTTTTTCTGCTTTTGTAGCAGTCTGTCTATTGCTCAAACTTCCTTCAAAGGAGGGGAGTTTATTGACATAGCCAATATTAAAGCACTTCACCTCTATCATGGAAATATGTGGTTCCTTCCGGATAGTGGAATTTCCCGTTGCGAATTTCCCAAAGGAAGCGGGCAGACTATTGGCTTTGCTTCTAGTCTCTGGATTTCCGGATATGATGCGGGGTCGAATTTAAAAACGGCAGCTCATACTTATTCTGAATTTGCACCGGTTTTTTGGCCTGGCCCTTTGGATGTAAGCATTACTAATTCTACAACAGCCTATAATTCATCAGCGATGTGGGCCAGAATCTGGAAGATCAATAGTAGTACCATTGATAGCTTTTTGAGTCTGAGTAGCCACACGCTTTCTAATACGCCAACAGCGATCCTTGAATGGCCTGGCAAAGGAAATCCATATGCCAAAGGTGCAAACGGCGCTTCACTCGTTATTTCAAGGGACATGGCCCCCTTTGTAGATGTCAATGCAGATGGTATTTATAATCCTTTGAACGGAGATTATCCTTTGATGAAAGGGAGCCAAATGCTTTGGTGGATCTATAATAACAGTTCCGTAATTTATGGCGTTACAACTAATACCCTGAAACTGGAATGTAAAGCCATGGCCTATGCGTATAAGCAGAAGACTGTTGCAGACAACATTATCTTTTATGAAAGTACCATTACAAATTTGGGCTCCCAAAACCTTGATAGTTTGAGGATCGGAGTATTTGCTGATATCGATTTGCCGAATTCATTCGGAGATGATTGCGGCATTGATTCCAGCAGAAGATTAGCGTTTAATTATAGTTCCAAAAATTCAGGAACGACCCATACTTTTTCGCCTATAGCAGGCATTACTATTCTGGATTTCCCAGGTGATAGCTATCATTCATATGGACCTCTCGGATCTGAAATGTTCTTTACAAATTCCAACGTTCTTCCGAATGGTAATCCAACCACTGATTCCGATTTCAACAATTACCTGAATGAAAGGGATTTGAAGGGAACTTTTATTGAACATTCAGGTATAGACAGTTCCTCCCAATGCAGGTTATCGGTTGCAGGTGCCGATCGGCGCTTTGTGATTGGAACTCCTGAATATCATTTTATTCCTGGCAATTCCAAGCATATAGCCTATGCCCTGGTAGCTGCGGATAGTGCCGATGGCTGTCCCAATACGAACTATACAACGCTATTTCAAACGGCTGATTCTGCCTACAAAATCTATTGGAATCCTAAAAGAATTACTCCCCTTTCGGCTGGAGGAACTATCCTGAATCCCACAACACTCAAGGTCTATCCTAACCCATCACATGATCAGGTATTCATTGAAACTGCGGAGGCAAATGATCTGACGATCCGCGTTTATGATGGTTTGGGACGCCTTATGGGGGTGCAAAGCAACCGGACTTCCAATAAAATTACCCTGGATATTCATACGCTGAGCCCTGGAATCTATTCGTTGATTTGCCAAAACGCTAAGGGAATTCAGAAAAGTATTTTTGTGAAGAATTAATGCCGAGCAGCATGTCATTCTTAGCTAAATACCAAGAATGGCATGCTGTTCCTTTTAACTTTATGAGAATGGCCTAAGTGTTCACTGGATAGATAAGCACGGTCTTTCTTATTTTACAGCGTGTTTCGAACCTTTCCGATAGTTAGGGTATTCCTGGGGCTTTGCCTTCTGCTGCTAAATTCCTGCAAAAAGGATCTGATCCATCCTGCCCAGATCATCCAACTGGACAGCCATACCCAGAATCGGCTTAATAATTTCCTGTTTGTAAACGACAGCCTGGGATTTTGCGTGGGTGGAAGCCGCTTTTATGAGGCCGATATCCTAACCACCCACGATGGCGGACTGACCTGGAGCCTTTATGTTTCTCCTGACGCTCATAAAGAACTTTTTAGCATCATCCAATCTCCTTCAGGGGATCTGTTCATTACCGGATTTGAAGGAAATTACCTGAGGAGTTCTGACCAGGGACAAACCTGGCTCCATTCTCAATTGCGGTATGAGGTCTATAAGGCCCTTGCCTTTCAGGACGCTGCTCATTTGCAATTTGTTGGCGGCATTTCTTTCAACCGGGGGGATGCAATGTTTACAGATACAGCTGGAAATATAACCGCGCATGATTCCCTGGGCTACGAATTGAATGACATTCATATTCGCACGGATGGTATTGGTTATCGGTGTGGTTATGGCATCATGCAATACACCAACAATTTTGGCCTGGATTGGCAATGGACGACCATGCGCAATGATAATTATACTGCAGTCTGGATGATCGATGCCCAAACAGCCTTTACCTGCGGGGGAGAAGGAAGTATCTGTGTGACCCATAATTCCGGTAAAGACTGGACCACCCTTCGGAATGGAAATGATCTCACCCATCCAAAGTTCCGGCTACAAAACCTGGCATTCCTGAATGCTTCAAAAGGATATGCCGTCGGGGAAAATGGGGTCATAATCTATACGGATGATGGCGGGGCGCACTGGAGTGAACTGGATCACTTTATCGATGATAACCTGCACGGAATCATCGCTTTGCGGGATGGAAGCCTGTTGGTTTGTGGCGAAAATGGCGCGCTCTGGAAGATCCGGCCCTGAGGGTAAATCGCCAGCCCTCAAAAAGTAGGTAAAATACGCTGTTACTGCGCCATAGTGTCCTTACCAATCAGTTAAGTCGGTGCTGAAAAATCAGTTGGTCAGTTTTCAAGGAAGCTTTCAAGCTACATTACCGTGAAAAGATGGGTAAGCCATTAAATGAATGGTCTTATTTCTCATGACTTCACAAAAAATGTAAAAACAATAAATATTATTGCTGAATGTTTTAAGGGTGTGCCTTAGTGGTATCTCCAGGCCATAAAAACAAGGTTCTAACAGTGGTACTACAACGGGGATACAGCGTGGGATGGCGTGGCTATAAGTAGTAATCCTATGTCGTTCCACCGTAACAAAAGCTTTATTGGACCTTGAGTACTACCTGGTTTATTCCTGTTTGAACCTTCCTCCAAAGGAATTCATTTACCCATTGCTACCTCTAGCGATAAACCGCTGATTCACAGCAGCAAATCACCATTGGCAACGCATTAATTTGTTACTCTTGAATTTTTAAGGATACCAATTACTTTTAAAACAATAACCGACATTTTGAGGGGCGACTTATTACAAAGGTGCCGCTACAAAGTAGAAATTCTTCTTTTTCCAGTATTGCTGAGCAAATGCCGGGCTATCCAAGGCTGCTTTTCTGGCCAGGTAGTTTCCCAGAAGATGAATCCCATAGTCCAGGCTTTTGAAGAATTCAAATACCTGATCCGGACCGGTACCATAGATATCGCTGGCACCAATACCATGCTCGAAAATGATAACGGGCCGCTTGTTACGAATGGTTTCCCTGGCCCCGTTTAATACCAACATTTCTGCACCTTCTACATCGATCTTGATCAGATCCACGCCCATATTTTTCGGAAAAAGATCATCCAGACGTGCCGTTTCAACGGTAATACTGGTATCCTCTTCATGTGGCCTGTCATATTCTCTGCGTAATAATCCGCTATAAGAAGGGTTGCTGGTCACATAATTAAAACTGGTAGTGCCCGCAACATCACTCAATGCTAAAGAACTAATCTGACAGGAGGTCCCGGCATACTTCAAGACCAGAGCACGGTACATGTCCGGTATCGGTTCATAGCCCCAATGGTGACCCTTTGGAGCAGCCGCCAGCATGAGGTCCAGAATCTCGCCCTTATGGCAGCCGACATCGATGCAATTACTGTCAGGCTTACATACTGCCCGGATCACCTTTTGGGTAAGGCGGTCATAATGCTGATTTTTTGTGAGCGCAATCGGGGAGTACCGGATGATGCGTTTTAGGAAGCCCTTCATTTAGAAAGATCAAACTTATGCCATCGGCTGTACTTTTGCGCTCCTGAACTAACAATTGATGGGAGATTCGTTCAGAAATAAGAGAATTGTAATAACCCGGGCAATTCTTTTATATTGAATGACCCTTCCATTTTCTTATCGATCTTATGCAATCCAACCTTTCCGAACAGGAACTCGTACGCCGGGACAAACTTCAACAGATCATCGCCCTGGGTATTGATCCCTTCCCCGCTCCAAGCTTTGAAGTAAGTCATACCGCCCAGAGCATTAAAGACGGCTATAGTGAAGCTACGGCCGCCGATTTCCAGAACCTCAGCCTCGCCGGACGGGTTATGATGGTTCGTGATATGGGTAAAGCAAATTTTGCAGTACTTCAGGATGCCAGCGGGCGCATACAGCTTTACCTGAAGCGGGATGATCTCTGTCCCGGAGAAGACAAAACTCTATTTAACACGGTCTGGAAAAAACTCATCGATCTTGGGGATATTATTGGTGTCAAGGGATATGCATTTGTCACCAAAACAGGCGAACTGAGCGTACATGTCACCGAATTCAGCTTACTCACTAAAGCCTTAAGGCCACTTCCTGTAGTCAAAGAACTGGATGGAGAAGTATTTGATGCGGTAAGTGATCCCGAGTTTAAATACCGTCAACGCTATGCCGACCTGATCGTGAACCCATCCGTTCGCGAAACCTTCGTCAAGATGACCAAAATGAAGGGAGCCATTCGGAAATTCCTGGATGAAAAAGGCGCCCTGGAGGTCGACACCCCGGTCCTCCAAAGCATACCGGGTGGCGCTATTGCACGCCCTTTTATTACACATCACAATGCGTTGGATATGCCATTGTACCTGCGTATCGCAAATGAACTTTACCTGAAACGCCTCATCGTTGGTGGCTTTGAATGGGTCTATGAGTTCAGTCGCAATTTCAGGAATGAAGGCATGGACCGCACGCACAATCCTGAATTCACCATCCTCGAATTCTATACCGCCTACAAGGATTATCTCTGGATGATGGAAACTACCGAAAAGCTTCTGGAGTATACGGCTATTGCTACAAATGGCACTACGGAGGTCATGGCGGGTGAACAAAAGATCGATTTCAAAGCTCCCTATGCCCGTGTTTCTATCTTTGATGCCATCAAAGAGCATACCGGAATTGATGTTCGGAGTATGGAAGAACCGGAGCTACGCGAGGTTTGCAATACCCTTCACATTGGCGTACCACCAACGATCGGAAAAGGAAAATTGATCGATGAAATATTCTCAGAAACCTGCGAGAGCAAGTATATTCAGCCTACATTCATTATTGACTACCCGGTAGAAATGAGCCCGCTGACCAAAAAGCACCGGAGTATCCCAGGGCTGGTGGAGCGATTTGAATTGATGATCAATGGCAAGGAGATTGCGAACGCCTATAGCGAGTTGAATGACCCGATCGAACAACGGGCTCGATTTGAGGAGCAGGCCAAGCTTCTGGAACGTGGTGATGATGAAGCTATGTTTATCGATCAGGATTTTCTGAGGGCCCTGGAATATGGAATGCCTCCAACTGCCGGGATTGGGATTGGAATTGAGCGACTGGCCATGCTTTTGACGGGGCAATACGCTATTCAGGATGTGTTATTGTTTCCTCAGATGCGGCCGGAAAAGGTGTAAGAGCGTTACTTCAACTGATTTCTGACAGGGAGTCTGGACTCTTCTTGTATTGAAATGACATTTAAGGAATTTTATGTCCATCCCGTTTAGTATCTCCTATTTACCTAAGCTGTTTTCGTCATTTTATTTCCTGAAAGGCTGGTCTATCTTTATCCATATGAAAACTGCTTTGTTCCTTTCACTTTTATTTTTGAGCTTTCAATCAGAAGCGCAGGATTATCAGCAGCAGATCCGGAACTGGCAGCAATGGTATAAAGGAGATTTCCTGACGGATACACGTAGCCCCTTAAAGGCAAAGGACACCGGATATTTACGATTCTTCCCGATCTCAGAGCGCTGGAAAGTGTTCGTTAATGTGCAGTTGACACCGAAAGCCCAACCGATCGCCATGGGTACTCATTCCGGGAAGGTCAAATCCTACCGCCCTTATGCAACATTAACTTGGTCGGAAAAGATGCAGCGTGGGGAAAATCAGATATTGAACCTGATTGCCTACGAACGTATCGATCCTCCTGCTGGTGATACAACGGCTGCAAACTCATTATTCATTCCGTTTAATGATCGGAGTAATGGCTCGGAAACGTATGGGGGAGGCCGATATATTGACCTATTGAAAAGTGAACTGAAACCCGTAAGCGGTCTAATGGGTAAGGCTATACTGGATTTCAACAAGGCTTACAACCCCTGGTGTGCTTTCGCGGGCGGTTATTCCTGCCCAATTCCTCCAGTTGAAAACCGTCTTGATTATTTTATTGGTGCCGGTGAAAAATTACCAGCACCGCCGTTATTACCCAAAGATTAATCTGTAACAGAATTAATTTCCCACGGCACAGGTTTTGAATCGTACTTCGAATAAATCACCATGGAAAAGCAGCAAGACGATCCCGAGGAACTGGATATCCAGGATTCAAAATCAGATGAGGAACGCCTCAAACCGGAGGTAACCACTATTGAATTGCCGGATGTTAAGGATATACCCGGACAAGAACATGTACACCCACCCAGCCTGGGAGAATTAGCAGATACCACCATTTCTTCCGATGATGAAGAAGATCTGTTGAATGGCGATTCCCTGGATGATGATCTGGAGAACGAGGATACTATTGGAATACCTTAAAATAACAATTATGAATACCCCAGATCAAAATAAAAAAGATCAGCAGGAAAAGGATTTTCCAGGCTATCCTACCTACCCTGCTTCCGATGATGTCATGAACCAGGATACCAAGGAAGACTATGGTAAATTGAATAACCTCGATAGCAATGCCGACAATGGCAGTGCTGCCGAACAACGTTCCATTGATCCGCTTCCTGCTAAAAACACGGATGTGGATGATGACCCTGAGAGTACGGTCAGTCCTGAGGATATTGCCATGCTGTCTGCTTCTGACCAAGGCAGGGATATGGAATCCCCGGACCAGGAAGAAGCCCTTTTGGATAGTACCGATAGTGATGGCGATCCATTAAATGAGGTTCATGGGAGTTATGATAAAACCGGTTCTGACCTTGATGTACCCGGCAGTGAATCCGATGATGCGAATGAAGATATCGGCTCAGAAGACGAAGAAAACAATTTCTATAGTCTTGGAGGAGACAATCATGAGAATCTGGAGGAGGATACTTCCATCTAAGAAATTTCTGGTATCAGCTATTGAGTATTAGGTATTAAGTATCGAGTATCAGGTATGATGCATTTGGTGGGGCAAGAATCAGGAACCATTAACTTAATGTTGAATCGATTTGACTCTGTAGGTAGCACTACATATCCTCCATCCACAGCGTCTATGTCATCCTGTAAGGATTTGTTTATAGCCCTCAAAGCAATCATTCAATCCACGATCCACTTGTATCTAAACCAGCTTCAAGGGCCAGCTTGCTTCGTTTTCTGCCATAGGTAAAATAGATGACCAAACCGATCAGTAACCAGATCAGGAACCTTAGCCAATTAGTGATGCCCAATTCTGCAATCAGGTAGAAACAGGAAAGCATACCCAAGACGGGGATCAATGAAAGCCTTTTAACAAAGCTCAGGATAACCAGGGCCACAATGACTCCAGTCAGGAGGAAATGAGGAATTCGTTCCAGGAACACTTCTGCAGGTGTGAACTCAGGGTGGCCTGCATCATGCAGCGAGAAGAAGGTTCTTGGAAAATCAGGTGCTTTAATCCCAATGATTACCAGGCTAATGATAAACAGGCCTGGAATGATCCAGCGACCACTCACGTAAGGGACCTGGAATCGGCCCTTTTCCTTGGGTATTTTGGGTAATAAAAGGATACCACCGCAGACCAGGACAAAGGCAAAAAGGGTACCTATACTCGTCAGATCTGTTACAAAGTCGGCATCAAGTACCAGGGCAGGCACACCTACAATGAATCCGGTCATCACCGTTGAGAAGCCTGGTGTTTTATATTTCGGATGCAGCTTTGAAAATCGGGCTGGCAATAAACCATCCCGACTCATACTCATCCATATTCTTGGCTGCCCCATTTGAAAGACCAATAAGACACTGGTGGTGGCAATAACTGCACTTATAGCAATGATGCCCGAGAACCAGTTTAGACCTCTCTGAGCAAATGCAGAAGCCAGGAAATCACCTACATCGAGCTTGGTATAATTGACCATTCCAGTTAATACCAATGCCACCAGGATATAGAGGACCGTGCAGATGATCAAAGACCACATCATACCCAGGGGAAGATCCCGCTGGGGGTTTTTGCACTCCTCTGCCGTGGTCGAAATAGCGTCGAAGCCGATATAGGCAAAGAATACGGCACTTACTCCGCGCATTATACCACTGAATCCATTCGGGGCAAAAGGAGTCCAATTGCTGGTATTGACATAGAAAAAGCCAACAGCAATGACAAGCACGATCACGATCAACTTAAATCCGACCATCATATTACTCATCTTGCGGGTTTCATTGATCCCGATATAAACCAGCCAGGTGATCAGGATGGTAATAGCCAGGGCTGGCATATTCAGGATCACCGGGAGGGAACCCATACGAGGTGCATGCTCCCAAATCGTGTTCAGGCTTAAATTGGTTGCAGAACTGCTAAGCTTATGCGCTGCATCAGAAATAATCTGCTGGTGGGCAATATAGGCTCCTCTCCAGGGCGTAACCATATAATCTGGAATATGGAGCGAAAGATGCAGGGATGGGAACCGCTGATTGATGCCCGAGCTGATATTATCCAGGAAGGACACCAGGTTGGAGCTCCAGGAATTGGCTACAACAACGTTTCCAATGCCGTATTCCATGATCAGATCCCAACCGATGATCCAGGCCACTAACTCCCCAAAGGTGGCATAAGAATAGGTATAGGCACTACCACTGACAGGAATCCTCGAAGCAAATTCCGCATAGCAGAGTGCCGAAAAGCCACAGGTTACCGCAGTAATAAGGAATAGAAAGATGACTCCCGGGCCTCCCAGAAAACAACTGGTACCAACCGTACTGAAAATACCGGCCCCAATAATGGCAGCAACCCCAAAGGCAGTAAGATCCCGGACCCCCAGTACCCGTTTCATTTGTCCGGGACCATTTATATCCTCTGAATAACCCGCTTCAGCATCAGCAGCAATTTTGCTTATCGATTTCTTTCTAAATAGATAGGATGACATGGACGTTAGGTATAGTTTGCCTTTGGCACAAGTTAGGACCTAAAATTCCGGATTAGAACAAAAGAATAAGACACTTTTTTTTATGCCTTTTTGAGTTTGGCACATTAAACGATTTGTGGGTATCCGGGCAAGTGCTATGGGCCTTCAAAGACCAAATCAAATCATCTTATATAGTTTGCTTAAATACAAAACCTGTTAATGGCATGCTTTTTATGAATCCAGCACTCCTTCCTATTGAAACCGATTTGTGCCTCATTAACCGATACATTTCGATTGTTGTCCGCATAAATAAAGGGTAGCTGTAAACTTTTTTGAACTTTCCATGTCCTGAAAAGACTCGAACATTTTAAAAACGAAAGAAAAAAAACTTTTTAAAGATGAAAATACTTAATACTGTATTTCTTTTTCTAATTATTATTGGGCTTTTTACCTCCTATTCCTGTAAAAAAAGAACCACTACTGATTACGTTATTGAAGTAGACACTGTTTATGGTTCCAGCAAATCAGATACATCCAAGGCGGGATATATTCTTTTGTCACCTTTTACAACCCCACAGGATAGTGGAACGCTAATTATGCTGGATGGAATTGGCAATACCATTCGGCAAAAACGGACGGCTCATGGTGCCATGAATTTCAAGCGTTGGGTAACTAATGGGCAGGTCCGGTACACCTGGAGTGAATTTGATCCCAATGCTTATGTCATACCGATCATTAATAATGTCTGCTTTGTTAATGTTATAGCTGATTCGAATTTGAATGAGATCAAGCGGGTCACTTTATTACCGCATAATGATATTCTGACCGACAAAGCTCAGGGTACCGATCTCCATGATTTTATTTATTTGGCCGACAATCATTACATCACCCTGTCTTACTACATGAAAATGGCGACCAATATCCCGGACTCGCTGGCAGCAGGTGGGTCTGGTGAGGTCGTTTTCCCGGTGATCCAGGAAATATTGAATGACCAGGTGATTTTTCAATGGGAAGGAGCTGATTTCCCGGAATTCTATGCTACCAGTATTGAGGGAAATAATTTTAACCAGACCTACACACCCCAGGATTATATGCACCTGAATTCAATGATCGTAGATCCAACGGATAATAATCTGATCGTTTCCTGCAGGAATCTGAACCAGGTATTAAAGATCGATCGGCAAAGTGGAGCAATTGTTTGGCGCTTGGGGGGTAAGAATTCTGATTTCCCGATAACACCGGATCAAAAATTCCTGCGTCAACACTTTGCCAGTTTAACAGATAATAATCAGACCCTGATTTTATTCGATAATGGTGATATCAACGAACGCCCAAGTTCCAGGATCGTGGAATTCCAACTCAACCAATCTGCAAAAGCTATCAATGGATTTCGAATTTACAATATTCCGGAACCCTTCTCTCAGATCATGGGGGATGTCCAGAAATTTGGCTCACACTATTTCATCGGCGGTGGATCCGGACGTTATTTTCTGGATGTCAACTATCTCACCGGCGAAAAATATAAGGAAATCCAGATTCAGCAACAATCTTACCGTACACTAAGGTACCTTGAGTAGTATTTACTCGAGAATCTGAAATCGATTCGCCTTTGGCTTTGACAAGGAAGCGCTGCGTTTTACCACATGGCGATTTAATTTATTGACTGGAAAGCCACTTTGGATGTGCATTCGGTCACTTCGCACCATTTCTCTAATTTCAAAGCCTAAACCACTCACTCATGCAAAAGTCCATTTCAACCTACACCATAAATGTGCTCAGTTCTGATTCCGCACAAATCGGTGGACAAATCCTGTTCTATGCTACCGGGAATTTGTTTTCCGGTCGAATAGACTTTTATAGGGCCGGCACAACTGCTCCAGCACCCTATCTCTGGCATCCAAATTCTGTTACGGACAACAATCAGATCTACATCGTACTGGCAATGCAAATGGACCAGTTTGAGAACGTCTGCAGCCTGGTCCGCAATGAAGGGCCCTGGATGATGGAACTTTGGCCAAGTACCTCTCCAATGATAGGTGCGTCTACAAGTGGATATGGCGGTAAAATATTCACCAGCACCAATGAACCGATTGGAGAAGAGGAACGCAGCTTTCAAAGCTCCCTGGTTAAGGCCTGATCTTTTCCAGTTCGCATGGGAACCCTTTGAAATTGCATTCTGAAGGTTCTTTCTAGTAGTTTGAAAATTTTGCTGCACCATTTGTGGGTAGCTTCAGGTTCTATTGCGTCCTTTGCCTGAAATTCTCCAATCAACATGAGCCAAACTATTCAGGAATTCAATGACTACCGCGCAAAAATGAATGAGGTAATCCTGGGAAAGGGAAACCTTGTTATCAATCGCTTATTCAACCTCGATACCAATACCTATGCCCCCGGAACTTTAAGTGTTCAGACCAAAGAAATGCTCGGTCTGGTAGCCAGTATGGTCTTGCGTTGTGATGATTGCATAAAATATCATCTTGGAAAATGCCATGATGAAGGTGTAAGTACCGAACAGATCTACGAGATTTTTGCGGTGGCAAATATTGTGGGCGGAACGATTGTCATTCCACATACCCGTAGGGCGGCAGAATATTGGGAAGAACTTATTGCTTAATGAGAAGTAAACCGTTTAGAAAATCTCCTGGGATCCTTGGTCTAAAATCACAATCAATAAATCATGATGCTGGCATTTCACTAAAAATGCTGGATCATAATCGGATTGTTTATTAGCTGCAAAAATCGATGGAATACCTACCAGACAAACGTAATAATGCTGAACTTCCTCTGGAGCTATACCAGCACCATGTCTGTCAAAGAAACCATCAATAAACTGGCTACACATCCCAAAAAAGGGAAATTATTGAGTGCTCAGATGTTGAATGCCCAACGATCAGGTGCAAATCCTTGGATCATTATCAATGGTCAACGCATAGTTCTGAGGCGCGTGACTCCAATGGAGGTCCGCCACTGATGCAGTTTCCACCATGAATTTTCTGCTTGGTGCCCTGTTATTGGTCCTACTGCTATTACCCGGTTTCATCTTCCGTCTGGGCTATCTTGCTAAAGCCTTCTCCAATAAATCATTTCACGCTTCTTTTCTGGAAGAACTGATCTTCTCTCTACTTCCTGCATTTTTCCTGGAAACCCTGGGCTATTTAATCGTAAAGAACTTCAGAACTCCTTGCCTTTCGCAGTTTAAGATGCCCGGCTATACCGGCATCAACTCCCATTTCAATTCAATAAATAAAGCGTGGTTATAATTCGAACCCGGATTCAATCAGGCCCCGGTATCATGATAGCAAAGCGAATCTAGCTCTAATAGAACGCGAATACGGCACGGAGGCATGGCAGTGCGTGTATTCCCATACCATTTATAAGGATACCTTCCACTTTCAATCCCGGTTAATGATTGCTCAGAAGCGAATTGAATGATCCATCACGCGAAATTGCTTTATAATGGAACAGGGATGGATGGGAACCGATCCACTTTGAGTCTGAGGAATGGCTCACAGGATTGAGGACTATGAAATTTCAGGAGCCATTACCGCCATTGAAATTGGGTTACTCTAATTTCAAATATGTGAACTCCCGCTATGAACGCGGATATTCGTGAATGAGTACGGTGTTCTGAAAATAATGTCACCTTCTATATAAGCATGGATAGCCAATCCAATAATCATAAAATGTATCAGGGCATCGCGCTCATAGATGCCAACATAATTCGAAATCATTTTACTTCAACAGGAAAAACGGGTAATTGCGCCGAATTATCTTTTTTTCAATCTGCGACAGCAAAACAGTGAATCAGAAGTCAATTTTAATGCTCCGGAGAACTCGGAAGCCGTATTGAATGAGGCGGAATTAAGCCCGTTTTACTTTATGCCTGGTGAATATTTCATGAATCCCGGTTCTGAAATACGGAACATTAATATCACCTATTATAATATCGAGGTCACTGAAGTCTGAACCTGATAAGAATCAGAATTTATACCCGATATGCAATTGGATATCCCGTTGCTTCCAGGACTGTGAAATATCTGTTTTATTGAAATCACTGAGACCCATCACATAACGGGCGCCTGCACTCAGATGGCCGGTTACATCAATGTTCAGGCCGACAATTCCTGATATAGTTCCCGTTCCAAAAAGTCCTTTCGCATCCTTCAGGAAAGCATCTTTATCCACAACAGAAACCACTCCACTATATTGAGGGCCAATCTGGAACCATACCCTGCTCAGAATATGGACCTGCACCATGATCGGTATATTAAAATAACTCAGCCGGAATTGTGCGGACTTAATAGAATCCTTCCCTGCCTGTACATACTGATGGAAAATACTATCAAAGCCTTTCCCGGTTACATAAGTAGTCTGACTGAATAGACCCTCAATCTGGACACCAAATTTCTTACTGTGAATTGCGACCCAGGCACCACCCAATAAATTCGTTTTATAAGTGCCATCCCAACTAGTCCCATCAAGTTTACTCAGATTCACCCCAATCTTAGGCCCAAAATCAATGTGTGTATGATTAAACCCACCTTGCCCCTGTTCAGGCTGAGCGATTACTACCGAAGTAGTTGCCATTAAAATAAATACACTGAATATTAGAACGAGTCGATTCATAAACACCTATTTAATGGTAATCCAAATTTATTCTGATTCAAATTCTCAAACAATTCTTCCTTACAAAAGTAACTGAACCCATAGGCTGTCCTATCAAGGCTCCATCTAAATTTCAGAATTTGTCAATTTATTATAGAAACCAAGCCGAATGATGGTAAATCAGGAAGGCTTCTATACCTTCTTCACCATCATGAGTTGAATATAAAGCATGTAAAGAAATAAAACACGGATATAATAGGCTAATCCCTGAGCTTATAAAAGCGGAGTCTCCGTAATTTCGCGGCGCCATGAATAATAAGATCACAATGGGCGCTGATGGGTGCCTGGTAGTACCTGAAAACCCGAGTATTCCATTTATCGAAGGTGACGGCATCGGCCCGGATGTCTGGAAAGCAGCCAAGGTTGTGATTGATGCGGCAGTTAATGAGTCCTATAAAGGGTCCAGGTCGATCAATTGGATCGAGATGCTGGCCGGTGAAAAAGCCTTCAACAAAACAGGTGAGTGGTTACCCGCAGCAACCCTGGATACTGCTCGTGATTACCTGGTATCCATCAAAGGTCCGCTTACAACCCCGGTGGGTGGGGGTATCCGATCTTTAAATGTGGCATTAAGGCAGGAATTGGATCTTTATGTCTGTCTTCGTCCTATCCACTGGTTTCATGGGGTACCTTCTCCCGTGAAACATCCGGAACGTGTGAACATGGTCATTTTCCGGGAAAATACGGAGGATATCTATGCAGGTATTGAAGCTCAGGAAGGCACCGAAAAAGCCACCAAACTGCTCAAATTCCTTCAGGAAGAATGGGGTGTGGGTGATCAGATACGGTTTCCCGATACTTGCTCCTTCGGTATCAAACCTGTCAGCAAAGAAGGGAGTGAACGTCTGATCCGTGCAGCAATACAATATGCGGTGGATAAAAAACTCCCTACCGTTTCCATCGTTCATAAAGGAAACATCATGAAGTTTACAGAAGGTTCCTTTAAAAACTGGGGTTATGAGCTTGCAGAACGCGAATTCGGCAATAAAGTCTTTACCTGGGCACAATGGGAAACCGAAAAGGCAGCGAATGGGGAAGAGGCAGCCAATGCTGCTTTAAAGCTCTCCCAGGCGAATGGTAAGATCATTGTAAATGATGTGATCGCCGATAATTTCCTGCAACAGATCCTCCTGGCTCCGCAAGATTTTTCGGTTATTGCAACACTCAATCTAAATGGGGATTATATTTCCGATGCCCTTGCTGCTGCAGTAGGCGGAATCGGAATTGCACCGGGTGCCAATATCAATTATGTGACCGGTCATGCGGTCTTTGAAGCGACTCACGGAACGGCACCACGATTCGCAAATACGAATTCTATGAATCCATCCTCACTCATTCTTAGCGGGGTAATGATGCTGGAATATATTGGTTGGAAAGAGGCTGCAAATGCCATTCTCGAATCTTTGAAACAGGCGATTATGCGGAAACGGGTAACAGTTGATTTTTACAAGTTGATGAATGATGCCACGCTTCTAAAGACCAGTGAATTTGCAGAAGAACTGGTGAAGAATCTGTCCTAAGCAGTATCTGATGTACCGTTTCCTGTTCCTTATCGTACTAATGTACACACAGAATGTATCTGCGCAGGGATGGTACATGATCCAGGATAAGTATGTGATCAATCGATCCGATCCATTTAAAGCAAGATTGGATTCAGGAACACTCGTCCATCCTTTAAAACAATTAAAGACACAGGATATCCATTCGTTCAAATGGTATAACCTTGTGGGCACTCAGAATCTCCTGCCATTGCTGAATGATACCAGCAGCATAATTATTCAAGACAAGGCAAATGTGGCGGGCCTCCAGCTTTTATGTATGGAGATAAGTGCACCGGCTCAAAATCTTGTACCTGCTGAATTCATGCGGCGCTTAAAAGCGTATCCATTTCCAACTTCACATATTAAAGGCACAAATAACCAACAGTGGCAGGAGCGCTATTGTCTAAAAAGCCTAAGTCAAGCGGGTTCAGCTTCGGGCAGCCTGTTTCTGCGGGAAGTCTCACAGCCCCTGGAGCTTGTATTATTTGACAACCCTTACCCAGCCTGCCTTTCGAAAAAAATAAACCTATCGGTCCATTTTCATCAGCAAGCCATTCCTAATTCCATTATCCATATATACTACCTAAAGGATTCCAAATGGAAGAATTCAGGACAAATAATTACAAATGTCTCCGGAACGGCCGTTTTTGAAACCCGGGAGCCGGGCATTTACCGTTTGACAACGCAAAAACTTGTTGAACCGACTACGAAGGATGAAGCCTGGGCCGCTTGGAACAGCTGTCTTACTTTCGAGGTACGTTAGTTAATAAATAATCAAGCCCGATTTGTAAAGGGCATTTTTCAACCATCACGCTTATGATTACTGCAATTGATCCACATACCGCCCTTATATTGATTGATCTTCAGAAAGGCATTCTATCTGCAGCTACTGCACATCCGGTATCTGAGATCATCGCCAATTCGGCCCGTTTAATTGCCGCGTTCAAGGCTAAAGCCCTACCTGTAGTGATTGTTAATGTCAATCCGGTAGGTTCGCCCGCCATGAAAACCCGCTCCGAACAAAGCATGTTGCCAAAGGATGAGGCCGGGCAACAAAAAGCCCTGGATGGCATGATCGCATCCGGCTTCTTTGATATCGTTCCGGAGATCCAGGCTGGTCCGGATGATATCATGATCACGAAACATTGCTGGAATGCCTTCGCCGATACCCCACTCCACGAGTTATTGAAGACCCGCGGAATTACAGGAATTGTACTTGGCGGTGTAGCTACAAGTATTGGAGTTGAAAGTACTGCCCGCGCAGCCAATGAAAAAGGTTATAATATCAGTTTTGCTACTGATGCCATGACCGACCGGATCCTGGAAGCACATCAACACAGTCAGAAAATAATATTCCCCCGGATCGGTGAATCCGGCACAACGAATGAGATCATAGAAGTGCTGAATCGCTCCTGATAAAATTTCATTGGATCCCGGATTTTTCCGGATACCAAATAAAGCAAATCCCGGTACACTTGCACCGGGATCACTTTTTGTTTTCCGTGATAAGCAACTATGGGGCTACCTTTTGACTACCTGGCCTGCAATCTGAATGTTCGGGCCTTGTATGACCATTACTTTATAAACTCCAGCCGGAAAGGAACTCAGATCTAGTGTTGCCATATTGCTATTGGCAATACTGCGGGTAACAACCTGGCCCAACTGGTCGATGATGCGAACCTCATTGCCGGCCAATACCCCACTCACCTTAATATAAGTACTTGTTGGATTTGGAGCGATCGATATTTTATGATCGCCGCAATTAGTGGCCACGGTTATGATCTGGCTATAACTTTCCTTTCCGCCTTCCTCTGTCACCTTCAACCGATAATACCCGTTTCCGCTTGGCTGTGTGTAGCGATAATTAAAACCACCGCTGTTACCAGCATTCGCATTCAACTTTGCGATCGTTGAAAATTGCTGACCATTACCACTGTACTGGAGCTCATAATAACAGGTTCCTGATAAATCCAAGCTATTCCAGTTGATGATAGCATCACATTTATCGGCTATCGCGTCAAAGCTGCTTAGTTTAATCGGTAATGGCAGAAGACTGCAGGTAATGGCATTATAACCCTGAGCAAAAGTGCTGCTACAGCTATTGGCATCCGTAACCGTCAGAAAGTACGAACCACTATTTGAGCTGGTAGGTGAGGTGATCGTAAAACTTGGTACGGTTGAAACATTTGTAAATGCTCCCGGTCCGGTCCAGCTATAAGTGAGCGTAGATCCGGCACAGGCAGCACCAGGTGTGGCTGAAGCTGCCAGAGTAAATGTTGTAGCGGTACAGCTTGGCGTTACAGCAACAATGACTGGATTGGGAGGATTCACTGAAGAACTTGCATTTCCGGTATAGGTTTCAGTTGGATTTGAAACGGTAAAGGAATTATTAAAATCGGCTCCAAGCATACCGCTGGCGGCTCCACTCGGATCATAGACACTTGCGCCACCAGGATCGGGATTTCCATCATCCGCATTATTGCGCCACATCCGTACTCCGGCGCCACAAACCAGGGGTCCGCTTAAAGTGAATGTAGTCAGAATTATATCCGTATTCGGACTAAGCGCCGGATATACTTTTGTACCTGTCACTCCGCTAATATTTAGTGTCAGGGCTATATAGTCCACATTAGGTGTGACGGCCGGGGCATCCAAACGGGTTGATGGCATATTCCAGGGGACTGGTGTTGTTGAGCCCTGGACAAATGGATTCACATCAGCAACCTTAGTGATCGTAATATGTGGTGAGAAATGTGGAACGACGATGGTAAACTGTAGGTTTCCAGCCAATGGGAGGAAGGTAGACGAGGTTGAACCGGATACAACCACCAGATGCGCCTCATAGTAACAAGCAGTGGGATTATACTTCAGGTAGTAGTGAGTGGACGCAACCTGTGCCTGCATCCACAATGGAACTAAAAGGATGAATGTCATAACAGACACTCGTTGTAGAACAAATTTTATAACTGGATTCATGATAGGATTAGTTTTCTCAGGAAAGGTTATTTCGAGTTTAGATTATATTTTAAGGCAATTGCTGAATCAGGAAATTGAAATTTGAAAACGAACTGGTGTTCTGTGGATAATTAATCACCTGGAATAACAAGTTGTTGGAATCCCCATTCGGGTTATCATACTTATCCTTTGAATCCATATTATAATCGCCCTGGTAATAACCAAAAGAGAAGTTGTAATTACTTCCTGAATTCACATTACCAGGATCATTCAGGACATCGAACAAAAGAATATTATCATCTCCGGCAGGATTATTCACCTTTATTTTCTTGTCGGCATTAAAGTCACCTTGCCATAGGGCTCGGTAACCTGTTTTTACATTATTATTGGTGGCAAGTCCTGTATAGTCAAATGTGCCGAGCGTTGTTCCAAAATCAAAAATTGGCGTGCTTTGTAGGCTCATGTCTACTAATCCCTGAAGCACAGCATTGGATTGGGCATACAAGGTCATAGCACCGAGGTGGCTTCTATGACGTACCGCAACATAATAACTATCTATTGGCACACCTGGGAAGGATAGGCAACTGGTACCATTTACTTCGACAATATCCCCATCACGTTGCAAGAGTGCAGACCGGGTTGCCATAACCTGAGCCCGATTTGCCTTATTACGCAATTCCACAAAAACCCAGTCGACTATAGCATTCTGACCACTTACTCCAAAGACCGTCGCAGAATCAGTGACTTGCTGGAACTGAGGATAATCAGTGCTTTGAGGGCTTAGTTTCGTGTATTTGGACGTCACATTTACATGTGTTGTCGCAAATTCATACGGATCTTTTACCGGGATAAAATTTGCACCAAGAACGGTACTGAAGGTGCTATTACGCAGGTTATCCCGCATCAATGGTCGGCCATCGGTGGCGGTTGCATTTCCGTTCGATATCAGTGCCCCTTCGAGGTAGATTCGAACATTCAGACAAGGATTCAAGACTGGCTGAACATTAATAACCAGGGTGGCAGTATCACAGGCTGAAGGAGATGCGTTATCACAAACCTGGTAGCGGACCGGAAAGGATCCTGTAAATCCAATAGCCGGAACAAAACTGAATCCGCCATTCGATGTAATGGTAAAAACTCCTTTGCTTGAGGGAACCGTATCCAAAAATGTAGCTGTCAAAGGATCGCCATTGGGATCGGTGTCATTTGTCAATACATTCCCGGAAACCGGAGTCAAAGCAGGTGTATTATAGACATCGTCCTGCCCATAAGGTGGATTGTTTCCAGTGGGTGTAAAATTCGGGCTAACAACTAATAGTAAGGAGGTAGTGGTGCACAAAGGAGGCGTACCATTATCACATACATTCACTTTGGCCGTATCAACTCCGATGAAGGAGCTATCAGGCGTGTATAGATAGTTTCCATTGCTGGTTAAGGTCAATGTTCCATGTGCAGGATTTGAAGAAATGGAATAACTCAGGGTATCGCCGTCCGGATCATTGTCATTCCGTTTTACCGTTCCTCCCACAGGTACATCGATCATGGTTTGGCCCAAATCATCCTGGGCGGCAGGTTTATGATTGGTAGCTCCTGGAACCCTTACCGGAAAAATGGACACATAGGCCCACTGACTGGAACAAAGTCCGCTATCATTGCAGGTGGTGTATTGAAAGCTATCTGCACCTACATAGTTACTTGCTGGAGTATAAACATAGTTCCCCTGTGCGTCAATTGTTACTGTTCCATTTACCGGGTTAGTAGTCGCACTGGTATTATAGGTCAAATGCAAGTTTGCAGGGTCCCGGTCATTAGTTTTAAGAGATCCGTTAACCGACTGATTGATATTCGTAGCTGTATGATCGGGTTCTGTCAAGGGTGGCTTCACACAATGTACTCCGGTGCTTACAGAATCCGCATACCGGGTATCCACAAACGCTCCAAATACATTCAGCATGGGTGCTACACCAACTATAGGTGTTAATGATATCTTGACTTCATCATAAGGTAAAGTAGTCCGGATCCCGAGCGCATATTTCCCGGTGCTTGTATTTACCTGTAGGACAATAGCACTTACATCCAAAAGGGAACCTGCGTTCTTCGTTTCTTGTACCACTCCATTCAGCAGTGTAGACACCGTTACCGTTTTTAAAAGTGACACCTCGATAAAGGAATTAGGATCCTGCACCACGAACCCGGCAAGCGTTCCGGCAGGAAAAACGTTTATACCGTTTTTAACAGCAAGACTGGTATTTGCTGCCACCCCCGCAACCGTTTTAAGTTGTGCGGAATCACTGGTACTGGCTGTAATGACATTATTCGCATTGGTCACAGAACACAATCCGCATACAGCACCGGTTGCCCCGGTCTGGAATGCATCAATATAGACCGGGAAGGCAGGTATCGTTAATAGATTCAGGGTATTGCATTGTAAAGGAGTGCTACAAAAACGGGTAAGGGTCGTACTGTAGACATTGATCGCCCCCAGACTCACACTTACAGGTTGCGAAACCGTCAAGCGGACTTCATCAAAGGCCTGGGTAGTTGTACTGCCTATTATGGATCGGTTGGAATCTGTCAGAAGCGTACTGGATAAGCCCACTAATAGGGAACCTCCACTAAAGGTCTGTTGTAAGGTATCATTCCTATAGGTACTGATACTGAGATTAGAAATGACATTTGCAGATAATATAGACGTAATACCGACGTCAAAACCTGCAAAAGTTCCTGCGGGATATTTGGTCAGGGCATCCTTCACTGAAATATTGCCGCTGGCAGCCACCCCACCGGTAAGTGTAATAGTAGCAAAACTGGATTTTGAAGAATCAATAACATTTCCGGTATTAGTCACGCTGCATAATGCACAAACAGTCCCTGTAATACCCGTTCTAACCCCATTTATATAAACCGGGTACAAGGAATCCTGGATATTCGTAGGTGTATTACAAATCAATGAAGGTCCTACACAGAACTTCTTAAAAATGGCATTATAAATGCGCGTTGTTCCGAGGCTTATCCCAACCGGTTGTGTTATGACAAGTTGGACTTCATCAAAAGAATCAGTGGTCACAAATCCCACTTTCTGGCGATTGCTATTGCCAAGTACACTAGCCCCGAGCACCAGTGAATTACTGGTACTTTGTTCCTGAAAAACGCCATCCCTGTAGGTTTTTAGCGTGATATTGCTTAATAGTGAAGCATTAAGCAAAGTGGAATTTTCGATATCAAAACCTGCGAATGTGCCGGGGGGATAATTGGTAGCTACATCTTTTACTGCTACGAATGCAGTACCTGTTGCACTAAGGGTTGTTGTAAGTGACGCATAGTTTGTGGTATCTGTATCAACGAGGCGGTCCGTATTAGTCAAAGAACTTAATACAATACCGGTTGTACCCGTTTTCGAAGGATCCACGATTGCAGCAAATCGAGGAAAGTAAATATCTGAATTGACATTGCATTGCAAGGCTGCACTGGTGCAGCCTCCGGTACCACGAAGGATTGCGTAATAGACATTATAGGTGCCGGCACCCAGGGCATCATTAATGGTGAGTTCAATTTTATTGAACGGAGTATTGGAATAAAACCCTACTTCATATGCCCCGGAAATAGAAGAACCCGCTGCTACTAGGTTGTTGGATGAATTCGTTTCCTGCAGTACCCCATTGAGATATGTACGAATGGTTATGGAACTAAGGGCACTCACACTAAGTAAGCCACTGCTGATTACAAAACCGGCAAAATCTCCTGAACTATAAACATTGGAGGCATCTGTAACTGAAATGGTTAGTGATCCTGATAGAACAACCGCCCCACTGGTAAAATTAGTCAGATTGTTATCAATCAGTTGGCTAGTAGGATTTGAATTCAAAAAACCTCCCCAGGCACTTAACCCAGTATTAGAATGACTTTCGGTAACGGTAAAACTCGGACTAGAGGAATTAACGAATGGGACAGCTGTTTGACTGCAGGAAAGATTACTTTGTTGGGCTCGGACTCCTGGAAATCCAAGTAGTAGAAACAGCAATAATTGGGATAGAAAAAGTAGTTTTTTGGCCATGGGGAAGGATTTTAAATGCTTACTATTTAACTGTGTTAAATGTTTAAAGCATAATTAAAATAAAAAACCGGGCGAAAAAACTCACATAAGCTATTAATAGATTGTTATCGACAATCGTCCTATGAATTATAGAGTTTAGCAAAATAGAATTAACAACTATTTAAAAACTTCCTATAGGAAGAGAATACGGGTGTCAGTAGATGGGCATGAATATCCCCAAAGTGTCCCAAAAAATCAGCAATTTGAGGTTTTTAATAGGATATTTATAGCTAAAAACATAGAATCAGATCTATTACTCTATAATTCCCTTTGCTTAAATGAGCAATCTGAACAGCAATTTCATAGTAGAAACATCAAAATAATAAATTATTAATGTTTAATATGGAGGCTCAAAATTATTTAATATTTCAAACAATATATAACCGTTTAAAAATTTAAAAGAAAATAAAACGACCAAAATAAAATCACATTACGCAATACGATTCCTATAATATAAACTTATACTATCTTAGTGTATACTTTTCATTAATAAATTGAAAAGCTTTTATAAAGAGTATGCCAGTATCATTTGCAAGGTTTTAACTACTCAGGCCATTAGTCGTCCCTCAAAATCTTAATCGTTGCTTTAATAGCAAAAGATAGCTGTAACCATTCATGATATATCAATTAAAGAGTTGCCAACGATGATTTGCCGCTGTGCACCAGCGGTTCATTGCTCGACATTGAAATGCCTAAGAGTGTTCCTTGGGAGGAAGGTTCAAACCTGGACAAACTCAATAGTTCATAAGGAACACCGAAGTTTTAGTGAAGCTGGAACGACATAGGATTAAACTTACTGTCTTACTATCGCCCATTCGTTGACACCTCATTGACACTTGCAGCAATCCCCCTAAGGCACTGTCACATCCGAAAAAAGGCAGATACTGTTTAGAGCTAATCCTGAATCTGGTTAACAACAGATTTTAAGATTCCGGAAAAGGTGCATCTGGTTTGGTTATGATTATCATTAACCTGCCTGTCCATTGCCCATTTCAGGTAATTCATCCCGTTCCTTACTAAACGCTAGTTTACCGAATTTCCAGTTTATACTGATACCGAAAGATCGAAGGTTGATATTCCGTTCTGCATAGGAACTGTACTGAAGGGTATTGATGGTTGTAACCTGCTTAATATACTGATTGAAAGGATTATTGCAGGTAAGACCGATACTCAATTTTTTGTCCAAAAATTGCTTTCTGAATGCCAGGTTATAAGTAAACCATTGTGGCGAACGACCCTGAATATTGTTAGTCGCAGAAGCATAATTCCCAAATACCTCTCCCATGAGATTTCGAGGGAACTGATAGCTGAGATTCACATTGGTCCGGAATCTCCAACCAATAACACCGGAAACATCCTGTAATTCAGGGATGTTAGGATAAACTGCCTGCTGGTACAACATGAAATTCGTCCGTAGTTTCAGTTTTTCACGAATATTAATAGTACCGGAAATATTCAAACCCGTGTTTATTTCCACACCGGCATTTTTAAAAGTGGCTACTGAAACATTTTGGAGGATGGAATCTCCAACCTGATAGCTACTATAATAATCAACAACCCGTTTATGATCCTGTGTATTAATGCGCTCAATCAAAGAAACATTTAGCACATTTCCCTTCTCAAAATTCCTGCTATAACCCAATTCCAGGTTATTACCGATTTCTGGTAATAGCGCCGGATTCCCTGTGCTTAGATTATAGGGATCGGAACGGTCTACAAAAGGATTCAGGGTCCAGACTTCAGCCCGCTCAATACGGCGGGTGTAGGCTAATTTCAGGGTCTGACTATGCTCAAACTTGTGACTTAGGATTATCGTTGGAGCCAGGAATTGATTCTCGGGCACCTGGGCTCCCGGGAAAGCAAGCTGAATTGCATTATACTCATACCGTAAACCTGCTTTAATATCAAGAATATGAAAAAATGGAAATGAAGCAGTCACATACGCCGCATAAACCTGGCTCTTATAATCCATCGTATAGGACTGCGTTGGATTATAGACAAAATCCGAACCACCCGTTTGTAGATTACTAACATCGGATTGGCTGTTGATATGTTCCAGGCTAAGCTTCATTCCCGATTCCCAACTGACCCGTTCATTCACGGGCTGGCTATAATCTATGGAAATTTCCGAGGCATGATCAAAGACCTGATTGTCGGTACTGGTGCCGGAATTTGGAGCTGTTATACCAGCATCTGTTTGTGTTTGCCTGAAATTCGTTTCCGAAGGATCTAAACTGGAATGATATTGAATGCTCAACTCCTGCCCCTCTTTGGAGAAACTATGCTTATAACTAAGGTTCCAGTCTAAAGAATGATTTTGATACCGACTGTCTGTCATCCCTGTATTGCTTGAGCTAGCCATATTTCGACCGCTCGAATCGTGTGTTATTATGTCTCTGGAAACATAACTGCTACCATGATTGCCGAAATGATTGATACTTAAACCGGCATTCCAATTGTCCTTATGGCTAAGATCCCAATCCATGCCTATACCAGCCTGATAACCGCTCCGATCGAAATAGGTTCCTCCGTTTTGAATCAATTCGCTCGTTGAACCTGATACAAGGTCCATAGAGGTCCTGTCCTGGCGGCTCGGAGTATTGGTGGTTCTCAATGCATTTCCACTTAAATAGCCATTAAACCCAATAGAGCCTTGTCTCACTGCAACATTTAATGAACTATTCTCCAGTCTCGTTCCAGCACTAAGATTTAGTGATCCATTATAACCATGGATCTTACTTTCCTTCAAAATAATATTAATGATACCGCCAGTACCCTGTGCATCATATTTTGCCCCTGGGATTGTGATTGCTTCAATACGTTGAATCTGGCTCGCAGGAATAGCTGACAATGCATCGGCAAGACTATTTCCAAAAACACTGGAGGGTTTCCCATTGATCAGGAACCGGATATTGGAATTGCCCTGTAATTCGACATTTCCATCCAAATCAACGGTAACCTGTGGTACTTTACGAAGCATTTCAAGGGCAGTGCTTCCCTGGGAACTGAGATCATTGGCGGCATTGTACACAATCCTGTCCAATTTATTCTCAACAATAGGTGCAGATGCTGCAATAGTTACCCCCTGAAGATGATTGCGACTACTTTTCAGGAGGATCTTCCCTATTTCCACCTGAGTAGTTGTCACTACGATCCGTTTACTCGTATCACGCTGGTAATTGATAAAATCAGTGATCAGGTGATAGGTTCCAGGCTTCAATCCGGAGATAATAAATTGGCCATTTTCATTAGTGACCGCACCATTTAGTGGAAGGGACCCGGTATCTGCGAATACACTTATACTAGCATAGTCAACCGGTTTCTCGCTTAGTCCATCAAGTACCAGGCCTTTGATGCTTCCAGCTCCAGGAGGACTCTGGGCGAAACCTGCCAGGCTGCTTATTATCAGTAAAAAGAGATAAAGGTATTTCAAAAAGTGAATTTCGGGGATGAGCCTTATTGCATAGTGCGTCGATGTAAGGGCGGCAAATCTATTATGATGTCACTGATCGCAGCTGAGAAAAATAACAGAACCGGATAATTTAACGTAGTCCTATATCATAAACGATCCACTCATTATAGGACGATGCTACGATTAAGGAATTTGGCTTACTACTATACCGACTACCGCCAGAAATACGTCTGCAGTTGAAAATGCATAACGCTGGGTTCATAAATTCCGTTTCATTACAGATTTGATATTCATCAAATCTTGTTAAACAATTCTGATGAACCAATAAGTCGTTTCGACATTTCAATGGTTTAGCAATCCGAATGGAACCCTCTGCTTATGGTTTGAGATTTTATAATTCCCATCATTACCTAGCACAGGCAAAAAAACAGGCAATCCTTTTGAAGAGTTGCCTGATAAGATCCATTCTCCTCCCCTGATGCAGGATCCGATACATTTACGAAGCACTTTAAAATCGGGTTTTGCGAATGTTATTTTTTATCGGTTCATGAATTAAGAGTGTACGGGATTAATAATCAAAAGCTTCTGATTGTTTTCAATTGAATGAATTTCCGCTGAGGCAATCTCTAATCTCAAGTACTCAAAGACGCATTCATTTGAAAACCTATTATTTTGCAAGGCATCTAATCCCTTGAGGATTTGATCCCTCTGATCATGAACCGAATTGACCGATTATATGCCATACAGGTCTATCTTCAATCACTGAGGTTTGTTCATGCCGAACAAATAGCTGAAAAGTTCAAAATTTCCATACGGACTGTTTACCGGGATGTGAAAGCCCTATGCGAAAGCGGCATTCCTGTTGCCTTTGAACCATCCAAAGGTTATTATATATCCCGCAGCTTTTTTTTACCGCCCATTTCTTTTAGTCCGGAAGAAGCAGGAGCCTTACTAATAATGGAAGGAGCCACAAGGATCTTTGCTGACCGCAGTATCCAACGCTTATACTCGGAAGCTCTGACCAAGATTCGCGCAGTGATGCGGGAAAGTCAATTGGAAGGGATGGAGAAATTAAGTGCGGGTTTAGGGATGCAGCTTAGCCCATGCATGGTAGCAAACTATGATCATCTGGCAAGTTTACAACAGGCTGTTGGAAAGCGTCATATTTTAAAGATCGAGTATCAGGATAAGTCAGGGACCAATAGTCATCGAAGTGTGGAACCTATCGGCCTGATGTTCTACGCCTTTAGCTGGCATTTGATGGCCTGGTGTCATGAGCGTCAGGATTATCGCGATTTCAAAGTATCCAGAATTCTAAACATTCAGGATACCCTGGAACATTTTCATAAAACAGATCACCTTAGCCTGCAGCAACTGTGCTTCGATCTTCCGGTAAATTATTAACCGACCCTTCAGTTATAAAAATATTCTTCCAAAAAATGAGACTGCCATAGGGTTGTCAGTCAGTGCCCCAATCTTTGTAAAATGGAACAACAAACACACAATCACTTTGAAGTTATCCCTGCATTAATCCAGGAGCTGGAAGCAGAGATCGTCACCACCCGTAAAATGTTGGCATTAGTCCCGGAGGATAAGGTGGATTGGCAACCCCATCCCAAAAGCATGAAAATGGGTTCACTGGCCGTCCACATTGCAGAACTGCCTTCCTGGATCGAGATGGCCCTCAATACCGATGGCCTGGACTTTGCAACGATGGATTATACCCCGACTGTTTTCTCCAATAATGCGGAGCTTTTAGGCATTCTGGAAAAGTCATATCAGGCTGGCCATGCAGCCTTGGAAAAGGCAAATGAATCCGACCTGAATGGGCCATGGATCATGCGCAGTGGTGATAAGATCCACGCGGAGATGACCAAATATCAGACCATCCGGCATTCGTTCAGTCAAACAAGCCATCACAGGGCACAGCTTGGGGTGTACCTGCGCCTGTTGGATATTCCGATCCCTGGTTCTTATGGACCAAGTGCGGATGAAAATAACTTCTGAGTCAACCACGGTTTTAAATGCCCGTAGTCCGCTCGTGTAACGGTATTTAGTGCGCGTTGCTTGTAAATGCTTATTCCCGTTTGCATTTACAAGCATGCTCTTGGCATTTTCGGAAGGGCATATATCTTTAGTCTTTCATCCTTCCCAATTTGCTTATGAAAGCCGGTATTCTTTACCCAAGTTCGAAAGCTTATCCAAATGCCGATCTTGATTTTGTGGAGGGAATCAAATCTCAGCTTTTGGATGCAGGGCTTACTGATAAATTATCCCTGATCTGGGAAGGGATTGGTATCGGAGGTAACGAAAAAGAGGTGTATTCCATTGCGGAAAAATTACTTCGACTGGATAAGGTTGATCTGATGATTGCTTTTGTAGATCTAAAGGTCAGTCCACTACTAGAGCCCTTATTCTTTGCGAATGACAAACTCCTGATTGTCGTCAATCCCGGAGCCAATTATCCTTCAAACTGGCTGCCACAACCCAATATCATTTACCTGAGCCTGGAACAGGCATATCTTAACTGGCTTTGTGGTAAGCTGGCCGCCTCTCTACCTGGAACCAGCGCGGCTATTGCAAGCAGCTTTTATGATTGTGGCTATCTCCATGCCTCCACTAACCTTCGCAGTTTCATGCAAGGAGGTGGATTACCCGCCTTTAACGGGGTAAATAGGCAATCGTATGATCAGACATTTGAAATCAAGGATCTTGTTCAATTCCTGAAAACTAATCCAAGTGTCCAAAAGATTTTATGCACCTACGATAGTCTACCCGCCTTCTTATTTTACCAATGCTTACAGGAATCATCGGTGTCACGAGGAGTGGAATTGTTCGTTTCAGCTATGATGCTGGAAGCTTCTGCATTGGCAGGTCTTGAAAAGGGATATAACTTCTCTATAACTGGCTTTCGCTCCTGGCTTCCGGAGCAAACGACCAATGAGAATCAGCAATTCCTGAGTGCTTTCCAACAATTCAGTAGACGACCTCATAGCCTTTTTGCCTTACTTGGTTGGGAATGCGGTATCGTTCTTGAATCCTTGTTCCGAAATGCTTCCGGTGTTCACCATCCGGAACAAATGATTGAATATTTGAGCAGTCAGTCATTCGATACTCCCCGAGGGATTCTTCAGCTGGATCCTCTAACCAATCATTTCCTGAGCAATCCGATCCAGTGCCGGATTGCAGCCGGTGCTACGCAAATAGAAACTACACCCTTTACTTCTCAGGAGGCATGGGCGGAGTATCGTTCCCTGAAACCTGAAGGTATTGTTTCGGGTTGGTTGAACACCTATCTCTGTTACTGAACTTACTCTTATGAACGGTACCCGGATCCTCCTGCTTTGCAGCAACCACTTTGCCCTGCAAACCATGCAGGAACTTGCTTTCTTTCAGCAATTGGCAGCAGTAGTGATCCCATCCCATTGTGATGAATGGATAGAGCATGCCAGTCTTGTATTGCAGAGCACACAGGTACCGATAATTTCGGTTGATAAAGTTCATTTTGCAGAACAATTAAATGAGGCATTCAAAACGTATCAAGCTAACCTTGGATTGATAGTCAGCTTCAGCTTCAAGTTGCCTGCATCCATTATTCAGATTCCGGTGCTGGGATTTTTCAATGTACATCCGGCGCCCCTACCCGCGTATAGAGGCGCCGATCCTGTGTTTTATCAAATTAAAAACCAGGAATCCAGGTCAGGCGTTAGCATCCATGTGGTGGATACCGGTTGGGATACCGGCCCTCTGGTAATGCGGGAACTTATTCCATTATTGCCTTCAGATACGTATGGATTATTGTCCATAAAACTCTCTTTGCTGGCCGCCAGGCTTGTTCAAAACCTGGTCAAATTAATTGGGTTTGGACTTCCATTACCCTTGAGAGCGCAGGATTCATCCAAAGCAAGTTATCATGCAAGGCAAGGTGCCCGTGAGGTCAGTATTCTATGGGACCATATGTCAGCCTTGCAGGTCATAGCCTTGATCAATGCTTGCAATCCCTGGAATAAAGGCGCCAGCACGCGATTTGGGAATCAGATTATTCGATTCCTGGAGGCCCGGGTTTCAGCACAACCGCATAAGGCAGAACCAGGGTCGGTCATCAAATTTGACCAGTCTTTCATACTTGTCGCTTGCAAGGATCAACAAACAATGGAGGTTTCCGTAGTTTCAACGGATGCCGGGATTTTTTCAGCGGCCAGACTTTCAGAAATTGGAATAGTACCTGGGATGAAATTCGAGTCTATATAATTACTGTAGATACAATTTCATGCAAGTATAGTAAACAATAGAAAATCTATATCAAATCATTTTGCTTATAATTTTAGTCTATTATTTTTGAACTAGAGAGTAATCTTTTAAATATTGAAAGTCAAAAATTAATTCACTTATATAAAAGGCATTTCCTAACTCAACAAACCAAGCACACGCACTATGTCAAGTCCTTATGTTGGAGAAATTAGACAATTCGCCGGCAATTTTGCTCCGGTGGGATGGATGTTTTGCAATGGTCAAATCCTATCCATCACGGATTATGAGGTTTTATTCACTCTGATTGGTACGACCTATGGTGGTGATGGAAACACCAACTTTGGACTACCAAATTTGCAGGGCCGGGTGCCAATTCATCTGAATGCGACCTATCCAATAGGAACAATGGGTGGTGCAGAATTGGTAAATTTGAACAGTAGTCAGATTCCGAGCCATACCCATTTAGCGCACTCTTTGGGTGCTGCCGGCACCGGGGAATCTCCGGCTAACTCATTCTGGGCGAATACAAGTATAAGTTCCTATGCCCCAGCTCCAGCCTCTTTGGCATTGAATCATTCTTCCATTACAATGAGTGGTGGAAATCAGCCACATGATAATATGATACCCTACCTGGCAGTAAGCTATATTATTTCACTGTATGGAATTTACCCTTCACAAAGTTAATAACCAACCCTTTAAATTAATTTACAATGGCAGACAATTATTTATCCGAAATTCGAATATTCGCTTTTGGTTTTGCTCCAAAGGGTTGGGCGCAGTGTAATGGCCAATTACTCCCTATCAATCAAAATCAGGCACTTTTCGCCCTGCTTGGGACAATGTATGGTGGAAATGGCATTCAGACATTTGGGCTTCCGAATCTAGCGGGTCGAACTATGATGGGTGTAAGCCCAAGTTTTATCCAGGGGCAACTGGCCGGAGAGCCTACACATACCCTCACCATAAATGAATTGCCCATTCATAACCACTTTGCGGTCGGCAGTTCCAATTCTCCAACAGCCAATACACCAGCCAATAATTTTTGGCCCAGCAATACCGGACATCAACCTTATGCAAGTACAAGTGATCAAACGATGGCAACGGCAGCCATTGGTGTGACAGGAGGAAGTCAAGCTCACCAAAACATGTCGCCATTCCTTACTCTGAATATTTGTATTGCCCTCACCGGCATTTTCCCTTCACGTAACTAACTTTCAAAAACGATTCATTATGTCTGATCAATATGTTGGAGAAATAAGGGTATTCGGCTGCAATTTTGCTCCAGTAGGCTGGGCTCAATGTGCCGGTCAACTGCTGGCCATCTCCCAAAATACGGCACTCTTTTCGATCCTTGGAACTACTTATGGTGGGGATGGACGAAGTAATTTTGCCCTTCCCAATTTTCAAGGCTACGCCTCAATGCATTGGGGGAACGGGCCCGGATTATCGTCCCGGGTTCTTGGAGAACAAGGGGGTGAGGCATCTGTGACCTTGCTCAATACACAGATGCCAATCCACACGCATTCTGCTATGGGGAATGTCGGCGCCACTACAAACGTTACAACCAATAATGTGTGGAGTAATCCCAACACAGGAAGCCCAATACCTAGTGTCTTTTCGAACGCAGCTGGTACCTCACAAACTATGAATCCTCAGGCTATAGGCCAAGCAGGTGGCGGCAATCCGCATAATAACCTGATGCCCTACCAGGTGATGATGTTTTGCATTGCATTACAGGGAATATTCCCTCCAAGGTCTTAAGCTTCGTTTGGCGTTATTTCCGAGAACAAACTTTTATTTGAATGAGATTAGCTGCCCAAAACCGGGCAGCTAATTTTATTTATGGCCGGTTCGGACTTCAGGAAGTGCAAGCCACCCGTTTTCATTCTGACGCCCCGATTCTGCCACATGTTGAATAAGACAAGAAGAAATAAAAACAGGGATCCCGTTCGTCTAAAGGCCTGGCGGTAATCCCTTGTTATTATTGAATGCATTCAAGGAAGCGGCTATTTTGATGGTTTATGAAATTTCCAATAACCGATTATCAAAGGGCTCAGGAAGCAAAACAGATAGTAGATGTAAACATCCAACTTGTAATAGCCATCTGCAGGGTGAAATACTTTTACCAATAGAAAATAGTCTAGTGCGACTGCCATCAGAGTCCAAACCACCCCAATTATCAGATAATATTGGAGGGTGGCACCATGTACTTTTCGAATAAGTATCCATAAAGTCAGGAGCGAGCCTAAAGGCATGATGATCCAACCAATTATGGATGGCGGGAAACCAAAGAAAAGGACAATGCCAAGCAAATAACCAAAAAGCCAAAGTAGAAAACCCCAGCCAAATGCATCTTTGAGGAGTTGATTTTTCATGCCTATCAATTAGTATCCAAAATTCAGTCTGAAGAATTAGGATTTTATTGATATTGGTCAGTATGCAAGCTGATATCTGTATTTATGGAACGAGTTCCAATAAATCTTTAGACCTCAAAGCAACCAACATTACCAGGAGGATGCTCAGCGACAACGAAGCAATCTCTCGGCAACCGGGCAGAACTTCATCGGAGCATTATCCATGAACTTGCCAATTCCAATCTAACGTGTTTTAATCTATCGGCTCCCAGAGCTCGACTTTATTCCCTTCTGCATCCAGGATATGAACAAACTTCCCATACTCGTAAGTTTCCATCTTATCCACGATCGTCACTCCTTCCTTTTTCAATTCCTCAATCAGTCCTTCCAGGTTTGCTACCCGGTAATTGATCATGAAATTATTAGTCGATGGTTCGAAGTATTTCGTGGTTTCTGCAAATGGACTCCAGGTCGTAGATCCTTTCTTCGAGGAATCTTCGGCCTCGCGCCAGTCAAAGGTGGCACCATAGTCATTGGTATTTAATCCCAGGTGGGTCTTATACCAGTCCTTCATTTTTTGAGGGTCCTTACATTTGAAAAAGATGCCCCCGATGCCTGTTACTTTTTCCATTTTATGCGTGTTAGTTTTTAAAACTGACCTGACGGAGAATCCAAGACAGAATGTTGCAATTAAGCTAAGATATAATAAAATTAATCTTTTCATGATTCCTTTTTAATAGCCATTCCCGGCTTTGTTTTATTTGAGTTTCTTGCGGTATTCCTGGTTTACAAGATAGGTCTGGATTTTGCTGACATGCTTCTCGAGGGCTTCGAAAACATAGTCCACATGCTCGTAGAATTTCTTCGTGAATGTGGTTGGCGATATCCCCTCCTCCCTTCCTATCCTGAATATAGGGGTTATTAGGCGGGACATGCCATGTACATTGCTGATATCGATCAAATCCAATTGATGCAAACTATAAAATAATAAGGCAAACTGATGCGCAGTTATTTTTAATTTCACAGGAGCCGTTTGTGGCTCAGAGGGCTCAGATTCTAATTGTTGGAGTACCGTCTGCCGCTCCCGCTCCACCCATTCTGACGCCTTTTCATAAAGGCTGATCCGCGTTGGATCCAGGGCAATATTGTATGCTTTTGAATGCAGGGCATTTTTTTGAAGAAAACGGACCAGGGCCATGTCTCGCTCCTCTGACAGTAGAAATCGATTGGAATATTCCCGGAGGTATTTCTGCAGAAAACAGAGAATCTCCTCTGCATTAAAATTGTACCGGATCAATAAAGGCAATAATTCCCGACTTGCAGCATTCGGCTGACGATCATTTAATCGCTTTTGCAGTTCATCAAGGGTGTATTCCCAATAATAGAAATCGGATAAAGGCATCTGGATGAAGGCACACTCCGGAAAATGATCATCAATTACCTGCTCGATCAGCCCAGCCAATTCAGCATCATATCCACCTCCAGGATAAAACCGTTTTAATGATTGTAAGAATTCGGGGAGTTGGTTTCGCAATTCGTGCACCTGGAAAGCTGAGGCCCTTGTATCGGCATTTACCTGAGCAGGAAACAATTGCCGAAAAGCCAGCAGCAACCATTCCAGGCTTGATTGCAAGGCATCAAGCATCAACGGATTAAATGGATATTCATCGGGGGAAGAAATTTTTGCGAGAAAGCAATCATCACAAAGCCGGAGTAAATCCTGGTGTTCCATTTGCAGGAAAAAGTCCCGGGCATCCTGGTTAGGCTGCTCCAATGCCAGTTGCTGGAGTTCCATCAAAGCCAGATTGGCGGATTGTGGAAAGCGCTCAGGATCCTGGTCATAAATTGCGTTCCGGTCCGGTTTTATAGGCTCCAATGACAAATAAACATCCGGATAAAGTAGGGTTCTGAAATAATGCAATGCCGTTTTTCTCATGGGTAATGGATCTAAAAATGAAAAAAGTAGCAAGCATCATAGGCAATCTTGTTGTATAGATTTTAAGCAAAACGAATCGCAATCAGGCAAAAACAGGTAAAAAAGCCTTTGCTGCATTATAGACTGCAAGTCAGAGCGAATTGTTGGACTGCGCCCAAAAGAATTTAGCATTCGCTCATTTTCCCAAGCGGTGAAAGACCAACATTTTTTCTTGTGGATAATTCAAAAGCATGTCAACAGGCATTTTCAAGATTGCCTGACTCGGGGCATCGTAAGCGCCTTTATCAAATGATTGCCCTATGTAGATATAATAATCGCATTCAGGATTTACCTTATTCCGGTCATCCCAATTAAAAACGAGGTTGATAAAGGGGTATTCATGCTTCGCTTTATAATAGGCAAGAGAAAAAATAAGGCAGTCCGGTCAATCAGGTAGAGGGTCCCCAGTCAATAATGTTGCGTGAAAGCCATCAGTCCTACCTTTGGCCCCATATCCATTAAACACAACTCCATGCCAGAAACCTCCATAATTGAAACCAACTACCAGGACTTTATCAAAAATGTGGTGGCCGCTGATGAGGTCTGGGGACTCGAAGGGAAAGATGGCCTGGCCATTTCAAGTTCCAGCGAGGATGAAGAGCAGGACGTTATTCCGTTCTGGTCCAGCGAATCTCTGGCTCAGGGGGTTGCTGTAGATGATTGGATCGGATTCAAACCCAGTCCGATGGGGCTCACTGAATTCCTGGAGAACTGGTTGGTAGGGATGCACAATGATGAGATCCTGGTTGGTACTAATTGGGATGCCGCACTGAGTGGCAAAGAAATGGAACCACTACAAATTGCCCTTGATCTGGCGAAGGAATTGGAATCAATTTCAAAAACACTGGAATTTGCACATTATAAGAACCTGGATGATTTTATTGAACAGGTGAAGGAAGCATCGGGTCTGTAGTTGGGACATGCAGGTTACGACATAGGATTTTGCCAAGAAGGTGGCATGCTAAGATGCGACCATCTACAAGGACCGTCCAAAGCGATCCAAACTTGCTCCTGCCCGCCATATACTTTGGCGGGCGAGCAAAGTCGCTTTGAAAAATCAATAAATACGATTAAGTTAGAATTGCTTTCGATCCCAGCATATCCTACAGTTTTTGTTCCACTGTAAAATCAATGCCTTCAATAACATCTCCTTTCATACCAGAGTGAATCACAAATGTCTTTTTCAAGGGTAAAGCGTTCAAATGCAATTTTTCCAATTGCCCTTTATCAATACTGATCGTATAACTCCCCGGAAGCAATCCAAAATAATTAAAGTACCCATCCGCATCAGTAACAACATGAGCCGCGAGGGAATCATGTTCATCAAAAATAGTAATGACCATCCGTGATAATGTAGTAGTGCCCTTCTTACTTTTTAGATATACCATTCCACTCGCCTCACCCACCACAACAACCGGCACATTCACCCACTTGACACTATTCGGCTCAATCAAAATGCTCATCGTTTTGTATTTCAACTGCCAGGCGATATTATCAAATGAATTCTGACGCATGTCCAGAAAATAAGGGGAGTACGACTCCAGCCCCATCACATTAAAACTGGTATCCGTCAAGTTGTTAGTGACTCTACCTCCATGACCCGCAATCACTAATCCATCCACTTTGGGCTCCCCCTTATCCTTATGTCCATTATTATTAAGATCTAGGTATGGAATCACGATGATCCCTCCAGTCCCGATGTTCATCCGGTTACTTACATCCACCTTGCTCGTCCGGTTATCATAAATAAGACTACCCCTCGCTGATTCGATGAACATCCCCTGATCATTACTGTTCATCGCCGTAACACTTACCTGAGAAAACGATAGATCATATCGAAGGCCAATCGAAAGATTGCTAAGATTGCTTTTGAAATTCTGCTCCCAGTATGCATTCACGTATGCTTTACGAAACAGGTACTTTCCAAGCTCACACCTCATGGATATCAACTTTCGCGCCGAATAATCGTATTGTACCTGGGGCATTACAGTTGTTTGCCAGGGTAACCTAAACGACATCGATAGATTACTATACAGATACCTGTTCGAGGGATCTGAAATGACCGCATAAGTTGTAAAATTCGCTCCAACCCCATGAATGGTTCCGGAAAGTAACCACTCCCCTGTGGAATAATAGGTCTCCGGCAAAACAATCTGATCTAGCATCAGCCGGCTATAAAGGGAAAATTTATGCGCTGAAAATGATTTGGAAACCATCAATCGCCGCTCTTCCAGGAAGTTATTATTGATCGCTATTTGCCCCTTTTCATAGTGGATATAATCCAACTCTACCAGTATCATCGCAGGGAGACGATACAGCGCAATGCCCTTTGCGCGCACGCCCACGGCATACTCACCACTTAACAATAAGGCAGAAGAAATCCTTAAGGAAGCACTGGCAAAAGGGATATTCGATTTATCACCAAGGGCTGAGAGATATTCAAAACCTGTACCGATAGTGATTCGCCGCGAAAGCCCATAATTCACAGCTGCCCGGCCAAATTTATGATTGCTGGTGTCCTGAACAATTCCCGCTGTAGCTATATATTCCAGCTCATTTTTAGGAAGAAAATTGAATGGAATGGTTACGTTTTCTTCACGACTGCGCTCTTCGCCCCATGGCCCATAATATCGAAGTTTTACTACCGAATTCCCATAAACAAGTGGAATCTGAAAAGTATAAAACCCCGAAGCATCCGCTTTCTGATAATCCACCAGTTCATTATTAACATAGAGCTCAACGGTCCAACCGGGTTCGGTGTGATTACTGATGGTATAGGAACCAAATGATCTTCTGTAAGTGGTTGGGGTATTGGTAAATTGAAGACCGAGTACCGGGCTATACACCGATGAAATAGACTGCGTGACCAATTTCCCAACGATGATTTGCCTTAAATAGGAGGTGCTGTTGTTTACATACCTCCAACGATAATACTGCTCCCGCTCATTAAATGGTTTCACCACACTTTGCCCACTGTCCTGCCCTACTGTATGTACTCCAAAGTTCTGGTCATTATAGGTCAATGAAACATTGGTTTCTCCACCCAGGAGCATAGCGCCCAGAGATAAATTCACACGATTATCATTAATTCCATTGACCCGCTGCGTAGCCACCACCGACCAGTCGGCAATACCCAATCGGAACACCGGGTAATTCCTTTTTATCACCGTATCCGCCTTGATCTTTCCACGCAATTTATTCAGGTTCTGATGCATCATCTCCTGGCGGATTTCACGGAAAGCAGGCAAATCCAGCTTTGTTGACAACACAATCGACATGCTCCGAAAATTAAAGGCACACTCCAATCCGAACACACTACCGAATACATTTGATTTCATGTACAAGCAAGTCGGTGAATTGAAAAAATCGCCCTGTTGTAATTGAATCTCATTTCCCTTAAAGAAGATCTTGCTATGCAGCTTGTCAATTAGAAATGGAGCATCCTGAGTAATAAAAAAGCCACTGATCGAATCACTACCTGCAGAAACCACATTTTTGATTTTCAAAAAATCAAAAACCTCCGAAATACATACATAGGCTGCATTATTACTGATCACAGCAGGAACCTCAATGCCACCGATTCCCTGAACTTCCAGAAAAATAGAAGTTTCGGAAAAGAACGGTTCCGGGCTCGCATTATATTTTGGCCCTGCAAGGCTTTGACCAGGTACCAAAGTGGTGAGTAACAGAACTGCTATCGCCAACCACAAAACCTTCGGAGACAGGGCATGAACAGGAATGGCGGATTTCATAACTTTTAGGGTATAAGAACAGGTTGCTCCCAGAGCTATTCCTGAATGAATGTGATAGAAAAGAATCCGCTATAGTCACCGGAGGGATTTGCAAGCGAGCTTCCCATATTCAGTGTACCACCAATTCTGACCTGCGTCGTTGCTGGGGATGTTGCTGTTGCGATGAATGGGCTGCCGCCACTGGAGCTGCCAATATGCAAAAGGATGCTTCCACCATGACTTCCATTCAACATAACATCCGGACCATTCAAGATGGAGATCAATGTACCTGGATTGGCAGTTACCTCAAAAATGGCTGGGGAAAAGCTGAAACCCAGATTAGCTGCAATTATACTACCAGTAACGGATCGCGAACCATCTGGATAAATGATCACCGAGCCTCCTGTCGGGCCCTGGAAAAAGGCGCCAAATATCAAGCCCTGAGCAGGATTGGCATAGATAGAAATAGGCTTGGGAGGCAACTCCTGGGCACTGGCTGAAAGGTTGAGGCTGATCAAAATAATGATAGCCCTTATCAAGGTCGGCATGCCACTCCTGCCGGGAACCGGTAAACTATAAACCATGGTTGAATGATCGCCGGACCTAGTTGCCGATGAAAACTTTCTGTGAAGACTGCTGATGCTGCGATGAACACGTCACGAGGTACATCCCGGTTGTAAATTGCCCTCCTGTTTTAAATTCTCCGCTTCCTGTAAAATGCCCGGCATATACCTCCTGGCCCAATAAATTGGTAACCCGCACTTCCAGTAATTCACCCGGCAATTGATTGATGTGTATGTACAGATGCCCAGCATAAGTATATGCATTAGTACCTATTCCTGTTCCTGAAAGAACGATCGTGCTTAGCGCCAATGAAAATCTATTTTCATAAATTCCGGCATTGAGAAACAATCGATAATTCAGGTGATCAGCTACATCATGTGCTACCCCTGCCACAGCATCCAGCAGATAGAGATGATTCCCTGCTGGTAGGTTCGAAATTTCCGGCGCTTTAAAACTGACCCACCCGGAACGCAATAATTGCAAACCAAGGGGAATATTATCCGACTGATCCGGAATCGAAGGCCATGCGCAAACCGACAAGCGGGCAGCATCAGGAGCCAGGACATAAAAATTGGGAATGGAAGCGTCCGTATTCATCAACTTCAACGCATCCTTTTCCCGATTGAACTTTCTGTCAGCCGTATTATCGAAGTACACTACAGTATTATCGTTTGCACCTTGTTCATCGGCAAAGGCTGCACTTAACCGTACCAATGGGGCCGTATTCCTGGTTGGTTTATGAAATCCGGGTGACAGCAGGTTTAACCGGGCGGCATTATTGACTCCCAAAGCAGCCATTACAGGGTATGACCCATTCGATACATGGACGAAGAAACCCTGCATGGAGGCAATGATATTTCCCGCAACACCATCACTGGATATTCCATTGACGTACGATGAATAAGACCCTGTGTATTGATTTGAATTACCCGGATTGAAATAATAAACTCCATTATCAATGTTTGACCGGCTCCAGCCTGATGTGAGATCCCAGTCAACCGGAGATGGATATGGATTACCAACTAGATTGAATCCCAGCGTATAGGGTTGATTATGATTATAAAGCGTTGCATCGATCTCCCCATTATTGACTATGCCGCTGATATCCACATTCCCTGCAACACTATCGGTGCCTGTATTAACCGTATAACCGGATAATGGTTGAAGAACATTGCTGGTATCCGTATACCGTAACCAACCCGTAGAAGCTTGAGACTCATCATATCGATATATCGCAGAGAAGCTGGCATTCAGGTCAACATCATCGGCCAACTCACTGACCTTTGCTCCCTGGAATGGAGAACTATAATATCTGTAACCAAAAGTCCGGGGCAGAAAACGCTGCATGGTGACCTTACCCAAAACATCTCCTGTTCCACTTCCATCAACAAACGCAGTGCCAATGGGGGTCGATAACAAGGTAAGATTACCGTCTGCATGCAATTGGCCCGAACTGACCAACAGTCGTCCACTTAGGCCAATAGCACTTTGCAAAGTGACCCCAGCCTGATTGTTGACGATCAGATTCCGAAGGGTATCACCTGTAAATGTTCCGGAAAGAATTGTTTGTGCTGCGGCTCCATCCATTTCCACAGTACCAAATCCGGCTTTAAAAACTCCGGAATTACTTACATTACCTCCAATTGAAAGAGAAAACGTATCAATATCCAGAACCCCATTACCAATCGTAAGATCATTACTGACCTGAAGATCTGAAGTGAGGATCGCCGTAACATGGGCACTTCCCAACACAAGATTATGTATGGGTGAGCTGGAATGAATTTCCATTAGCGCCCCAACTGGTGTTGCCGTATCACCGAGTTGTAAAGTCCCCCCCGCAAATCCAGGTCCGGTTGTTGCGAGATTATTAAATGCCAGATGCTGCCCGATAGCACCGCCAGGCTTATGAATGATCAATAGGCCACCGGACATATTAAAGATACCATCTGTTGCGTCCAGATTAAATGGAGCAATGTCAGCCGCGGTGCTGCCTTTAGTATTCAGTGTGAGTGTTCCAACTTTCAGATCCATCGTCCATGGAATACCCGGATTACTTAAGCGGGAAGCCATAATTAAATTGCCTCCAGTGATTGCGAAGTAGGCAGAGCTTTTAGGAATAACCACATTGTCGGCACGACTACCCATGTAAAAAGCTCCACCAGCTACCTTTACCACCCCGGCCACCGTCCAGTTCATATTCACAGAATCAATGGTTCCTGTAGTGACCCATAAGCCGGCATGTTCAGGAATCAGAAAACCACCAGTACTGATATCCGCAAGAAAGGGCTTGATCCTTATTCCCGGATTATTCAGATTAAAGGATCCATTTATCAGGCTCAGAAAGCCATCGGGCACTGAAAAATTCAATGCCGCCATTTCCAGATAGTTATTGGATGACGAACCCATATCTGTCGTGATCCTATTGAACCGATTAGTGGTACCGATTCCACTAATTGTCTGAATGCCGTCTCTGTTAAATCGAACATTACAGCTGCTATTGCTATCCGGATGAAGGTCAAGAACTCCATTATTAATAAGATCTCCACTTGCAATCAGGTTGTGTATGGTATTTGATGTGACTGCAACCATGCAACTGGCTCCGCTTTCTATAAGAATATCACCACCAATAACAATGGTTCTGGAACTATCGCTATTTCCAATGATAATCGCACCATTTCTCACGCTAAGATCACCAGCGATCGCGGCGTCATTAACAAAAAGGGTGCTACCAGGCTTATTGACATCCACATTGTAATACGGCAGCGCCATCAGGCTTTGATCGATAGTCCCGTTATAGCTGATTGTGGAAGAATCTGTTACGGCATTTCCACTTGCAGAATCCGAGATGGAAAACACACCAGAAATACCGGTCGTATCCTGACTAAACATTTTCACACCAGTATGGCTGAGGTGCAGATTATTATAATTCTGTGCAGGAATAGCCTGGTTGCCGGAACCATTAAATTCGATCGTACTTCCACCGGCTACGTACGCATTAGTGCCCGCAGAAAATATTCCGGAAATGCTTATGGTCCCGGTGCTGGCAAAGATTCTGGCACCGGTGGACGAACTTTTCAAATTCTTATACTGGTAAGCAGGGATTGTCTGTATGCCCATACCCGAAAAACCCATAGTTCCACCAGTGAGATCAACCGTTCCACTAACTATTGGGAACCCTGCTGCTGTTGTAAGAGAACCGCTATCAAGATTTAAATTTCCGGCTACAGTCAAAGACTCGCCGGAATTTATAGACAGACGAAGAGAGTCATTATTGATCCGTAAGCTTTTCGTGGTCGCAGTGACGTTGATATCGATGCTATCCGCACCATTCAGAATAATATTATCATTGGCAGTAGGAACCCCGTCATTATTCCAGTTCGCTGCATCACCCCAATTATGAGTGCCCGCTCCGCCATCCCAGGTTTTAAAGGTATCCAGCACCTTAACATCTGCAGAACTCATAGTTACTGCCGCTCCAAGGGCTATCAGCCGCCCGGTTGTAGAGGAGCCAGGATTCATGGTAATGCTGGTGTACGCAAGGATATGACCGGCCAATTTTGTCGATATGCCAATCGAAGCAGAGGATCCCACCTGCCAGAACACATTCTTTCCACGACCACCACTGCTCATGATCACTTCAGCCCCGGTACTGGAAGTCAAGGTGCTTCCGATCTGAAAGATGAATACAGCATCCGAATCTCCTCCATCATTCAGGTTCAGCGTGCCATCTAATTGCGCAGAACTATTAAATTTATAAACCCCAGGGGACAGTGTTACGGCTCCAGGTGTTGTACCCAGCAACATGCCACTCAGATTATTTGCAGGGATCGAGGCCCTGGCTACTAGGTCATAATAAATCAATTGTGCATCCACCTGAGCAGCATTGGCAATCGACCCACCACCAGTATATATCTGTCCGTTCTGTATGATGATTGGGGGGAAACCAGTTGCCGAGGTTCCCGGACTCACACCCACATTACCGCTTACAAATCCGGTTCCGGTTGCAGTAACGGTTGTTGCCGCCAATACGGCAAAATTTGTGGCTGCACCAAAAACGGGAGGAGGTAGAATTGGTGTGTACATACCCAATTGAACATCCCCGAATAAGCTTTGACCTGTAATCTGAACGGCATTACTGTCCTGGGTTCCAATAATTGGATAGGACCATACCCCTGCATTTTGAAGGGCGGCCTGTAATCCTGAAGTGATGATACCGGAATCGCGATCGGAAACCGGGAAGCTAAACCTGGCATTGTAATCTGTAAAAACAACACCACTATTGATTATGGTCCAGAACCGATTAACCGTCCTGGCCACATTCATCTTTGAATTAGCAATGTCCGGATGATCTCCGATCGTTGTAAAGGCCGTAAGATTTCCAGCGCTTGTAACGGCTGCAAGACTAATCGATACCGGCGAATAATGCAGTGAATCACCAATCTCATAGTTCTTAATTATATCACCGTTTGAAATCCCTTTTTGAAGATTACCATTCACCCAGCCAGTACTTTGCGCCGCTCCTACTGAGGTTCCTGTTGATGGCTGCAGGAGCAGCTGAGCTCCGGTCTGTATCAACCCTTTTATAAAACGAAGGGTATCTGTAACCATAACATCCGTAGATAAGGTAGTTATCCCTGAATCCTTGTTAATGACAAGCCCGTACAATGAATTCCCTGATCGGATATCCTGTGTGTGGTGGCCATTCAATTTGATCACGGAAGTACCGCTGTTGAGCGTTCCGTCGTTCAGCAGATTACCTCCCAACAAATGGGTATAGCTTCCGGAATTAAAAACTGAACCAGCGTTGATCGTCAGATTATTACTAATGGACCAACCCGCTGAAGGGCCTATTCCAACTGCGTTGGTATTGGAAATAAGGACATCTTTGAACCATGCTGGCCCACCCGTAACAGTTGATGCTGCGGTACCACCAAAGTTTACCAGGCCTGTACTCGAAAAATTGCTGCCGAGATTTAAGGTGCTGGTGGATGAAGGAGTAAAATTAATCGTTCCCGTACTGGTAATAGTACCGTTATTAGTCAGACTTCCCTGCAGGTTATGAATGGATGGACCGCCATTAAAAAAGGCCCCGCTACCCACATTAAGGGCGTATAAAATATTCCAGCCCACACTTGGGTTGATGCCACCAGTATTATTGATATTCAGAAAACCGAATTGAGGCACCGATGTGGAGTTCAATACGGGTGAAACACTACCATTAAAGTTGACCGTTATGGCCACCGTATTCACTGCATTTATCAGGCTAAGGGTCTGAAGTACATTCCCTGAAAAGGTGGTGGTACCTAAAGAATACAATACCCCACTATTGATCAAATCGCCATTCAGTGTTGTATGAACAGTAGGTCCACCACTAATGGAACCACCACTTGTAATGTCCAACAGGCCATTGAATACGACATCATTCAGGATCGTATAGCTCCCTAAGACTTTCAGATTATCGAAGGTTGTATTCCCTGAAATAACTTTTGAGGTCCCGGTAAGGAGGATCGTACCCGTTGATGGAGTAAAGCTGCCTTTATTGATCCAATTGCCCCCAATAGTAAGAACCTGCGATCCGCCATCAAAACTAGCCCCAGTATCGATTGTCAGGTTTCCATGAATATTGATCGGAGCCACCAAAATCTTTGGACCGGAATTCTGGAAAACAAGATGACCGAAATCGACTCCGAAAATGATTTGCGTAGTGGCACCATTCGCAATAACAGTGCTGGAATTCGACAAGTCACCATTTGAAAAATAGAGCGGCGAATTATTCCCTCCCACTATGAACGTTGCGGAATCACCCAATGTTAAGGTGCCTCCCTGCGTAGTTCTATTGCAATTAAATGATTTAATGTCAAAGGTGCCGGAATGCACGTTAAAGTCACTCTTGATCGCTACATCACCAGTCAATACCGCGACAGCACCTACTGGCTTATCGATCGTGAAATTATTAAAGGTGGTTGCAGAAATAGTTTGAGTCCCGATACCATCGAAATATATGCCGGCACCATTACCCGTAAAAGTCCCGTTATTGGTCCAGTTACCTCCCACATGGAGTATGCTCAGGTTTTCAAAAATTGCACCAGGATAGATCGATACATCTCCGCCTATGCTTGTCCTGCTAAGGTTATCCACTTCACCATTGACAACCGCGAAATTGCCGGAGACTACGGTGGTATCAACAAAGAATGCTTCTGCAGCGCTTTTGTCAATTTTGAGATTATTGTAGGCTACCCGGCCAATATTTTGATTTTCAATACCATTGTAAGTCACCGTACCGCCTGATGCTGTAAATAATCCACCTTTATAATTGTAGTTACCACCAATATATAATTTCCCGGCAGCATTAAAAACCAGACTTGCATTTCCTGATTGTGTGAGCGAACCCAGAATGTTCAAGGAACCCGTGTCAATAACAATATTGATGGAATGATTACTAAGACTGTCGCTGAGTGTCAAATCACCATTGATGGTCATGGACTGCTTGCCGATATTGATACTATGTGTAGCAGTTGCCGTCCATGTTCCCCGGACATCACCGGTCACCAATGAACCTCCAGCTATAAGCGATAAAGCCAATTGCTGGGTGCTTCCAAAGTTTAAATTCTTAACAGCAACAGCAGTACCAATACTCGGTGGGTACGTAAATGCGATCGTCCCAAGATTCACGATATCAGAGCTTGAAGGAGGCGTACTTGCAGAACCTTGAACCACTGTCCAGTTCCCCGCCGTATTCCAATTTGTACTTGTGCTCCCGTTCCATTGCACCACATTGGAATTATCAGAGAAGGTCCATCTGTTTGTAATATTCGTCAGACCGGATTTCTCCACATAATTCAAAGTTGTGCTATTGCCTGATTTACCAATGGCTGACCAGGCAGATCCATTAAACTGCCATAACGCGACGGAAGATTCCACACTGCCATTCAGTTCGGCATGTTCATAATGCAGGCGAAGCGTTGCGGTATATGTCCCAGCAGGAACACTGATTCCATATAACCTGCTGGCAGATCCACCAAAAGGAAAATCACTTACCGGACCACTTTTTACAGAAACCGTAATGCTTGTTACTCCTGAAACAGCCGAAAATAAAACTGAATTGTCTGGACCTTCAAACGCATAAGCGATACCCGTTGTAAACGAATGTAGTCTGCATATGTTCCCAAAAATAATACCGTTCCCGGTCCGGGTAGAAGTTATAGTTAACGTATCAGATCCCGTATGAATGATTCCCAGGATCATGTTTACAGTTCCTGCGGTTACATTGCTGAGAAAATCGATACTCGTAGTGGCATTCGTGTTATTGATTTCAAGTGTATTGAAGGTGGTCGGACCCGAGATATGGGTCGTCTGATCTCCCAAAAACTGAATTGTTCCTGTACCCGCAGTGAAACTTCCATTGTTTGTCCAGTCGTGGTATATATAATGTTTGTAATTGCCACCAACAAAGCTTGTTCCGAAACCAATCGACAAATTACCGTTCACAATAAAACTGCCGGATGCTGACTTTGTATTTCCATTGGAAAGAACCAGGTTGTTGTAGCTTATTGGATTGATCGTTTGAGCTCCACTACCATTAAACAGGAGGGTATTTGGCACTGAAGAAGTAACATTTAATACTCCTGCACTGATGTTCAGAATATTTCCAATCCCCAGGTTCGCATTAGCGGATAATTGTAGGGAGGTCCCATTGATCGTCACATTATAAAGGTTGGCTATCCCACTGAATGTTGAAGAATCGGTGAATGTCGTTGTGCCAGCCGTTGCCGTTAAGCTTCCCATTACTGTTAGATTAGAGGCAATGGACATATCGGCATCAGTACTGATCGTTCCTGAAATAGCAATACCAATGAATTTCTTGGTTCCGGTTCCAGAAATCGTGTTGGAATTTCCACTCATTGTAATTGCCCCTGCGCTTGCAATGAAACTGCCCGTCACAAAAAGGTTTCCGGCTATATTCAGGGAGCTGGATGTAGTGATGGTCCCGGAAATATCCAGGTTGCTTAATTTTATGGCAGGACCATCAATCGTTTTAGTGGTACCCGACATCAAAACAATCCCTCCAGGTGCCTGTTGAATTGAACCAATAGCAGTAGTGGCAAGGTTCCCGGCAATCTTTATAGTATCGGTAGAAAATGACAACAATGAAGCTGCAACCGTTAGATTATTGAAATATTCAATACCTGCGCCACTGACCGAAGTTCCGGTACCAGTAAAAATGATCGTTCCTGTATTACCATTAAATAGGCCACTGTTTACCCAGTTACCGCCGATAGTATGCGTAAAACTCCCCCCGTTAAACGTCGTTGAGGTCCCGATCGAAACATTCCCATTTATGAATAAATTGGATGCTGCCGTAAAGCTTGTGGAACTTCCGCCACCTATAGCTGTTGACAAATTACCTAAGATGCTAAGATCCGTTGCAGGAAACGTCTTTACCGCTGCACCGGTAGCACTGCTCAATTTCAGATTTCCATAAACGACATTCGCTACACTTTGATTCGTGCCAGAATATTCCACCTGACTTGCCACAACTAAGGTATTTGTCGCATAATTGGAGGGGAAGCTATTGGTACCCCCGATTTTCAATATGGTATTATTGAACAGCGTTAAAGTACCTCCGGCACTTGTGCGATTTGCTGTGAATGTACCCAGGTCAAAGGTCCCGGTAGAAACCATCAGATTCCCACTAATGTTTTCATTCGCACTAAGACTTACAGCTGTTCCGGAATTAGCGATGCTAAGATTATTAAAGCCTGTGGAAAATGTTCCGCCTATTGTCTGAGCCCCGGTTCCATTGAACGTAACCGTATTTGTTCCAGGTACCAATGCCAGACCAGAAGCGTTATTCGTCCAATTGCCTTTTACAGTAAGGTCAAAATTGACGCTGCCTATGGCACCTGCTGTAAGGAGAAGGTTATGATTAATATTTATTGCGGCAGGAAGCAGGAGGCCAGCAGTATTGTTCAGGGTAAGATTATAAAAGCTAAGAACGCCACTGAAGGTCTGTTGGCCTCCGGTACCCTCAAAGCTTGTTGTTCCATTATTGGTCATGGTTCCATTATTGATAATGGAGCCACCAAGATGTAAGGTTCCAGTTGTACTAGTCGTAATGGAAGCGCCGGAATTTATTGTCAGCTGATTGCAGGTCGCACTTGCATTAATCGTCGGCATATTGATTGCCGTAGCGTTAATCACCACATTTGTTGAAATCGTTGGCACCACCCCGGTACACCAATTGCTACCTACAGCCCAGTCACTGCTGGTACTTCCTGACCATTGACCGGCAGGATTGACGGTAATAATTGCGGGATCAGATTCATTGGTGGCCGCATATGGAATGACGGACAGATTATTCGCACTGGTAAGCAGGGCATTTCTGTAGACATAATAGACCCCGGGAACATTAAATGGTGCTACGGTACCAACAGGTGTAAATGTTGCAGCGGTAGCTCCGGAGATATTGATACGTGCCCCGCCGGTAGAAGTACTATAACTCCACTGATATCCAGTTCCTGTTAATGAAACCCCGGTTGGCAGGGTACCGAATGTATTACCGCTGATAGCAGAACCGGTATTCCCTACGCAAATGCCCTGTAGAGTATTAGTGGTGACTGAATTGGAAAACACCTGGATCACATTCTGATATACAACCTGATTGTCGCCGCTCCCTTCAAAATATTCATACTGAAGCGAGCTGCTTCCAGTAAGATTGATAAGTACGGTCGGTTTTAGGGTGAAGGATTGATACACCCAGTTATTATAAACCATCACACCATCTACGGTCAGGCGGCCTCCATCATCAGAGCCCAGATCAACAACATACAAACCTCTTTTGCTGGAGTTCATCCGGTATCTCACGGAGAAAACATCCGTAAAAATGGATCTCGTGGTTCCATTAGAGACGACATTAAAGCAGGTATTGCTTCCGGTAAATGATTCATTGAACGATTCGGTTTCTGTATAATGCCCTATATAACTGTTGAAAATTATCCCATCATACACATGCCCGATCCAAGAATCTGTCCCTGCAGCATTTTCATTATCTGTAGAATTCGCAAATGGATTAACCGTCACTATAGTGGAAACAATACAGCCCGAACCGTTCTTTACATTCAGTGTATAGCTTGCTGCCGCAAGGGTATCAAAAGTCGCACTGCTTCGATATGTACCTGTATTTAAGCTATAGGTGAATGGTGAGCTCCCGCCTGTTAGCACGCCCGTAATGGATCCTGTACTCCCCCCAACACAGGTTGGAGTTGTTGTTGCAGATAAGATCGGAGCACCAATACAGGAGGTGATCTGATTACCACTCAGAACGGTACTTAATCCACCCTCCGAAACGGCAAAAATCCTCCAGTAATAAGTGATTCCAACCGTGAGCCCCGCCTGGTACCAGCTTGTAACATTGGCTGCCGTACGGGTAATGTAATTATAGGTGACTCCGTCAGTGGATTGATAAATGGCAAAACCCGTTTCATTTGATGAAAGATCCGTCCAGTTTAGAGTCATATAAGTGCTGCTCACACCGGAAAAGGTCAGGCTGCCTGGCGTTACCGGAATTGCCGGTGTAAAAGCATAGGTCCTACCCGAAGCGGGTTTGCCATTAATATTTGCCTCTGTGGTTGAACTGACACTGTTTCCATTACTATTTACGGAGAGAAAATTCCCACTACCTGTTGCAATGCCGGTTATACCTATGGAACCTGAAGGAGAATGCGTAGAAGCGGTTTCTGAACGATATACGAATTCAATCTTGCCGCTCGTTTCATAAAACTTGACCTGGAAAGATATAACGCTTCCTGTTGCCTGAAAATCCCATTTTATGTTGAGGTACTGGACAATGAATATCCGGCTACCGGCCACCCCGCTTGTTTTATAAGTAACATTGGACGTGGTCACTATGCTTAGATCGTCCCATAATGGTGCGATAACCGGTCGTGGTGCACCGCCGTTTGTCAGGCTATTTGTATATACAAAATCCGTGGGGATACTACCCAAGGCCAACCAGCCATTAGTAGTGGCAGACACATCGGTATACCGTAACCCCATATACCAGAAATCAAATCCGATTGGTATCAGGGCTGAGGCTCCATCATCGGCATCGCCTGTCCAGGTAGTTGTAGCTGGACTGGCGAGCGCGGTAAATGTGCCGGCGGTGGATGTATAGGCGTAGTTTGTGATCGATTGTGCAAAACTCTCATTTCCCGCAATTATGATAATGATTACGAGTAAAACTCTTTGTAAAAAAGAGTTCGGGTGAATGAATGGGTACATGAGAAGTGTTACAGGAAATAAGATTCCCGTAGGTAATTGTGTGCTGAACGGAGATCCGTTCAGGTATTAATGCAATTGCAATTCTGTTTCTGCGATCAGGCCTGATTTGGCATCTGCAGGCATCAGGTAGGAAATATGTAAGCGCCCGGACCGGTATTTCAGGTCGGCATTTTTGTCCAAGGGTATTTTGATCGTTCGGCTTGTTGTGGGAGTGTACACGGCAAGGCCTTTTACGTTCGCTACCATGATCGTTTTCCCAATTAATGGGATCCATTCAATTTTCAAATCCCCATAGGTTGATGCGCTGCCACTGCGTAAGATGCGGACGCTCAGCACGGGTCCATTATCTGGAAGCATTTTAAAGATTGCAGAATCCAGTGCCACTACCGACGAAAGCGCACCAACTCGGATGATTACGGGAATACTGATTCCAAACACGGGTGTCAGGCTAACCGAGATATTGAGGCTGTCTTTTAATTTTATATTTTCGCCGAGCGGATTTTCATCCGGAACAGCTCTGAAATAAAGATGTGACCGGTACTCACCAACTGGTAACTGATCCTGCCTGCTGATCTGCATTTTCACGGCCTGAGCCTCTCCTGGCCCCAGAACCACACTATGCGGGAAATAGCGGACCAGATTACTCGCGAAATTTTGTCCGGAATCCGGAACTGTGATTTGTTCAAATCCGCCATCTTTTCGCATCCGGATTTCCAACATTGAAATGATATATCGGGCGGTATCTCTTCCCGTATTGGCTAGATTGATTTCCTGAACCCGCTTTTGATTATCAAAAACGATTCGGCGAGGTGTAATCAATAAATCGCCCTGCGCAAAAGAGGATTGAATCCCAAGGGACAGCAACAGGACAAGGAATAAAATTGGTTTCATGGCTATCCCGCGAATTAGATGCTAAAAGAAAATATCTGGAAAATGAAAAAAAACTGGAAACCAACCAGGGTTGATTTCCAGTTTTGATGGGCTTAGTTATAGTTAACAGTTACATCAAAAGATGTAGCGGAAGCATAAGCACCGGCAACCTGAGCAGCACCAACATTCAATGTTGCACCAACATTCAGTGTTTGAGTACCGAGAACCAGGATACCACTAGTAAGTGGATCACTTACGAAATCGGTCACCAACATGTTGTTAGTACCATCTGTAATGGTAAGAGCTGAAGTTGGCAACGTAATGTCATACGTATAACCTGCTTCACCATTTACTGTGAAAGAAGCTGCGTTGAAAACACCTGCAGTTGCAGGAAGGGTAACACCATTGGTGCGGCTACGAAGACCAGCAGTTGTCAAAACAACAGTACCACCTGTTGTAGACTGAACGGCAACATTACCGAACTTCATATCAAAATCTTTAGTGATGCTGATTGGAGTCAGAATTGTTGCACTTGCAGATGCATGGGCTACTTCCTGTGCAGATGCAATTGTAGAAAATCCAACAATAGCAGTCATCGCTGCACAAACCGTGAAAATGTTCTTCATTTTGCTCATAAAATAATTGTTTTTAACCGCTTCCTGCGGAAAGGTGTAATGGAATTATTACAAGGCAAAGGTGTTTTTTTAAACGGCATTTAAATTACACTTCAAAAGAAATTCGTTACATGAATCACACATTTTCAATAACCTCTCTCATTAAATGCTTGTTTTTAAACGTGCTGGGAGTGTATCCCGTCACCTTCTTAAACTGATAGGATAAATGAGCTACGCTGCTGTAATCAAGCTTGTATGAAATCTCCGTGAGATTCAGGTCTCCAAACATCAAAAACTCCTTTGCCTTCTCAATCTTATGTTCGATAATAAAATGTTGAATCGTAATATGCTTTTCGGCCGAAAAAGTATTAGCCAGATAAGTATAGTCATATCCAAGCTTCTCACTGATATGCCTGGAATAATTGAGTTTGGGCCATTCTTCACAATAATGAATCATTTCAACAATTACATTAATGATCCGCTCCGTGAGAATTGATCGTTTATTGTCCAAAAGCTCAAGTCCCCATTTTGCCAGATTCTTGCTTAGCAACGCAAGCTCTCCGTTATTTAGGGGAGCAGATTCCTTTACATAACCCGGACCAACTACCGCATATTTTATTCCGATCATTTCAAGCTCTTGCGAAACGATCATTTTGCAACGCGGGCTCATCATGTTTTTTATATAGATCATAAGTAATATTTTGCATGTAAGGAATAAGTTTCATGAATATTCGTAATGACAAACTATAATATATCAATTCAACACGTGTTTATAGGCCATCACTTATTCCATAAACTACGATATTAATGAATAGAATGAAATTACTTAACACATTAAAACGACTATTGGACGGGTTTTAATTTCAGAGTAGCGATTTTAATGCCATTGCTACATACTATTGATTGTCAGTTATTTACAAAATTATCTGTTCATTATTCTTCCATTTAATGGAACTTCTATTCCACGTTATGGAAATACGGGATAACAACTCTAAACGATTCTTTCCTTTTTAAATCCACTAACATTGCAATTAGGAGAAATTATAATTAATGGGAAAATTCAAAATATTTATCGTTGATGACAATCCAGGATATGGTAAAATGTTGGCGTATTACTTATCCATGAACCCGGATTTTGAGCTAAAACTATATACAACCGCAGCAGACATTATAGATAATTTACATCTTAAGCCCGACTTAATTACGCTTGATTACAGCCTTCCGGATGGAAGTGGTGAAATAGTTCTGCAGAAAATAAAAATGATAAATCCTGAAATCCCGGTTTTTGTGATCAGCGCCCAAGAAAATATCACCACCGCAATCACACTGCTGAAAGCCGGAGCTGCTGAATATTTTGTCAAAAATGAACACACCCGTGAGCTGCTGTGGAATGCTATTAAACGGGTGCAGGAAAACCATTCATTGAAAAACGAACTTGTCCAACTAAAGGAAGAACTTGGGAATAAATACAATATCAACAAGTTCATCAAAGGCAATAGTGCTGCGATCTATGGGATATATGGTATCATATCCAAGGCTAGTCAGACTACTATGAATGTCTCGATCAGTGGAGAAACCGGCACCGGGAAAGAGGTCGTTGCCAAAGCAATTCATTACAATTCAGAAAGAGCCAATAAAGCCATGGTGACGGTAAACATGGCCGCTATTCCCAAAGAACTTCTTGAAAGCGAACTTTTCGGACATGAGAAAGGCGCCTTTACCGGAGCAAATACCCGGAAGACCGGAAAATTTGAAGAAGCTAATAAAGGGACACTTTTTCTGGACGAAATAGCTGAACTCGACCTTGGACTTCAAAGCAAACTGCTTCGTGTAATCCAGGAACGTGAACTCACCCGTGTTGGTGGCAACGAAAAAGTAGTCCTTGATATCCGCATCATTACGGCTACCCATCGCAATCTAGCGGATGAAGTCCGGAAAGGAAGCTTCCGGGAGGATCTTTATTACAGGTTAATGGGAATTCCCATCGTCATGCCACCCCTCCGCGACCGAGGACAGGATATCCTAATCCTGGCCGCACACTTCCTGAATGAATGCTGTGGAAATAATAAACTGGCTGAATTGACCATTCACCCACTGGCAAGGGAAAAATTACTACACTACCATTATCCAGGAAATGTCCGCGAACTCAAAGCGATTATAGAATTGGCTGCGGTCATGGCCAGTAGCAACTCCATTCGAATTGAAGACATTTCCTTTTATCCGGTACTCCAGGACAATGAACTCATAACGGGCGATAAAACCATGAAGGAATATACTATCGACATCATATCATCCTGCCTCCGGAAAAATGATAATAATGTCGTCAAAGTCGCAGAACAACTGGATGTTGGGAAATCCACCATTTACAAACTGATTAAAGATAAGGTCATCGTCATCTAATTAACCCTAGCGAAAGCATACGACCATGAATAAATTGATACAATGCGTTCCGGTATGCTCCGATTCCAGAGGGTATACCTATAATCTAATCTCCGACTGCTTTTCAATATGTGAATATGGTGATGCGTCTAATGGAAGCTTCTATGCACGGCATTTCGAAACGATCCGTATTAACGCCTCCCTGACCTCCTTTGCAGGCATATCCTTACAGATAAAGTCACAGGCTCCGTTCATTAAAAATAGATCTGCACTAGCAGGATCATCCAGAAATGAGTAACCGACAATAATCATTTCGGGATGTTCCATACTTAGGATTCTGGTAAGCTCGCTTCCATTCATCACCGGCATGTTTGAATCGACTAAACAGATCTCCGGCATTTTAGCAGAATTGGATAATAAATCCAGAAACTGCTGACCATTATCCGCTTCTATTACGAGCTCAAACCCACGGGAACCCAAATAAGTTCCTAATAATTTTCTCAATACCAATGCATCATCGACAAGGGCTAATAAGATATTTGATTGAGCTACCATGATATGCTCCAAATGTAAGCCCTGCGAGATTATAACATAATATTTATTCATGGCTCTATTTTATTAAACTAAAACCATGCAATAACAAGCATTCATGCTTTAATAATTATCAAAACTTAGTTAATTACATCATTTACAATGACCAATAAATCCCTAAGTGATTACTCTGGTGAAAATAGATTCAGAACGCTGGTGGAGAACAGTTCAGAAGGGATCGCTTTGGTAGATGAGTCCTTGTATACCATCTACCGAAGTCCGGCAGCCCTCAAAATTATCGGCGACCTTGATTACAATAGTATCATGGTCCGCTCGCATCCTGAAGATGTCAAACTGATCATTGAGAAAAAAAATGAAGCCCTTTCAAAACCTGGATACCCGGTATCATTCCAAGGAAGATTTATGCACAATTCCCAATACTATATCTGGCTGGAAGGCACCGTGACCAACCTGCTACATGTAGAAGGCGTAAACGCATTTCTCTTCAATTACCGGGATATCACACAACGCAAAGAAGCTGAGATCAAATTGGAACAGTCCGTACTCCAACATGCTTTACTTACATCGATTATCAATTCATCTGAGGATGCGATCATCAGTAAAACGCTGGATGGAATTATTACCAGCTGGAATAAGAGTGCACAAAACATTTTTGGATTCACCGAGGCGGAGGCAATAGGCCAATCCATCACCATCATCATTCCACCGGAATTGGTGCATGAAGAACCTGCCATTCTTTCGAAACTGAGAAGTGGGCAACACATCAATCATTACGAAACCCTGCGGATGCATAAGGATAAAACCCGTATCAGCATTTCACTTGCAGTCTCGCCTGTTATCGACAAAAATGGCATTGTAGTCGGTGCTTCCAAAATTGCCCGGGACATTACCCGAAAAAAAGAAGAAGAGCATCATCTCAAATTGTTGGAATCAGTTATCACCAATACGAATGATGCTGTTATAATCACAAAGGCAAGTGAGCAGAGGTTATCCAATTCTCGGATTATTTATGTAAACAATGCATTTACCAAGCTGACTGGCTTTACTGCTCTTGAGGCCAATGGAGCCGGAATAGACCTGTTAATGGGAGAAAAAACAGACCCAAAAAGCATTGCGTTCTTACAGGATTCGCTGCAACGCTGGATCTCATGTGATCTCAATATGGTCAATTACCGGAAAAATGGTGAAACCTTTTGGAGTAGTATTTCCGTGAGTCCGGTTGCAAATGAACATCGGCATTTCACCCACTGGATCTTTATTATCAAAGACATCACGAGCCAAAAACTAGCCGAAAAAGCGCTTATCAATTCTTTATATGAAAAGAAGACTATCCTGGAGAGTATTGGTGATGGTTTTTACACTGTCGACAAAACCTGGATCGTCACTTACTGGAACCCTCAGGCGGAAAAAGCGTTGCTGATACCCACTTCCCTGATCCTGGGCAAGTGCTTATGGGATGTTTTTTCAAATAGTATGGATACGGTTTCCTATTTCAAATACAATGAGGCGGTGAACACCCAGGAGATCCAGCATTTCGAAGATTACTATCCCAAACTGGATCGATGGTTTTGCATTAGTGCCTATCCCTCACCTACCGGATTGTCAGTCTATTTCAAGGATATTTCTGACCGAAAGCTGAGTGAAATTCAGCTTCTTAAACTCAATGAGGACCTTAAACGACAACAACTCACTTTAAAGGAATCGAATATTGAGCTGGAGCAATTTGCCTATATCGCCTCGCATGATCTACAGGAACCTTTGCGAATGATCACAGGCTTTTTGACTCAACTTGAAAAGAAATACTACAGCATCCTTGATGCCAAAGGCAAGCAGTATATCGACTTTGCCGTAGATGGCGCCCGGCGTATGCGACAGATCATCCTCGACCTTCTTGAATTCTCCATGATCGGAAAGAAAGCAGAAAACAATGAGCCTATCGATCTCAATGAGATCATCGAGGAAATAAAGATCCTCTTCATACACCAGATCCGTTCCTCAAATGCTGTTATATCCATAACGGATTCACTTCCTACGGTCTTTGGTTATAAAGCACCGTTGCGACAGGTTTTTCAGAACCTGATTAGTAATTCCCTCAAATATGTAAAACCGGAAACGGATGCACGAATAGCGGTTTCCGCAAAGGATCTGGGCGAATTCTGGCAATTCTCCATCATGGATAATGGGATTGGAATTGATGGAGAATACTTTGACAAGATCTTCATCATTTTCCAACGGCTTCACAGCAAGCAGGAATATTCAGGCACGGGCATTGGCCTGTCGGTCGCCAAGAAAATCATCGAAAAGCTTGGAGGAGCGATCTGGCTCGAATCAACGGAAGGCCTCGGAAGCACTTTTCACTTCACCATCAGTAAACAAGTTAAAAGACACGAATAACATGAATCTAATAGAATAAGCGACGAATAAACACCCTAAACACACAACCATGAAACCTATTCACATTTTGCTGGTCGAAGACAACGAAGGCGATATCATTCTCACCAAAGACGCACTCGATGAAGCCAATATTATCATTCAGCTAAGTATCGCTAAAGATGGCAAGGAAGCACTTGATATGCTGGATAAAAAAGGCCGCTTCGCCGGTACCGCACTACCTGACCTCTTATTACTGGATGTAAATCTTCCTAAAATAAATGGGCATGAGGTACTGAAATACATAAAGAGATCAGATCGGCTAAAACACATCCCGGTCATTATGCTGACCACTTCCTCCTCCGAAACGGATATCAATGCCTCCTACAACAATTATGTGAATTGCTTCATCACGAAACCCGTCGATGTCAATGATTTCATGAAGGTGGTCATAACGATCGAGAATTTCTGGATCTCTATTGTAAAACTCCCTTCCCTATCCTAAATCTCATGAAAACACCGAAATCCTTTAAAATACTGATCATTGAAGACAATCCCGGTGATTGCTTCCTGATTGAAGAAATGCTCCGGGAGCAATTTGGAAGCCCGGAAATAGTCCTTGCCCGGAATTTCCAGGATGCAAAAACGGTCCTGGCCATCAATCAGCACTTTAGCGTGATCCTGGTGGACCTCACCCTACCTGATAAAAATGGGGAAGTATTGATCTACGCCATTCTAAAGATTGCTACCTGCTGTCCAATCATCATACTCACCGGATATGCGGACCTTGATTTTAGCATCAAATCCATATCGCTCGGCATTGCTGATTACCTGTTGAAGGATGATCTGAATGCGATGGCCCTCCAGAAGAGCATCATTTATTCGATAGAAAGAAGGCTGTTCACATCAAACCTCGTAGAGTCTGAAAAACGATACAGTGACCTGTTCAATTTAAGTCCGCAGCCCATGTGGATTTATAATCTGAACACCTTGCGATTTATACAGGTAAATAATGCAGGGCTTCTCAAGTATGGGTATTCAGAAAAGGAATTTCTGAATCTTAATATCCTGGACATTGAGGCAATAAAAACGAGTGCTGAGGTGGAACCAAAGAATGCCATCCACCGGCATTTGAAAAAATGCGGGGATATGATCGATGTGGAATTGCACAAAACGGATCTGCTTATTGATGAACTGGAATGTCGCTCTGTGATTGCTATTGATGTAACCGAGCGCAACCGGTTTGAATTCCGCCTGACCCAGGCGATCATCAGAACCCAGGAGGAAGAGCGTTATGAGGTAGGAACAGAGCTTCACGATAATGTTTGCCAAATACTGGCTACCAGTCAGCTTGGACTGGGCATCCTGGAAGAATCACTGGTGATGACAGCCGAGGAGTCTCCTTTGATGGATCAATGCCAGGAAAGTATTCGGCAGGCATCGAATGAGATAAGGAGGCTTTCACATCGCCTGGCACCCGCTTTTTATGATTCGCGGAGTCTGGAGGAGGAGTTCCGATCGTTATTGTCGGCAGTTAATATTCAGAATCGGTACAAAACGGCGTTGGATTTTGGTGAGGAGCTGAAATGTCTTTCATTGGATGTTGCGATCAAGCTATCCCTTTACCGGATCTTGCAGGAGCAATTGCGGAATATTCTGAAGCATGCGTCAGCGAGTTTGATTCAGGTAAAACTGAGTCTACACAATGCTGAGATCATTATGGTAATTTCAGATAATGGCGTGGGGTTTGAGATGGACCTGTTACAAAATGGGATTGGTTTCGCGAATATCAATCGGAGGATAGCCTCCCTATCAGGAAGTTTTGAGGTCGTTTCAAGTCCGGGACATGGATGCGAGATTCGGGTTTCGATACCTTATGGTAAGGGGTAGTGGGGAGTGAGGCAGAGCGAGAAACAGCGCGAAGAGCGGAGGGGGGAAAGGCAGAGCAAGAAACAGAGCGGAGGGAGGAGGGGGGAAAGGCAGAGAAAGAAACAGAGCGGAGGGGGAGG
>Ga0265327_10000287_pt1 | contig 99268 bp, 95 predicted proteins | sample 41621metaG_FD_202089 | JGI IMG/M metagenome (GOLD analysis project Ga0265327, IMG submission 202089) | Rhizosphere microbial communities from Carex aquatilis grown in University of Washington, Seatle, WA, United States - 4-16-21 metaG | ecosystem: Host-associated > Plants > Roots > Rhizosphere...
GCGACACTTCCCCCGCAAGCGGGGGAAGAGGTTTCCGCGAACCCGACGAACGACACGAACGCGTTCGCGCCGTCCCAACTCTTCCCCCGCGAAGTGGGGGAAGTGTCGCCTATGCCGAAGGCGGGCGACGATGGGGGTGCGAAACACGGTGAACCAGCGGCCCCGCAATCGGTCGCCGACCGCCAAGCCGCGCTTCGTCCTCGAAGATCAGGGCGCGTCACCTCACGCACCCCCATCGACCCTCCGCTCCGCGTTCGGGCCACTTCCCCCGCTCCCGATGCTCGCGGGGGAAGAGTTCGGCGGCCCTGCGCCTCCGAATGGGAATTGAGCGTGTCCACGCCCCTGCACCGGCGCGCGCCACGCCAATCCCGCTCACCCCGACGCAAGTCGGGGGCCAGGCAAGAGCTTCAAATCCAACGGAATCCGCACGACATCCTGGGCGCAGAAAGCGCGACAACGGGGGTCTCTACACGTCCGAGGTCATCACGGAGGCTTGGACGGGCCGGCAATAACCCAAGCGAAACCCTTGCGGGCTAAGCATGGTGGACGAACGGTTCACCGAAGCGAGGCCCGGCTGGTGGAGATCGATATCCTGCGTCCGCAACTGATGCCCGACCACATGGTCGCGCACTGGCGGAGCCTGCAGGCCCAGGACATCGCCCTGGACTCCCCCTTCCTGGCGCCGGAGTGGCCCCAGGCGGTGGAGCGCGCCCAGGCCCCCGGCGACAAGGGCGTGCGCGTGGCGGTGCTGTATGACGAGGGCCGGCCCAAGGGCTACATGGCGGTGCGGGCCGGATCCTTCACGGCCATGGCGGCCGGCGCGCCGCTTTGCGACTACCAGGGACTGGTGGCCGAGCCGGGCGTCGACCTCGACCCGCGCCTGCTGGTCCGCGCCCTGGGCGTGGGCCGCTTCGACTTCAGCCACATGCTGGGCGGCCAGGCGGCGTTCCAGCCCTACGCCCGGGGCGGCGACGTCTCGTGGATCGTCGATGTCGAGGGCGGCTACGACGCCTATGCGGCGGCCAAGCGCGCCGACGGCGTGGGCGCCCTGAAGGACCTGGACAAGAAGCGCCGCAAGGCCGAGCGCGAGATGGGGCCGCTGAGCTTCGCCGCCCACTCGCATTCGATGACCGACTTCGACCAGCTGTTCGCGTGGAAGCGCCAGCAGTACCGCGACACCGGCCAGACCGACATCTTCGCCGCCGGCTGGCCCATGAAGCTGATGCGCGACCTGTTCGCCCGCCGCGAGGCCGAGTTCGGCGGCGTGCTGTTCACCCTGCACATGCAGGGCAAGCTGGCGGCCGCCCACTTCCACCTTCGCGGGACCCGCACCATCCACGCCTGGATGATCGCCCACGACTGCGAGGTGGAGCGCTACTCGCCGGGCATGCTGCTGTTCCAGGACATCCTGCGCTGGATGGAGGGCACGCCCTACAGCCGGCTGGACCTCGGCCAGGGCGACTACCGCTTCAAGCGCGAGCTTTCCAACGTCCAGCAGCCCCTGAACCACGGCTTCGTGGGCGTGCCCTCGCCGGCCGCCCTGATGCGCGGCTGCGCCTATGGCGTGCGCCAGGCGGCCGAGGCCCTGCCGCTCGGCCGCGTCTCGGCCCTGCCCGGCAAGGCCATGCGGCGCCTGGACCTGCTGCGCGGATTGCGGTGAGGGGCCGGCGCCGCTAGGTTGCGCCCCTTTCCGAAAAGCCCCTTCCCCGAATGACCCTGCTCCTGGACGACATCAAGGCCGCCGCCGGCCGGCTGGCTGGCCACATCGAGCGCACGCCGTGCCGCCGCTCGAAGACCCTGTCGCAGATCACCGGCGCGGAGGTGTGGGTCAAGTTCGAGAACCTGCAGTTCACGGCCTCGTACAAGGAGCGCGGCGCGCTCAACAAGCTGGCCCAGCTCAACGACGAGGAGCGACGCCGCGGCGTCATCGCCGCCTCGGCCGGCAACCACGCCCAGGGCCTGGCCTACCACGGCGAGCGCATGGGCATTCCGGTGACCATCGTGATGCCGCGCGGCACCCCCTTCATCAAGGTGCAGCAGACCCGCGACTATGGCGCCGAGGTGATCATCCACGGCGACACCTATGACGCCGCCTCGGAACACGCCCTGGCCGTGCGCGACCAGCGCGGCCAGGTGTTCGTGCATCCCTTCGACGACTACGACGTGATGGCCGGCCAGGGCACGGTGGCGCTGGAGCTGCTGGAGGACGTGCCGCACCTTGAGGTGCTGCCGGTGCCGATCGGCGGCGGCGGCCTGATCTCGGGCATGGCCACGGCGGCCAAGGCCATCAAGCCGGACGTGCAGGTGATCGGCGTCGAGCCGGCCATGTACCCCTCGTTCACCGCCCGCATGCGCGGCCTGAACGCGGCCTCCGGCGGCCAGACCATCGCCGAGGGCATCGCCGTCAAGGAAGTGGGCAAGCTGACCTACGGCGTCGCCCGGCCGCTGATCGAGGACGTGCTGCTGCTGGACGAGCCGTTCTTCGAACGCGCCATCGCCCTGTTCTGCAATGTCGAGAAGACGGTGACCGAAGGGGCCGGCGCGGCCGCCCTGGGCGCCCTGCTGGCCTATCCGGAGCGCTTCCGCGGCAAGGTCTGCGGCCTGGTCATCACCGGCGGCAACATCGACCCGCGCCTGCTGGCCTCGGTGCTGACCCGCGAACTGGTGCGGGCCCAGCGGCTGGTGTCCCTGCGCATCGTCGGCGACGACCGGCCGGGCCTGCTGGCGACGGTGTCGTCCATCGTCGGCCAGATGGGCGCCAACATCATCGAGGTGGCCCATAACCGCCTGGCCCTGGACGTGCCCGCCAAGGGCGCGGAGTTCGACATCCTGATCGAGACCCGCGACGCCCAGCACACCCAGGAGATCATGGACGCCCTGCGCGAGGCGGGCTATCCGCCGAGGGCCGTCTGACATGACCCTGAACCGCCGCCTGCTCGTCCTGGGCGCCCTGACGGCCGCCGGCGCGGGCCTCGGCGCCTGCCACAAGGCCGAGGAGAAGCCCGCGCCGATGCTGGCCGGAACCGCCAAGGCCTTCCTGGACAAGAACGCCAAGGCCCCCGGCGTGGTCACCACCCGGTCGGGCCTGCAGTACAAGATCCTGCGATCCGGCCCCGCCACCGGCCTGCACCCCAAGCGGGGCGACGAGGTCAAGGTCAACTACGAAGGCAGCCTGGTCACCGGCGAGGTGTTCGATTCCACCTACCAGCGCGGCGCGCCGGTGGCGATGCCCCTGAACGGCCTGGTGCCGGGCTGGCTGGAGGCCCTGCCGATGATGCGGCCGGGCGACGAGTGGATGCTGTGGCTGCCGCCCGAGCTGGGCTACGGCCAGGACGGCCAGGGCCCGATCCCGCCCGGCAGCGTGCTGATCTTCAAGCTGGAACTGATCGACGTCCTGCCGGACGAGAGCCGGGTGGGCCGGGCCTGATGGCCGGCGCCGACAGCCTTGTCACCCGGGCGACGGCGATCCTGGAGCGCCTGGTCGCCTTCGACACCACCTCGTCCCTGTCCAACCTGGCCCTCATCGACTGGGTGCAGGCCTATCTGGCCGACCACGGCGTCTCGTCCCGGCGGATCGCCAGCGACGACGGCAAGAAGGCCAATCTGCTGGCCACCATCGGCCCGGCCGTGGAGGGCGGCGTGGTGCTGTCGGGCCATACCGACGTGGTGCCCGTGCAGGGCCAGCCCTGGACCTCCGACCCCTTCGCCCTGGTTCGCCGCGGCGATCGCCTGTTCGGGCGCGGGACCTGCGACATGAAGGGGTTCCTGGCGCTGAGCCTGGCGGCCGTGCCCGACATCCTGGCCGGCCACGTCAGGCGCCCGGCGCACCTGGCGTTTTCCTACGACGAGGAGATCGGCTGCTTCGGGGCGCCGCGGATGATCGAGGTCATCGCCCGCGAGCTGCCGGCCCCGGCCCTGGCCATCGTGGGCGAGCCGACGATGATGCAGGCGGTGCAGGGCCACAAGAGCATCGACGCCTGGCGGGTGACCGTCACCGGCCATGAGGCCCACTCCGCCCAGACGCACCTGGGCGTATCGGCCAACATGGAGGCGATCCCCATCCTGGCCTGGCTGGCCGACGCGGCGCGGCGTCTCGAGGCCGAGCCGCCGGCCGGCTCGCCCTTCCACCCGCCCCACGCCACCCTGACCATCGGCCGCGTCAGCGGCGGCACGGCGGGCAACATCCTGGCGCGGGAGTGCCGCATCCTGTTCGACCTGCGCTGCCCGCCGGGGATGGACCCCCAGGCGACGGTGGCCGGGCTCTACGACCTGGCGGCCAGGACCGACGCGGCCCTGAAGGCGCGGTTCCCCGGATGCGGCGTCACGGTCGACCATTTGAGCCACGTGCCGGCGTTCCGGCCCGAGGCCGGCGGCGCGGCCGAGGCCTTCGCCCGGCGGCTGACCGGCGACAACGGCCCGGCGCGGGTGGTGTCCTACGCCTCCGAGGCCGGCCAGTTCCAGAACGGCGGCTTCTCCACCATCCTCTGCGGCCCCGGCTCCATCGACCAGGCCCACCAGCCCGACGAATATGTCGACGTGGTCCAGATGGAACGCGGCGCGGCCTTCATGGCGCGGCTGGTCGAGGCGTTGGGGGAGTAGCGAGGCGAAGGGTGTGGGGCGGCTTTGCGCCCCCTCCGTCACGGCGCGCTGCGCACGCCGCGCCACCTCCCCCGCTTCGCCCCGGCCTTCGCCGGGGCTCGCAAGGGAGGAGGAGATTCGATCGGAATTCTCCTCCCCTGCCCAACGAGGCGGGGGAGGGGGACCCTTTGGCGAGCCGCCAAAGGGTGGAGGGGGCGCAAGGCCGGAAGGCCTACCGCTCTTCCTCGAAGCGGTTCTCGACCAGGTCGGCCAGGGCCTCGATGGCGGCGTCGGCTTCGGGGCCCTCGGCCCTGATGTCGATGTGCGAGCCGATGCCGGCGGCCAGCATCATCAGGCCCATGATCGAGCGGGCGTCGACGGTGTTGTCGTCCTTGGAGACCTGGATCTCGGCGTCGAAGCTGGAGGCCAGCTTGACGAACTTGGCCGAGGCGCGGGCGTGCAGGCCGCGCTCGTTGATGATTTCGACCGTCTTCGAAGCGCTCACCGGCAGGCGCTCACTTCTCGCCGGCCAGGACGTAGGAGGCCACGGAAATGTACTTGCGGCCGGCCTCCTGGGCGTGGGCGACGCAGGTGGCCAGCGGCTCGCGGGTGCGCAGGGACGCCAGCTTGATCAGCATGGGCAGGTTCAGCCCGGCGATGACCTCGGCCTTGGTCTGCTCCATGACCGAGATGGCCAGGTTCGACGGGGTGCCGCCGAACATGTCGGTGAGCAGGATGACCCCCTCGCCCGAATCCACGGCGGCGCACGCCTTGAGAATGTCCCGACGCCGGCGTTCCATGTCGTCGTCCGGCCCGATGCAGATGGCGGTGACCGCGGTCTGCGGACCCACCACATGCTCCATGGCGTAGACGAATTCCTCGGCCAGCCGCCCGTGCGTTACGATCACGAGCCCGATCATGCCAGATGCCTCAAAAGGGAAATCCCTTAAGCCCCCAGGCGCCGTCTGGGCGGCGCAAGGGTGGCTTGATACGCCTCTTGTTCGCCGCGGCCAAGCGCCTCTAAGGCGCGGCGCAGTTTCGCAGGGGCGGAGCCCTCGAAAGGCCACAGTCGCAACAGCGGCGCCGCCTGGCCGAGCACGGTGGCGCGCGCCGGATCGGGCAGGCGTTCGACGTCCCGCGCCGAGGCCTCGCAGCGCACCACGAGGTCGATGCGGGCGAAGGGAAGGGCCGCCTGCGGCATCACGCCCAGGCCCCGGCATTCGATGAGGCCGGCCAGGGGGCCGGGCGCGCGGCCATAGAGGCGCCCTCCTGAGTCGAAGACCACCACCCGGTCGTCGGCGACCAGGGCGAAGCCGCTCTCGAGGCAGCGCAGGGCCAGGTCGCTCTTGCCCGAGCCCGACGGCCCTACGATCAGGGCGCCGGCCCAGACCCCGCCCCGTCGAATGGCCACCAGGCCCGCGTGATGCATCTCCGCCGCCATGGTCAGGCCGCCGGCAGGGCGACGCTGAAGCGGGCGCCGATCACCTGGTCGCCCGCCTCGCGGTTCTCGGCCCAGATGCGGCCGTTGTGCGCCTCGACGATCTGGCGGGCGATGGAGAGGCCGAGCCCTGAGTTGCCGCCGAAGGCCGCGCCCTTGGGCCGGGCGGTGTAGAAGCGCTCGAACACGGTCTCGAGGTTGTCGGCCGGCATGCCGGGGCCGTCGTCCTCGACCACGGCGACGATCTCGTTCCTCTGGCGCGACAGGCTGACCCGCACCTCGCCGCCGGGCGGGCTGAACGAGCGGGCGTTGTCGATGAGGTTCCGGAACACCTGGCCCAGCGGCCCTTCGCGGCCCTGCACGCGCAGGGGCTCGTGGGCGGCGCCGGTGACGAAGCGGACGTGGACGTCGCCCTCGCGGGTGGTGGCCTCATAGAAGGCGGCGATGTCGGCCATGACCTTTTCCAGGTCCAGGGGCCGGGGCGATTCCCGCGACAGCTCGGCGTCCAGGCGCGAGGCGTTGGAGATGTCGGTGATCAGGCGGTCCAGGCGGCCGACGTCCTGCTTGAGGATCTTCATCAGCCGCTCGCGCGGGGCCTCGTCCTTGACCAATTCCAGGGTCTCGGTGGCCGAGCGGATGGAGGTCAGGGGGTTGCGGATCTCGTGGGCCACGTCGGCGGCGAAGCGCTCGATGGCGTCGATGCGGTCGGACAGGGCCTGGGTCATGCCGGTGAGCGAGCGCGTCAGGTCGCCGATCTCGTCCTGGCGGGTGGCCAGGTCCGGCAGGTCGATGGCCCGGGCCCGGGACAGGCGCACCCGGTCGGCGGCCGAGGCCAGGCGCATGATCGGCCGGGCGATGAGCTGGGTCAGCATGATCGACGACAGCAGGGTCACGCCCATGGCCACCAGGGCGAAGGGGATCAGGGCCGCCCGCTCTGCGGCGATGATCTCGTCGACGTCGCCGGCCTCCAGGGTCAGCACCCCCAGGACCGCCCGCACGTGCTGGATCGGGATGGAGACCGAAACCACCCGCTTGCCGTTGTCGGCGACGCGCATGCCGGTGGCCGTGGCGCCGCGAAGGGCGCGGCCCACTTCGTCGGCCAGGGCTTGGCGGGCGGCCTCCTGGGTGTGGGTCGGCTTGTGGAAGCCGAGGTCGATGTTGAAGTCGTTCTCGCCCGGCTTCTTGGCCGGCGGCAGGGGGCTGGCCTCGACGCGGTCGGCGACCACGTAGGAATCGGCCAGGACATGGCCCTCGGAATCGAACAGGCGCACGCGCTGGGTGCGCGGGATGAACAGGGTCTGCAGGACGTTGGCGGCGGTGTCGGCCTCCAGCGAGGGCTCGGGCTCGCCGACGGTGGCCGTCTGGTCGATGACGTTGGCGATCACCTGGCCCTGCAGCTGCAGGCTCTCGATGCGGGCGTTGACCAGGCCCCGGCGCAGTTCATTGAGCACGAGGGCGCCGCCCACCAGGATGATGAGCGCCAGAAGGTTCAGGGTGATGATCAGCCGGCCGAGGCGCGAGCCGATCGGCCACGCGCCCCAGACGGGCCGATGAACGCCCCGCCCCTCGTCAGACTTCGCGGTAGCGGTAGCCGACGCCATAGAGGGTTTCGATGGAATCGAACTCCGGATCGACCTGGCGGAACTTCTTGCGCATGCGCTTGATGTGGCTGTCGATGGTGCGGTCATCGACATAGACCTGATCGTCGTAGGCCGCGTCCATCAGGTTGTCGCGGCTCTTCACGAAGCCGGGACGCTGGGCCAGGGACTGCAGCAGCAGGAACTCGGTCACCGTCAGGCGCACGGGCTTGTTGTCCCACAGGCAGTCGTGGCGGGCCGGATCCAGGGTCAGGCGGCCGCGCTTGATGGCCTTGGAGCCGGGGGCGGGGACGGCGGCGGGATTGGAGGCGTCGGACTCGTCCGGCCCGGCGCGGCGCAGCACGGCCTTGACCCGCTCGATCAGCAGCCGCTGGCTGAACGGCTTGTGCATGTAGTCGTCGGCGCCGAGGTTGAAGCCGAGGATCTCGTCGATCTCCTCGTCCTTGGAGGTGAGGATGATCACCGGCACTTCCGAGGTCTGGCGCAGGCGCCGCAGCACCTCCATGCCGTCCATGCGGGGCATCTTGACGTCGAGGATGGCCAGGTCGGGCGGATTGCTCTCCAGAGCCGCCAGGCCGGAGGCGCCGTCGTAGTAAGCTTTCACCGTGTGGCCATGGCTTTCCAGAGCCAGGGAGACTGACGCGACGATGTTCTCGTCATCGTCAACCAGGGTTATGTTCGCCATCGAATACCTTGGAATCCTTCCCGCGGGATATGACGCCGGTCCCGGAGGATCGGCCGCTCCGCCTCTAGCATAGAAGAGCGGAACACCGGTGACTTGTTCCGCGACCATGGCGTCAATTGGGCCGTGTGTTACGGAAAGCAAGACCGTCTTAAGCTTAATCGCGCAGACTTCCCCGCTTAGACAGGGGTCGGATCGCGCCAGAATGAGCAGCCAACAGGTCCACTACGAACTGTTCGTGCGCCGTACGCCGTCGTCGCCGTGGACCCTCGACATGGCCTCGGAGAACCGGGACCAGGTCAAGTACACCGCCGAACAGCTTCTGGCCGAGCGCAAGGTCGCCGCCGTGCGGGTGACCAAGGAAACCTTCGATTCCGAGATCGGCGAGTTCAAGAGCTCCACCGTCCTGACCAAGGGCGAGATCGTCGAGGGCAAGCCCAAGAAGGTCATCGAGAACCGCGACCCGCTGTGCGTCGCGCCCAGCGACCTCTATTCCGCCCACTCGCGCGATCGCATCGGCCGGCTGCTGGAAGGCTGGCTGCAGCGCTACAAGGCCACGCCCTTCGAGCTTCTGCACCGGCCGGACCTGGCCGAGCGGCTGGATGCGTCCGGCACCGACCTGCAGCACGCCATCCAGAAGATCGCCGTCCCCGAAGCCCAGGCCCGCGGCCTGTCCGTGCACGAGCTGATGCGCACCTTCACCTCCCTGGCCGAGCGAACCATCGAGCGGATCATGAAGGACAAGCGCCGCGGCGCACTGCCCGACTTTTCCAAGGAGAGCTTCGCCGCCGCCGCCGAGCGCCTGGCCGACGATCCCGACCGCGCCTATCTGCTGGGCGCCGGCGTCGCCGCCAGCATGGCCCAGGCGCGGGACTGGGAGGCCAAGGTCGGCAAGCTGCTGGACCTGGCCGACGCCGCCCCGACGCGAGAGGGGCCTCGCGCCCTGGCCTTCCACGTCATCGAGCAGCCCCTGGCCGAGATCCTGGAATCCAACGCCGGCCTGGTCGACCTTCTGGGGTCGAACCTGGACCTGGGCGCGCGCCTGGCGGCCATGACCCGGCTGGCGGCCCACGCGGCCGTCGACATGCTGGTGGCGGCCGAGCCCAGCGTGGCGCGCATCATGCCGCCCCTGGTGGGATCGGCGGCCCGCCTGGCCGATTGGATGGAGAAGCCCCCCTTCGCCAACGCCCGGGTGGCGGTGGCCAAGCGGGTGCTGGCCGAGCTGAACGGGCCGCGGCGCCTGCGTCCGACCAGCCCCTCCGACGAGATCGAGCTGCTGCGCGCCCTGGCCATGGCCCTGACCGCGGCGACCGGCAAGCTGCTGCCCCCGGAGACGGTGCAGGAGGCCTTTGTCACCCGCTCCAAGATGCTGGTCACGGCCGAGTTCGTGTCGGCCTATCTGGGCCAGAACGCCTCCGCCCGCGAAGAGGTCGAGGCCCTGATCCGGCTGGTGGAGAACGTCATCGGCGCGGCCAACAAGCGCCAGGCGGCGCGCTGGCTGTCGACGGCGGTGAACAGCCTGAAGCTGGAAAAGGAAATGCGCTACGGCCCCGATTCCCCGGCCGTGCGCCTGGCCGCCCTGGCGGCGCTGCAGAAGTCCATGGGTCGTTGCGGCCTGGTCGCCGAGGACCTTGCCCCCCTGTCGGCCAAGCTGGGCGAGCTGGGCGGCCTGATCGAGGCCGACAGCAAGCTGTGCGCGATCCTGGTGAGCGCTCAGGCGCCGGTGATGCATCGCCTGACCATGCTGCTGCGCATGGCCATGGGCGAGGCGGCGCCCCAGGGTCCGGCCTCCGACCGGGCCAAGGCGGCGGCGGTGAAGCTGCTGCGTTCGGACGACCTGCGCGCCCAGTTCGCCAAGTCGCCCGAGACCCTGGCGCGGGTGCGCGACATGCTGCAGGTGGCCGGTCTGGCGGCCTGACCGAACGGGGACCGCGCGGCATGGACTTCGCTCCGGCCGGACCCTAGTTATGGCGCAGGGCCGTTTCCGGCTCGCCCAGTCTCGAGGCCGCCGCCATCCTTCGCACCGTCGCCCTCTGCCTGACCCTCGCCGTGGCCGGCCTGGCCCTGGCCGCCTGTTCCGGCGGCGAGGAGGCCCCCGGCGACGCCGGCGTCTGCTGGCGCGAGGTCACCGACCAGGCCGGCAAGCACCAGTTCAAAGCGATGTCGCGCAACGTCGCCAACCTGGACAGCTGCGCCGCCCAGGTGGAGGGTCTCTATCTGCAGGAGGGCCGCGAGGTCGTCGGCGCCTACCAGACCTATTACATCTTCGCCAACGACCAGTCTGTGTCGTCGTCCGGCAACCGCAACAGCTACGGCTACCCGGTCTTCCTGCCCGGCCAGCGCGAGACCATCGACGCGGGCCTGCGCCGGATGATGAAGGACAACAACGGCCGCGCGCCCGACGCCTCCAAGCTGGACATCGGGCGCGAGCACTAGGCGCCCGAGAGCACGATGGCTTTTGTCGGAATCGACAAAAGGCTGAATCGTGCTCGCCAACCCAAGAGGCGAGCCTGCTGATCGCGTTTTGATGGATCCATCAAAACGCGGCAGGCTCTAGACGGTTTCCGGCGCCCGGTAGCGCGCCGCGGCGTGACGGCGCGACAGCTTGGGTCCGAGGGCCAGGCGCGCGGCGTTGAAGGCCGTCCAGTCGGCCGCCTCCGCCAGGGCCGGCAGGGTCACCGCCTCGCCGGCGTCGAGCCCGGCCAGGGCGGCGTCGACCATTTCGTCGGCGTCCATGACCATCTCGGCCGGCAGGGCGTCCACGGAGCCGCCGGAGCGTTCCCAGATTTCGGTGCGGGTGGCGCCGGGGAGGACGGCCTGGACCCGCACGCCCTTGCCGGCCAGTTCCAGGTTCAGGGCCTGGCTGAGGTTCAAGATGAAGGCCTTGGACCCGGAATAGATCCCGTTGCCGATCTCCGGCGCCAGGGCCAGGACCGAGGCCAGGTTGATGATCAGGCCCGAACCCCGGGCGGCGAAGGCGGTGGCGGCGGCGATGGCCAGGCGCGTCGCGGCGGTGATGTTGAGATCGATGATCGTCTGCAGGCGGTCTGCATCGCCGCCGGTGACCTGGCCGTTCACCGACAGGCCGGCGTTGTTGACCAGGGCGCCGATGCCGGGATCCTCGCGCAGCAGGGACTCGATCCTGGCCAGGTCCTCGCGGCGGCTGAGATCGGCGCGGACCACGTCGACCTTGACCCCCGTCTGGGCGCGCAGGCGCTGGGCCAGGGCGTTCAGCCGTCCTTCGTCGCGCGCCACCAGCACCAGGTCATGGCCGCGGCGGGCCAGGCGGTCGGCGTAGATCGCGCCGATGCCGGTCGAGGCGCCCGTGATCAGGGCCGCGCCGGAAAACTGCACTTGGGTCATGGCCCGTCTCCTTTGATATGATGACAGTCATTTAATGGCCAGCCCGCGGCGCGCAAGCCGCGGCCACGGATAGAAATCCTGGGACGGCGATCAGCGCCGGTCTTGTCGATGCCGACCGGCGCGCGCCCATCGCGGCCGCAACATTTCACAGGAGCATCATCGGCCCGCCACGGCTCTGTTACGACCGCCCGCCACTTCCCCGGCAACACGCTGTGGGGAATTGGTCATGCGAGCGAACGGGCGAGCGAACGGGCGAGCGAACTGGAAGACGGCTTTGATGGGCGGGGCGGCCCTGGCGGCGGCGATCGCCGCCGGCGCGGCGCGGGCGGGAACGGCGGCGGCCGACACCGGGGCCTCCACCCTGGACGAGATCATCGTCACCGGCACCCGCGAGACCACCCGCACCCAGTTCACCGCCATCTCGCCGGTGGACGTGGTCGGCGCCGACCAGGTCAACAACACCGCCTCGGCACAGCTCGGCGACAAGCTGACCCAGCTCGTCCCCTCGTTCAACGTCCAGAAGCTGCCGACCTCGGACGGGCTGCAGTTCGTGCGCCCTGCCACCCTGCGCGGCCTGTCGCCGGACATGACCCTGCTGCTGGTCAACGGCAAGCGCTTCCACCGCTCGGCCTTCCTGGGCCAGCGCGGCTCGCAGGCGTCGGACCTGGCGCAGATCCCGTCGTTCGCGGTGGGTCGTGTGGAGGTGCTGCGCGACGGGGCCTCGGCGCAATACGGCTCGGACGCCATCGCCGGGGTGATCAATGTGATCCTCGACGACAAGCCGGGCTTCGCCGCCTATGGCCAGGCCTCGCAGTACGATTTCGGCGACGGGACCACCTGGCAGCTCGGCGCCCGGGCGGGGCTGAAGCTGGGCGAGGCCGGCCACCTGACCCTCACCGCCGACTATTCCAAGGCCGACGCCACCTCCCGCACCATCCAGCGGCCCGACGCCATCGCCTTCGCGGCGGCGCACCCGACGGTCAGCGTGCCCGATCCGGTGCAGCACTGGGGCAATCCGGACCTCGAGAGCTATCATTTCGCCCTCGACGCGGCCGTTCCGGCTGGGGACCTGGGGGAGGCCTACGGCTTCGCCACCGTCGGCGGCGGCCACGGGATCAACGACATCAACTGGCGCAACCCCGACACCAACGCCAGCATCTACAAGACCACGGCGGTGTTCCCCGGCTTCGACCTTCGCACCATCTATCCGGCCGGCTTCACCCCGCGCGAAGGGATCGACTACGGCGACGTGCAGATCGTCGGCGGCCTGCGCCAGAAATCCTCGGACGTGTTCACCTGGGACCTCAGCGCCTCCTACGGCCGCAACCGGTCGAGCTTCTTCCTCGACAACTCCATCAACGCCTCCCTGGGGCCGCTCAGCCCGCGGGACTTCCAGCTCGGCGACCTGATCCAGAGCGAGTTCAACCTGAACGCCGACGCCACCTACCGGCTGAAGCTGCCGATGCTGGAGAAACCCGTGAACCTGGCCTTCGGGGGCGAGCGGCGGCTGGAGACCTATCGCATCGTGGCCGGCGACCCGGCCTCCTACGCCGTCGGGCCCGGCGCCTCGGCGGGCCTTGCGCCCAACTCCAACGGCTTTCCGGGCTTCAGCGACCTGCAGGCCGGGACCTGGAGCCAGGAGAGCTACGCCGCCTATGTGGACGCCGACGCCCCCCTGACCGACCGGTGGAGCCTCGACCTGGCCATGCGCTATGAGCATTACCAGTCGTTCGGGGACTCGATGACCGGCAAGGTCTCGACGCGCTTCGAGATCACCCCGACGCTGGCCGTCCGCGGCGGCTACGCCACCGGCTTCCGCGCCCCGACCCCGGCGCAGCTCTTCTCAACCAGCACCTCCCAGGGGCTGGACACGGTGACGCTGCAGCTCTTCACCACCGGCCGCCTGTCGCCGACCAACCCGGTGGCCGCGTTCCTGGGGGCCAAGCCCCTGCAGCCGGAGACCTCGCGCAGCTACACCGGCGGCGTCGTCTGGAAGGACGGTTTGGGCTTCTCGGCCTCGCTCGACCTCTATGAGATCGACGTCGACAAGCGATTCAGCCAGTCGGCCAACATCGCCGTGACGGCGGCCATCCAGGCCCAGCTCGTCGCCCTGGGCATCCCGGGGGCGACGTCGTTCACCTCGGTCAACTTCTTCACCAACGACTTCGACACCCGCACCCGCGGCGTCGACCTGACGGTCGCCTATGCGCACGACCTGGGCCCCGGCCGGCTCAGCCTGACGGGGGCCTACAACTACAACCAGACCAAGGTGACCTCGGGGTCGCTGACCGCCAACGCCACCCAGAAGCGCCTCTATGAGGAGAGCCTGCCGCAGCACAACGTCACCGCCACCGGCGTCTATTCCTGGGGCGCGTTCGACGTGCTGGGGCGGATGCGCCTCTATGGGCCGTGGACGGACTCCACCGGCAATTCCACCGGCGACATCTTCCAGCGCTTCGGGGCCATCGCCCTGTTCGACGCTTCGGTGACCTGGCGCGTCAGCCGCACCCTGTCCGTGCGCGCCGGCGGCGAGAACATCTTCAACACCTATCCCGACAAGGCCGTGTTCCAGGCCAGCCGGGGGCTCGTCTATTCGCGGAATTCGCCCTACGACACCAACGGCGGGCTCTGGTACGTCCGCTTCGACGCCAAGTTCTAGGGAACGTCCCATGGTCCAGACCAGCCGCCGGGGCCTGATCGGCGCGGGCCTCAGCCTCGCCCCTCTGGCGGCCAGCGCCGGAGCGCCCGGCGAGGCGGGCGGCGGCGCGGGCGGCGGCCTGGCCCTGCCGCCATCGGGCGAGGGCGTGGCGGCGAACGACGAAGCCTACTGGTCGCGCATCGCCGGCCTCTATGACGTCACGCGCGAGGTCATCCAGCTCGAGAACGGCAATTGGGGGATGATGGCCCGCCCGGTGCTCGAGGCGCACAGCCGCCACCTGGAGATGGTCAACCGCCGCTCGTCCTTCTATGGCCGGCGCGAGTTCGGGGCCGACTGGGCGCGGGTGCGGGCCAAGGTCGCCGCCGACCTGGGGGTCGCCCCGGACGAGATCGCCTTCACCCGCAACGCCACGGAGTCCCTGGAGGCCCTGATCGGCGGCTACAACCGGCTCAAGGCGGGCGACGCCGTCCTCTACGCCGACCTCGATTACGACAGCATGCAGTGGGCCATGGCCTGGCTGAAGGACCGCCGCGGCGTCGAGGTCGTCACCATCGCCCTGCCCGAACCGGCGACGCGCCAGGGGATCATCGACGCCTACGCCGCCGCCCTGGCGGCGAATCCCAAGGTGCGGATGATGCTGTTGACCCACGTCAGCCATCGCACCGGCCTTGTGCTGCCGGTGGCCGAGATCGTGGCCCTGGCCCGGACCAGGGGCGTCGACGTGATCGTCGACAGCGCCCACGCCTGGGGCCAGCTCGACTTCCGCCTGCCGGACCTGGGGGCCGACTTCGTGGGGCTGAACGGCCACAAGTGGATCGGCGCCCCCATCGGGGTCGGCGTGCTCTACATCCGCAAGGCGCGCATCGGCGACGTGGACCCCTTCATGGGCTCGCAGGAATTCAAGGCCGACGACGTCCTGGCGCGCGTGCACACGGGCACCATGAGCTACGCCGGCGTGCTGGCCCTGGGCGACGCCGTCGACCTGCACCAGCGGATCAGCGCCGGGGCCAAGGAACGGCGCCTGCGCGCCCTCAGGGACCGGTGGGCGGAGGCGGTGCGGGGCGTCGGGGCGATCGAGGTGCTGACCCCCGCCGACCCGCGAATGACCTGCGCCCTGACCTCGTTCCGCCTGAAGGACAGCGTCAGCGCGGCCGACAACCGGGCCCTGGCCAAGACCCTGCTGGACCGGTTCGGGATCTTCACCGTGGCGCGCGAGGGGGTCGCCGCGGGATGCTGCGTGCGGGTCACGCCGGCCCTGTTCACCCGCCCGGACGAGGTCGACAAGCTGGCGATGGCGCTGAAGACCCTGGCGGCCTGACGCCCCGGGTCCGGCTCCCGGGCGACCCTAGTTCAGTTCCACCATGCCGTGCTTGCGGCCGACGGCCTTGAGGCCGTCGATGATCGCCGCCGACAGGCTGTCGCCGGCCGCCCGCAGCAGGCGCGGGGCCCGCACATGGACGTCGAAGGCCGGCCAGTCGGTGGCGCCGGCCTCCTCGAACCCGTCGACCAGGTCGCACAGGGCCCGTCCGGCGATGTCCAGGCTCCAGGCCGGAAAGGCGAAGGCGGCCGTCGTCACCTGGGCCAGGATGTCGACCGACCGGGCGTTGTCGTCGACGATCATCACCGCGATCCGTTCGAGATCGAGTTTGTCGTTGTTTTGCTTCGCCTTCGGCCGGCGGTTCGGACGACAGCGGTAGGCCGATAAGCACTATCGCCGATGACCAGGCGTGATGTCTGGGCCGCTACAAGGTGTCGCAACGCCCGATGCGGGTAAGACAGCAGAGACCGTGTATTCGCGGGCCGCATCGAGGCCGGGCCGACGACGCGGTCCGGCGCTCTGGATGGAACACGCTCACGCCGCGACGCGGCGCGCCGGCGCCGTCGCCGTCGCCGATCCGCCGGTGTCGAAGCGGTCCACCAGCCGCGCCAGTTCGGCGGCCTCGGTCTTGAGGCCGGCGGCGGCGGCGGTGGCTTCCTCCACCATGGCTGCGTTCTGCTGGGTGACCTGGTCCATCTGGTTGACGGCGACATTGACCTGCCGCAGGCCGGTGGACTGTTCCTCGGCCGACTTGGCGATCTCGGCCACCAGGCCGGCGACATGATTGACGTGGCCGGCGATGGTCTCCAGCGCCGCGCCGGTCTGGTCCACCAGGGCGACCCCCGAGCCCACCTGGGTGGTGGAGGTGGAGATCAGGTCCTTGATCTCCTTGGCCGCCTCGGCCGAGCGCTGGGCCAGGGCCCGCACCTCCGACGCCACCACCGCGAAGCCGCGGCCGGCTTCGCCCGCGCGGGCCGCCTCGACCCCCGCGTTGAGGGCCAGCAGATTGGTCTGGAAGGCGATCTCGTCGATGACCCCGATGATCTGGGTGATCTCGCGCGACGAGGCCTCGATCTGGCGCATGGCGGCGACGGCGTCACGCACGACATCGCTGGACCGCTCGGCGTCCGCCCGCGCGTCGCGGACGATCCGCGCGGCCTCGCCGGCGCCCTGGGCGCTGCGCTGGACCGTGGCGGTGATCTGGTCGAGGGCCGCGGCGGTCTCCTCCAGGCTGGCGGCCTGCTGCTCGGTGCGCCGCGACAGGTCCTCGGAGGCCTGGCTGATCTCGCCGGCGCCGGAATCGATGCCGCGGGCGGCGCTGGCCACCTCGGCCATGGCCGTCTGCATCTGGTCCATGGCGCGGTTGAAGTCGGCGCGCAGGCGCTCGTACTCGGCGGGGAAGGGCTCGACCAGGCGGGCGGTCAGCCGGCCGGCCGACAGCCGCTCCAGGCCCCCGGCCAGGGCTTCCACCACGGCCGCCTGGCGTTCGGCGGCCTCCTGGCTCGACAGGGCGTTGCGGCGGCGTTCGGCCTCGGCGGCCTCGCGGCTGGCGGTCGCCTCGGCCTCCAGGCGGACCTTCTCCAGGCCGTTGTCCTTGAACACCTGCACGGCCTTGGCCATGGCGCCGACCTCGTCGCCGCGGGTTTGGCCCTCGACGTCCACCGTCAGGTCGCCGGACGCCAGGCGGCGCATGCGCTCGCCCAGGCGCTGCAAAGGCGCGGCGACCTTCATCATCGACACCCACAGCGCCAGGCCGAACACCGCCAGGACCGTCAGGGCGCCGGACACGATCATGGTGACGATCGAGGCCTGCGACGCCGCGTCCATGCGCTGGCCGAAGAGCGTGTTCTCGGTGATGCGGGCTTCGTTGTAGCGAATGAGATCCTTGGAGAGCCCGGTGATCTGGTCGTCGACGGGGTCGAAGGCCGCGCGCGCCTCCTTGTCCTTGTCCTGCATGGCCAGGGCCAGGGCCGGGCGGGCCGCCTGGAAGACGGCGTCGAAGCGGGCGCGGAAGCCCTGATAGTCGGCGGCATGGTCGGGATCGAGGGCGCTGGCTTCCTTGAACTGCTGGTCGGCCATGGTGGCGGCCCCGTCGAAGTCGTGCTGTGCGTCGGCGCAGGTGGCGGAGTCGGCGCCCAGGCATTCGTGCGCGGCGGCGCGGTAGAAGGCGTAGCCCAGCAGGCTGGCGGTGCGGTTCAGGCGGACCATGCGCACGATCGCCGGATCGGTCTTCGACACGATGCGCTGATAGCGCGCGGCGGTGCTCTTGAGCTGCATCGCGCCCAGGGCCAGCACGCCGGCGAAGGCCAGGGCCATGATGACCACAGGAAACAGCGCCTTGTGCGCGATCTTCATGTTGTCGAGAAATTTCAAGTTCCGTCCCCCAACGAAAACGACCTGAAAGCTCATGGTCTTCCAGGTCTAGTTTGCGAAGAGGATGGAATTCGCAGGTTTAGAAAGATTAACGCGAACGTCGTTATATTTGCCTTTCTTGGACCGCAAACTCAATTTGGGTATCGGCGGTTTCGCATCGCGTGCAGACGCGCGGCATCGCAGCCGAAGGTCGCAGGCGACAAGGCGGGCCCGGCCCTCGCTGAATGCACGAAGGCCGGGCCCTTGCGCGGCCTAGGCTCGCATTGGACCGGCCGTGCCCTCCGTCACCGCGTGCAGGCGGGCGTAGGCGCCGCCGCGGCCGACCAGGTCGCCATGCCGGCCCTCCTCGACGATCCGGCCCCGGTCGAAGACCAGGATGCGGTCGGCGCCGCGGATGGTGGACAGGCGGTGGGCGATGACGATGGTGGTGCGGCCCACCATCAGTTCCTCCATCGCCGCCTGCACCTGCAGCTCGGTCTCCACGTCCAGCGACGAGGTCGCCTCGTCCAGCACCAGGATCGGGGCGTCGGCCAGGAAGGCCCTGGCGATGGCCACGCGTTGGCGCTCACCGCCCGACAGCTTCACCCCCCGCTCGCCCACCGGCGTCTCGTAGCCGTTGGGCAGGCGCGAGATGAACTCGTGGGCGCGGGCCCGGCGGGCGGCCAGGGCCACCTCGTCGGGCGTCGCGTCCGGGCGGGCGTAGGCGATGTTCTCGGCGATGGAACGGTGGAACAGGGCCGGGTCCTGGGGCACCACGGCGATGTTGCGCCGCAGGTCGCCCTGGCGGACGTGGCCGATGTCCTGGCCGTCGATCAGGATCCGCCCGCCCTGCAGGTCGTAGAGCCGCTGGACCAGCTTGACGAACGTCGACTTGCCCGACCCCGTGGGGCCGACCAGGGCGACGCGCTCGCCCGGCGCGATGACCAGGGAGAAGTCCTGGTAAAGGGCGCCGGCCTGGCTGTCGTAGCCGAAGGTCACCTTGTCGAAGACCACCTGGCCCAGCTGCCCGCGGAAGGGCTGCGCATCCGGCCGGTCGGCCAGCTGCGGCGGCGTCTTCATGTAGGCGGCCACGTCCATGGTGTCGTCCAGGCCCTTCTGCAGCATGCGGGTGATCTCGCTGAAGTTGCGCATGTAGCCGGCCATGACGATGAACGAGGTGATCGCGAAGGCCACGTCGCCCGGTGTCGCCGCCCCCTTGTCCCACTGGTAGACCAGCATGCCGGTCAGGCCCGCCTGCAGGACGAAGACGAACAGGTTCTGGCCCACGCCGACGATGTTGAAGCGGTCCCAGGTGCGGTTCACCGCCACGCGCCAGGCGTCCACCGTGCGCGCGAAGCGGGCCTCTTCCCGCGCCTCGGCCCCGAAGCCCTTGACCACCGGATTGGCGCCGATGGAGTCAGCCAGGGCCGCGCCGATGCGGGAGTCCAGGGCGTTGGAAGCGAGGTTGGCCGGTCGGATGTACTTCACCGACAGCACGATGTTGTAGACCGCGAAGGTGGCGACCACGGCGCCGACGAAGAGGCCGACCCACCACCAGCGCAGGCCCATGGAGACGGCGAGGCCCGTCATCACGATCAGGGTCGGCACCAGCATCAGCAGCAGGGCGTCGGAGGCGCTGTCATAGCCCCACATGGCGCGCGAGACGCGGCGCACGGTGGCGCCGGCGAAGTTGGAGGCGTGCCAGTCGGTGGAGAAGGACTGCACGCGAGAGAAGCCCTCCTTGACCATGCGCGACATGATCCGGCTGTAGAAGCCGTTCATGATCCTGAAGGTCGAGGACCGGGTGGCGTAGAACAGCAGGTAGAGCCCGGAGAGGCTGGCCCAGGCTGTCCAGGCGACGGCGCTGACATGGGCCTTGTTCGAGACGGCGTTCATCAGCCCCCGGGTGGCCCAGGGGATGGTGAGGTCGCAGGCCGAGCTGGTCAGGATCAGCACGATGATGAACCCGAAGCGTACGGGCTCGGCCAGCCAGTGGCGGCCGATGTAGCCCAGGATCTGGGTGTTGGAGAGGATGCGCGGGCGCGCTTCGTCGTCGTCTTGGTCGATGGCGATGGTCATCGGAACCGTCCGTTGAAACGGGGGTGGGTGACGGGCGCCGCGCGCAACAGGGGCGTCGCGGGGCTCGAAATCGGAAAGGGAATCCGAGGATTCCGGGGGCTGCGAGAGGGCAAGGTGTTCGTCCTGGTCGGAGGAGCCTGGGAGGCGCCGACCCGGAACGAAAACGTCCTAGGTCAGCAGGGCCGCAGAGCGGGCCCGGAGCGGAAAGCCGCCATGGGCGGCTTCTTCGCGGCTACGCGCGGAAGGGCGGTTCGATACGAGATGGTCATCGGTTCGCCCTCCTTCCGTGGGTTTTCAGGACACGCGGGAAGCTAGGCGGCGATCCGACGCGCGTCAAGCGAGCGACGTTACGTCAGTTGGCGGGCGTGGCGCCGGCGCCTCAGTTGACCAGGATGGTGCCCAGCAGCAGGCGCGCGCCCGGACGGCCGAGGACGAGGTCGGTCTGCTGCTGAAGCTGGCGCGACAGGTAGTCGGCGTTGGGCACGGCGCCGCCGGGCAGGCCGGTGGCGTAGATCTGCAGCACCTGGGCGTAGGCGGCGCGCAGGCGCGGCGTCGACTCGTTGGCCCGCTCGCGCAGGGCGTCGTCCGGCACGTCGATCCCGGCGTCCACGGTCATCACCCCGCGCCGGCCGTCGACGCGGATGACGGTGGCGGTGAGGGTCTGGAGCTGGATGAAGGTTTCGCCCCCGCCCTTCTTGCGTTCCTCGGCGTGGACGCCGCCGGCCATGGCGGCCCAGGACCAGGCGGACAGGGCCAGAGCGGCGATGAGGTGGCGGCGGCGCATGGCTCATGATGGCGCCGAACGTGGTTGACGCTCTCTTTACGCGAAGCGGCGCAGAACGGTCAGAGACGTCGCATTCAGGAGCCCGCCCTTGGGCCGTTTCGCCCCGCAAGACCTTGATCTGGATGGAAAAGTCATCCTGGTGACCGGCGGCACCGGCTCGTTCGGCCGCCGCTTCATCGAGACCGTCCTGACCCGCTATTCGCCGCGCAAGGTGATCGTCTATTCCCGCGACGAGTTGAAGCAGCACGAGATGCAGATCGACCTGCGCGAACGCTTTGCGGCGGACGTGGTGGGCAAGATGCGCTTCTTCCTGGGCGACGTGCGCGACCGGCCGCGCCTGACCCTGGCCTTGCGCGGGGTCGACATCGTCATCCACGCCGCGGCCCTGAAGCAGGTGCCGGCGGCCGAGTACAATCCCAGCGAATGCATCGCCACCAACATCATGGGGGCGGAAAACGTGGTCTGGGCCTGCCTCTCGAACCGGGTGAAGCAGGTGGTGGCCCTAAGCACCGACAAGGCCTGCAACCCCATCAACCTCTATGGCGCCACCAAACTGGCCTCGGACAAGACCTTCGTGGCGGCCAACAACCTGTCCGGCGACATCGGCACCCGTTTCTCGGTGGTGCGCTACGGCAATGTGGTGGGCTCACGCGGCAGCGTGGTGCCGTTCTTCCAGAACCTGATCGCCAAAGGCGCGCGGAGCCTGCCGATCACCGACACGCGGATGACACGGTTCTGGATCACCCTCAACGAAGGCGTCGACTTCGTGCTGTCGTCGCTGACCATCATGCGGGGCGGCGAGATCTTCGTGCCCAAGATCCCGTCCATGAAGATGACCGACCTGGTCCAGGCCATGGCGCCCGGCGCCGGCATCGAGGTGATCGGCATCCGGCCGGGCGAAAAGCTGCACGAGATGATGATCAGCGCCGACGACGCCCGCTCGACGGCCGACCTCGGCGACCGCTACGCCATCGAGCCGGCCTTCGTGGAATACCCGCGCGAGCCCTTCGCCCGGGGACACGTCGCCGAGGACTTCTCCTACGCCAGCGACAGCAACAGCTGGTGGCTGACCAACGGCGAACTGATGGACATGATCGCGGAGAAGGACGCGCTTGGCTGACGCCTTCCTGCCCTATGGCCGCCAGAGCATCGACGACGACGATGTCGCCGCCGTGGCCCAGGCGCTGCGGGCCGACTTCCTGACCACCGGGCCGACGGTGGAGGCCTTCGAGCGGGCCTTCGCCGACAAGGTGGGCGCGCCGCACGCGGTGGCCTGCTCCAACGGCACGGCGGCCCTGCACCTGGCCATGCTGGCCCTGGGGATCGGCGAGGGGGACACCTGCATCGTCCCCTCGATCACCTTCCTGGCGACGGCCAACTGCGCCCGCTACGTCGGCGCCGAGGTGGTGTTCGCCGACGTCGACCCGGCCACTGGAGTAATGACGCCCGAGACCCTGGAGGCGGCCCTGGACCGCGCCGGCGACACCCGGGTGGCGGCTGTCCTGCCGGTGCACCTGCGCGGCGAGGTCTGCGCCCTGCCGGCCCTGGCCCAGATCGCCGAGGAGGCGGGGGCGGTGATCGTCGAGGACGCCTGCCACGCCCTGGGGTCCCGCGCGCGGGGGCTGGGGGCGGACGACTGGACGGTGGGCGACGGCAGCCAGTCGGCCCTGGCCTGCTTCTCGTTCCACCCGGTCAAGACCATCGCCACCGGCGAGGGCGGCATGGTGACCACCGCCTCTGAAGGCCTGGCCGGACGCCTGCGCACCCTTCGCTCGCACGGCATGATCCGCCCGCCCGGCGCCGATCCCTGGTGGTACGAGATGCCGGAGGTGGGCTTCAACTACCGCCTGCCCGACGTGCTCTGCGCGCTCGGCCTGTCGCAGCTGAGCAAGCTGGACGCCTTCGTGGCCCGGCGGCGCGACCTGGCGGCCCGGTATCTGGCCCGCCTGGCCGACCTGGCGCCCCTGGCGCAGCCGGCGGCCACCGAGCTGTGGTCCGACCCGGCCCTGCACCTGATGACCGTGCTGATCGACTTCGAGGCCGCCGGGCGAACCCGCGCCGCCGTGGTCGAGGCCTTGCGGGGCAAGGGCGTCGGCAGCCAGGTGCACTACATTCCGGTGCACACCCAGCCCTACTATCGCCAGCGCTATGGCGACCTGGACCTGCCGGGCGCCTCGGCCTGGTACGATCGGTGCCTGTCGCTGCCGCTCTATCCGGCCATGGCCGACAGCGACGTCGACCGGGTGGTGGACGCCCTGGCGGCGGCCCTGGGGATCAATGCATGAGCCCCGAGATCGTCATTGCCGGCCGGCGCATCGGCCCGGACCACGAGCCCTTCGTGATCTGCGAGCTTTCGGGCAACCACAACGGCAACCTGGAGCGGGCGCTGAGCATGGTCGACGCGGCCGCAGACACCGGCTGCGACGCCATCAAGCTGCAGACCTACACCGCCGACACCATCACCCTGGACAGCGACGCCCCCGACTTCCAGATCACAGAGGGCCCGTGGGCGGGGCGGACCCTGCACGACCTCTACGCCGAGGCCTACACCCCCTACGCCTGGCATGCGCCCCTGTTCGAGCGGGCCCGCCAGCGCGGGGTGATCCTGTTCTCCACCCCCTTCGACGAGACGGCGGTGGCGCTGCTGGAGGGCCTTGGCGCGCCGGCCTACAAGATCGCCAGCTTCGAGGCCGTGGACCTGCCGCTGATCGCCCGGGTGGCCAGATGCGGCAAGCCGATGATCATTTCCACGGGCCTGGCCAGCCTGGCCGAGATGGGCGAGGCGCTTGAGACGGCCAGGTCGAACGGCGCGGCGGGGGTGGCCCTGCTGCACTGCGTCAGCGCCTATCCTGCCCCCATCGAGGAGGCCAATGTCCGCACCGTGCCGGACCTGGCCGCCCGCTTCGGGGTGGTCACCGGCCTGTCGGACCACACGCCGGGCACGGCGGCGTCGGTGGCGGCGGTGAGCCTGGGCGCGGCCATCATCGAAAAGCACTTCACCCTGGCCCGGGCCGACGGCGGTCCGGACGCCGAGTTCTCCCTGGAGCCGGCCGAGTTCGCCGCCCTGGTCCGCGACTGCAAGGCGGCCTGGCGGGCCCTGGGCCGCGCCACCTACGACGAACTGGGCAGCGAGCGCGCCGCGGCCGGCCACCGCCGCTCGCTCTACGTCGCCGCCGACATAAAGGTGGGCGAGGCGCTGACTCCGGCCAACGTCCGCTCGGTGCGCCCCGGCCATGGGCTGGCGCCCAAGCACCTGCCGGAGGTTCTCGGCCGCAAGGCCGCGCGGGATCTCAAGTTCGGCGAGGCGCTCGACTGGTCGATGGTCGACTAGAGCAGCCTTCCGCGCCCTACGGCTTGGCCTTGTGCGAGGCCGCCACCAGCAGATGGTCGCGCTGCAGGAGATAGGCGTAGATGGCGTCGATCTCCGGATCGGAGAAGTGGCTGAAGTTGCTGACCGCGGTCAGGGCCATGACGCCCAGGTCGTGCTCGCTGCGCCCGTTTCCGGTGCGCAGCAGGTGACGGAAGTGTTCACGGTCGTAGTAGCCGTCCACGGTCAGGTCCGGGCCCAGATAGCCGCGCCCGCCCGCCAGGTCGGCGCCGTGGCACTGGCCGCAGGCCACCGCGGCCAGGTGGCGGCCCGGAGCAAAGGCTGGCCCGGCGTCCAGCAGCGGCTTTCGCTGGGCCACCCGGTCGGCCTGCAGGCGATAGGCGCCTACCGCCATGGCGAGGCGGGTGCGAAGGCCGGGACCGCCGCGGGCGGGCTCGCCGCCCTGCACCGGCAGGCTGCGCAGATAGGCCAGGACGTCGGCGACCTCCGCGTCGGTGAAGGCGGCGTAGGCGTAGGACGGCATCGCCAGCTCGCTGCGCCCGTCGCGGGCGACGCCCTGACGCAGCGCGCGTTCGAATTCGGCGTCCGTGAGCTTGCGGGCCGAGCGGATCAGGTTGGGCGCGAAGATCGGCGCGCCGCCGACCATCTGTCGATGGCCCGTCAGGTCCTTGCCGTGGCAGACGCCGCAGGCGGTGACGGTGACGAGATGCTCGCCGTTGGCCACAGCCGCCGGATCGGCCGCCGCCGGCGCCGTCCACACGGCGTAGGGGTATTTGCGGTCCAGCTGCGCCGTCGAGCGGGCCATCACCCAGACATAGCCCACCGCGGCCACGGCCAGGACCAGGGCGGAGATGGCCAGGAGACGCCAGGAACGGGCGGGCATGATGGGAAGGATCCTTGGCGGCGGCAAAGCCGGCACATGCCCGCTCGCGGGCCCGCCGGTCAACCGGCGAAGGTTGGAGACTAGGCGCCCGGCCCGCGCCAGGCGTCGCGGCTCATTTCCCAATAGAGCGAGGCGCGCACGCTTCCGTCCTCGGCGATGGCGTCCCGTTCGCCCAGGCGCTGAAAGCCCATGGCCTCGATCAGGCGGGCCGAGCGGATATTGTCCAGGGCGGCCGTCAGGCAGATCAGGCGCACGCCCAGGGTCTCGAACATCCAGTCGATGGTGCGCCAGGCGCCGGCGCCGCCCTGGCCGGCGCTCTGGCGGTCGGCGCGGATGGCGCCGGCCAGCTCGGCGGCCGAACGATCGGGCCAGACGCTGATCTTGGAATAGCCCGAGACCTGGCCTTCGGCGTCGCGGGTGACCAGCAGCAGGGTCTCGCCGCGCTCGCGTTCCGCCTGGCAGCGATCGACCCAGGCGGCGACGGACTCGGCGGTGATGGGACGGGGCAGGTCGTAGATCGGCCCGGAGACCCGGGGGTCCGACAGCAGGTCCAGCAGCGCCTCGACATCCTCCGGCCCGGCCAGGCGCCGGCCGCCGTCCAGGGTGGCGGGATCGACGCGCCGGACGGCATGGCGGATCGCCTCGGCCTCGGCCTCGGGAACGTCAAGCACCGTCTTGGGAGGCGCGCTCATCGAGAGATCAGGTCCCTTCCGCCAGCCGTTCCAACGCTTCGCCGGAGAGTCGGCGCGTGATCCAGTCGGTCTTCGCGCTGGCGCCCAGGCTGTCATAGAAGGCGATGGAGGGCGCATTCCAGTCAAGCACCGCCCATTCCAGACGCGCCAGGCCCTCGTCGCGGCAGCGGCGCGGGAGGCCCGCCAGCAACGCCTTGCCCGCCCCCGCGCCGCGATGCTCGGGGCTGACGTAGAGGTCTTCGAGATAGATGCCGTGGCGGCCCTCGAAGGTGGAGACGTTGTAGAACCAGAAGGCGAAGCCCACCGGCGCGCCATCCAGCTCGGCGATGTCGCAGAAGGCGCGCGGCGCGTCGCCGAACAGCAGCCGCTCGACGTCGGCGCGGGTGGTCTTCACCTCGTGCAGCAGCCGCTCGTACTCCGCCAGTTCGCGGATGAAGCGAAGGACAAGGTCGGCGTCGCCCGGCCGGGCGGGTCGGATGGACAGGCTCAAGCGTCAGCCCCCGCGGTCCTGGCCCGTTCGTCGGCGCGCGCGGCGCCGGACGTCGCCCGGTACCAGTCGACCCCGTCGGCGTCGGCCTCTCGCACGGCGCGGCCGCGGTGCATCAGGCAGTTGAGGTGCGCCAGGCTCTCGCCGGTGGCCATGGAGAGGACGTCGTTGTTGATCGTCCGCTTGAACAGGACGCTGAACACGTCGATGGCGCGCTTGGGCTCGGCGATCAGCTTTTCCAGCCGGGCCAGGGACCGTTCGTGGCCGCCGATCAGATGGTCGATGCGCAGGTGCAGGCCGTGGAACGGGTCGTTGTGCGCCGGCAGGACCAGCACGTCGTCGGGCACCCGCGGCTTGATCGCCGCCAGCGAGGTCAGCCAGTCGCGCAGGGGATCTCCGTCCGGCTCGGTGGGGAAGACCGAGACGTTGGAGGTGATGCGCGGCAGCACCTGGTCGCCGGAGATCATCAGCTTCAGCTCGGCGCAATAGAGGCAGGCGTGTTCCGGCGAGTGGCCCGAGCCCACGACCACGCGCCAGACATGGTCGCCGATGGCGATCTCCTCGCCGTCGACCAGGCGGCGGAAGCTGTCGGGCAGGGCGTGCATGGACTTGCCGAACCCGCCGAAGCGGGCGGTGTAGGTGTCGATGGCGTCCTGGCTCCAGCCGGCCGAGCGATAGAAGCGCAGCCCTTCCTCCGGCGCCTCGCGGCCGGTGTCGGCGGCCAGCATGCGGCACATCATGTATTCGAGCCGGGTAATCCACAGGCGGCAGTCGAACTTGCGCGTGATCCAGCCGGCCATGCCGATGTGGTCGGGATGCATGTGGGTGACGAACACCCGCGTCACCGGCGCGCCGTTCAGGACTTTGGCGAAGACGTCGCGCCAGGCGCTGGTGGTGGGGGCGGTCTGCATGCCGGTGTCGACGATGGCCCAGCCGTCGCCGTCCTGGAGCGCCCAGACGTTGATGTAGGCCAGCGAGCCGCCCAGGGGCATGCGCATCCATTTGACGCCCGGCGCGATGTCCACGGCCTCGCCGAGCTTGGGTCCTTCCGCGAACGGATAGACCAGCCTGCCGCGCCCCGTCTCGGCGTCTTCGAACCCGTCCCTCACCCGCACGCTCCTTGCCCTGGATCCGTTGTCGCCTCTGAGGCGCTCGGCGCCAAGGCCGATCGTCGCAGGCCGGTGAACTTGACCGCGCCGCCGTCCGCGCGCATGGGAGCCTCTACGAGGAACACTATCCCAGGAGTCTCCAATATGAGGCCAATCGGCATTGGTCTTGCGATCGCCCTGATCGCCGCGGTCGTGGCGCCCAGCGCCGCGTTCGCCGCCAAGCCCGCCGCACCGCCCGCGGTGAGCAAAGAGAATCGCGACAAGGGCATGAAGGCCGCGCCCGCCTTGGTCACCGCCGGCGGCATGGACTGCCAGGTCGCCGACGCGCGCTTCATCGGCGAAGGCGTCGACCCGAAGAGCAAGAAGAAGACGACCTACTACGAGCTGGCCTGCACGGGCGGCGAGGGTCTGGTGGCGGTTCAGGCCGACACCACCTCGTTCTACACCTGCCTGGAAACGGCCGAAGGTCCCGACGGCAAGCCGACCAACCTGGCCTGCATCCTGCCCGGCAACGCCGATCCGAAGGCGGGCCTCGCGCCCTTCCTCGCCAAGGGCGGGATCACCAACTGCGACATCGACAAGGGCCGCGCCCTCGGCCGGTCGGACAAGAGCGTGGTCTTCGAAGCCGCCTGCCACAATGGCGACGGCTACATCATCATCGCCGGCAACCCGCCCAAGGTGGACGCCGCGGTGGAGGTGAACCCCTGCCTCGGCTACGAGGAAAGCTCTTCCATGGCCTGCAAGCTCACCGACCGGGCCACCCAGCTCTCGGTGGTCGATCGCCTGGCTCCCAGCATCGGCAAGCCCTGCACGGTCGCCAACCGCGGCTACGTCGGCGTGACCCAGCAGAAGCACGAGAACCTCTATGAGGTCGCCTGCAAGGAAGGCCACGGCTACATCCTGGTCCAGAAGGCGGACGGCAGCCTCGACTCGGCGATCGACTGCGCCGCCACCGACATGTGCAAGATGACCGACGCCCGTCAGGCCCAGACCGAACAGGTCGGCCTGTACACCAAGCTGGCCCGCAAGGCCGGCTTTGAGTGCGACGTGGACCGCTACTATCCCTTCCCGGCCCGGGGCGGCGTCGACGCTGTGGAGCTCACCTGCAAGAACCGCCAGGACGGCGGCGTGGGCGTGTTCACCGGCAGCACGGGCCAGGTGTTCGACTGCGCCCACGCCGAGATCGAAGGCTACCGGTGCAGCAACACCAAGCCGGAGCTGACCTATCCCAGCCTCACCGCCGACCTGAAGAAGCTCAACAAGCCGAGCTGCGTGGTCTCGTCGGCCCGCACTGTGGGCGTGACGGCCGAGAAGCACGGCTTCATCGAAGTCGGCTGCGCCGACGGCCTGCCCGGGTTCATGATCGAATACACCGTGACCCCGCTGGCCCCGCTCAACGTTCTGGGCTGCAGCCAGGCCAGCGGCATCGCCGGCGGCTGCAAGCTGCCGGGCAACACCAAGAAGAGCTGATCATCCTGCGATGATGGGCAAAGGCCCCGCCGGCGACGAACCGGCGGGGCCTTTTTCTTTGGGTGGCGCGCGGTCGTCCGCCTGCGGACCGATCGGTCAGGCGACCACGGCCTCGATGAAATGGGGGCCAGGCTCGGCCATGGCGTGCGCGAAGGCGGCGTCGAAGGCCTCGGCGGACTCGCACCGGACGGCCGGCAGGCCCATGCCCTTGGCCAGGCTGACCCAGTCGATGGCCGGATCGCCCAGGCTGAGCAGACGCGAGGAGGCGGGGCCGGGGTCGCCGGCTCCGGTGCGGCCCAGTTCGACGCCGAGGATCTTGTAGCTGTTGTTGGCGAAGACGACCGTCGTCACGTCCAGGCCCTCCCGGGCCATGGTCCACAGGCCCTGCACTGTGTACATCGCCGCCCCGTCGCCGTTCAGGGACAGGACCTTGCGGTCCGGGCAGGCCACGGCGGCGCCGATGGCGACGGGGATGCCCTGGCCGATGGCCCCGCCCGTGAGCCCCAGCCACTCGTGCGGGCGGGCGTTGCGGGTCAGGGCCAGCACCGCACCGCCGGAGGTGACGCTGTCGTCGGAGATGATGGCGCCCTCGGGCATGTGCCGGGCGATGGAGGCGCCGACGGCGGCGGCGTTCAGCTTGCCCGTGAAGGGATCGGGCAGCTTCAGCGCCTCGACGCTCGCCGCCGCCGGCGCGCCCAGGGCGTCGGCGAGGCGGCCAAGGGCGTCGGCCCCGTTGTGCGAGCGATCCGCCAGCGTCGCCGTCTCGCAGCCGTCAGGGACCAGGATGCTGGGACGGTCGGGATAGGCGAAGAAGGCGGCGGGGGTGACGGTCTCGACGAAGACCATCAGGTCGACCCCGGCCAGGTCGGCCACCGCGGCCTCGGCGAAATACTGCATCTTGTCCGGGGCGAAGCGGCCGGCGCCGCGCGGCGTCCGGGCGATGAAGGTGTCGGTGAGCACCCGCACGCCGGCGGCGGCCAGACGCCCCGCGGCGGCGAAGCCGGCTTCGCTGCAGGCGCCGGAGCCGAGCAGCAGCACGGGCTTGGCGGCGGCGCGCAGAGCCTTGGCGATCTCGGCCACCGTCCCGTCGGAGACCACGGCCTTGCCGGGCGGGTTGATCCTGGGGCCGCGGGTCGTCGCCGGCAGCCAGGCGCTGTCGGCGGGAAGGATCAGAGTGGCCGAACCGCCGGGGGGGCCATAGCTGGCTTGCACCGCCTCGGCCGCCAGAGGGCCGACCTGTTCGGCGGTCTCCGCCGATTTCACCCAGATGGAGTTGGGGGCGACGATGGCCGCGATGTCGGAGTTCAGCGGCGCGTCGTACTGGCGGTGATAGGTGGCGTGGTCGCCCACCACGTTGATGATCGGGGTGTGGGCGCGCCGGGCGTTGTGCAGGTTGGCCAGGCCGTTGCCGTAGCCGGGGCCGAGGTGCAGCAGGGTGCAGGCCGGCTTGCCCGCCATGCGGCCATAGCCGTCGGCGGCGCCGGTGACCACGCCTTCGAACAGCCCCAGCACCGAGCGCATCTTCGGCTGCCGGTCCAGGGCGCTGACGAACTGCATCTCGGAGGTGCCGGGATTCGCGAAGCAGGCCTCGACGTCGTTGTCGATCAAGGTCTCGATGAGGGCGTCGGCGCCGTTCATGGTCAGTGGTCCCCCAGGAGGATGATGTCTTGGTCCGGCGTCGGCGCGAACAGCCGCGCCACGTCGGCGGCGCGGCGCGATCGGGCCAGCGCCTGGTTGATGTAGCCCTTGTCGGTGATCTCGCCCGACGGGGCGTGCGGATCGTCGGACAGGATGAGGGCCCGCGCGATGCGTCCGCCCCCGCCCTTGGCGCCGGCGTTGAAGCGCTCGAGGCCGGTCCGCACGGCGGCGATCACCGCCGGATCGTGGGCCGGATCGTCTGACGCCGTCAGCGTCCGGCAGAAGGGCTTGTTGAGGAAAATCAGCAGGCCGACGCCCGACTGCCCCTCGCCGCAGACCACCGCGTCGGACGCCGCCCCGCCGATGGCCGAGACGGCCGCCACGCGCAGGGCGCCGGCGATGACGAAGGTGCCGCTGGTCAGCTTGAAGTTCTCGGACAGGCGGCCGTCGAACACCAGGCCCTGGCGGATGTCGTCCGGGTCGGCCAGGCGCGCGGCGTCGCCCAGGCGATAGAAGCCTTCCTCGTCGAAGGCCGCGGCGGTGGCCTCGGGGGCGTTGAAATAGCCGGGCGAGACCTGCGGGCCCTTGACCCGGAACTCCAGCTTGCCGGTGGCGTCGGGGACCAGCTTCACCGACGTGCCGGGCAATGGCAGGCCCATCAGCCCCATGCGCAGGTTGGGCCAGTGGACGTTGGTGGCGGTAGGGCCGGTCTCCGTGGCGCCGTAGCCGGAGGCGAAGCTGATCGCCTCGCCGCCGATCCGCCGGGCCACGGCCTGGATGCGGTCGCAGGTGCTCTGGCCCAGGGCCGCGCCGCCGTACTGCAGCACCCGCACCCGGGAAAAGAAGGTCCGCGCCAAGGCCTCGTCGGCCTCCAGCTCGCCGGCCAGCAGGTCCCAGCCGGCGGGGACCATGTTGTGATAGGTCGGCGCGATCTCGCGCAGGTTCCGGATGGTCTCGGCGTTTCGCCCGGCCACCGGCTGGCCGGCGTCGATGTAGAGCGTCCCGCCGCGCTGCAGGACCATCTGCAGGATGGCGTTGGCGCCCAGGCTGTGGCTCCAGGGCGCCTGGTTGACCACCACCGGCGGCTCGGGGTCGACATAGCAGCTGGCCACCTGGGCGGCGGTGATGGCGACGTTGCGATGCAGGCAGATCACCGCCTTGGGCCGGCCGGTGGAGCCGGAAGTCAGCAGCAGCTTGGCGATCTCGTCGGGGCGGGCGATCGCGGCCTGGGGCGCGGCCTTCAGAAGGTCGTCGAACACCACGTCGCCCGGCCGGGCGTTGCGGGCGGCCACCACCGGCAGGCCGGCCAGGAAGTCGGCGTCCAGGGCGCCGGCGAAGGCGGCGGCGTCGTCGGTGAAGATCGAGCCCGGCTGCAGCACCTCGACGGCGTGCGCCAGGCGGCTGAGGTCCGCCCCGGCCAGGCCGTACTGCGGCGAGACGGCGGCGACGGGGACGCCCAGGCTCATGGCCGCGAAGGCGATCAGGGCGTGATCGACGCCGTTGCGCGCCAGCATAAGCATCGGCTTCGGCCGGCCGATCCCCAGGCTCGCAAGGCCGCCGGCCAGGGCGCGCACCTGGTCGCGGGCCTCGGAATAGGTGACGCCGCGCCAGCCTTCGCCCGAGCGTTCCGCCAGCCACAGCCGGTCCGGGGCGGCGGCGGCCCAATGCTCCAGCGCATCCAGCGCCGTGTCGCGCGGGGAGGCGATGGGGGTCGGGTTGAACAGGATCAGCGTCCCGTCGTCGCGCGTCTCCACCGTCAGGTTGCGCGGGGCGTAGCGGGGATCGCGGATGGCGAGACTGGGATTGGAACCGTCCATGGCAGCCTTATCGGGCGCCGGGACGGTGGGTTCAATCGGGCTTGGCGGGGCCTAGCTGGCCTTCATCAGCGTTCCGGTGACTTCCCGGAACGACAGGCTGCATTCGAAGTCGCTGAAGATGTCCATCAGCTCCTCGGCCGTGACCACCGGCAGCCGGCCCTGCGGGAAGCGGAAGTTCCAGAAACTGACGATGTGGTTCACCGCCCCCAGCCGCTCGCCCAGGTCGGTGAACATGGCCGGGGCGCTGAGGAGGAAGTCGCGGAAGGCCTGGGGCTGGCCGTCGATCAGGCTGTCGAAGGCCTTGTCGTAGTAGGCCAGGGAATGCTGGGCGGTCTCGCAGATCAGGCGGATCGCCCGGCGCAGGGAGTCGCGCGACTTCTCCAGATAGAGCTTGGCGTCGGCGTCCATGGGGCCGCGGGCGCGGGCGGTGCCGATCGAGGACATCACCCGCTCGATGTTGGGCAGGGTCTCGTTGAGGGTCCACTTGTAGTAGAGGAACCCCTTCCAGCAGAAGACGCCCTCCTGGTAGTCGCGCTTGTCGAGCCGCAGCGTCAGGCGCAGGGGCTCGGTCTCCTCGTCCACGGCGATGGACAGGATCTTCTTCACCAGCCGCGAGCCGGACCCTTCGCGCCGGCCGTCGCCGCCGGAAAAGCACAGGTCGATGAGCTTCTGGATCTCGGATTCCACGAAGCGGATCATGCGGGAGATGTCGGCGTCGGAGACGTCGAAGTAGCAGCGGGCCGGGAAGCGGTTGTTGCGCTTCAGGTGCTCGCGCAGCAGGAACGGGTCGAGGGACGGCAGGCTGTCGAGCAGCTCCAGCATCTGCTGGTCGTCGGTCTCGGCCAGCCAGGTGTCGCCGAACACCGCCTCCATCTGGGCCTCGTAACCCAGCTGGCCGACGAAGATGGCCCGGCCGCCGAGCTTCAGGTCGGCGCCGTCGATGGGGATGATCACCTTGGTCGCCGTCTGCCGGCCGTCGGTGAACAGGTGAAGCTCGTCACGCCGCAGGCGATGCTTGAGGATGATGGAGCGGTTGAGGACGACGTTCCGGAAGAACGGCTTTTCGAGGTATTCCGGGTCGGCGCTGCGGGCCTTGGCGATGCGCAGCAGGTTCAGCACCCGGGCGGTGGACGCCGAGTTCTGCAGGTGGGCCAGGTTGCGGACGCTCTTGTCGTTCACGGGTCTGTCTCGATGCTTCGGGAGCTCGGGCTACCGATCTCCGAGTTTCGAGAACAGGGTTCACCAGAATGGTTAAGGTTCAGCTACTTTGGCATGAATGGTGCCAGAATACTCGATTTGAGTTGCATCGAATTCCCGCCGTCAGGCCGACGTCCGATGGAACCGCTCGCCTCGGCGCAGCAAGGTTCCCGCCTGGCCGGCGATGCCCAGTTCGAGGCTCTCGGCGATGCGGCGGGCCTTGGCGATGAAGGCTTCCGCCGCCGCCGGCGCGCACAGCCGCCGCGCCGCCCCCTCGAACAGCGCCAGCCAGCGGTCGAAGTGCGCGGCGTCGATGGGCAGGGGCGCGTGGGCGACCATCGGCTGGCCATGATAGCGGCCGGTCATCAGCATCACCGAGGACCAGAAGTCGGTCATCCGGGCCAGGTGCGGACCCCAGTCGGCGATCCGCTCCGCGAAGATCGGCCCCAGCACCGGGTCGGCGCGGACGTCGTCGTAGAAGCCGTGGACCAGCCGGGCGATCAGGGCCTCGTCGACGCCGAGGTCCGCCGCCATCTGTTCAGTGTACGCCGCTCGGCGCGAAATCGCCTCAGGAGAAGCCATGGCCGCCATGTCGGCCCGCGCCGCGCCGGATGCAAGCCCTCGCCCGCCCGGTGCGTCGATTTGCGAAAGCCGCGGCCGCCGGCGCGAACGGCTTGACCCAGGAGCCGGCCGCCGGCACGGCCAGGACATGACCGAGGCCCGCGAGACGTCCCCGGCGGCGCTGCGCCGCGCCATCCTGGCCATCGCCGGGCCGTCCATGCTGACCAATGTCGCCACGGCCCTGTTCGGCATGGCCGACACCTGGGTCATCGGCCGCCTGGGCGACGCCACGGCCCAGGGCGCGGTCGAGGTGGGCGCCAAGCTGCTGATGGCCCTGCTGGTCGTGTTCAACTTCCTGCGCTCGGGAACGGTGGGCCTGGTGGCCCAGGCGGCGGGCCGGGGAGACGAGGCGGCCCAGGCGGCCACCCTGGCGCGGGCCGTGGCGGCGGCCCTGGCCGTCGGCGTCCTGCTGCTCCTGGCCCGGACGCTGGTGGTCCCGGTCGGCCTGGAGATGCTGGGCGCGCGGGGAGACCTGGCGACGCGCGCCGGCCAGTATGTCGACATCCGTTACCTGGGCGCCGTCCCCTGGCTGCTGAACGCCGTGCTCACCGGATGGCTGATCGCCCGGCGCCACGTGCGCCTGGTCCTGGCCATCGAAGTGGGCGCGAACCTGTTCCACATCCTCCTGGACCTGACCCTGGTGCTGGGGCTTGGCCTGGGGGTCGCGGGCGTGGCCTTCGCCACCCTGACCTCCGAAACCGCCAAGCTGGCCGCCATCGCCCTGGCCGTCAGCCGCGACGCGCCGGCCCGCCAGGCCCTGGCCGCCGCCCGGACACGGGCGACCTGGCGCGCCGGAGAACTCATCGCCCTGTTCCGGCTGAACCGCGACCTCTTCCTCAGGACCCTGCTGCTGATGAGCGCCACCATCCTGGTGACCCGGTTCGGCGCGCGGCAGGGCGCCACCGTCCTGGCCGCCAACGCCATCCTGTTCCAGATGTTCTCGCTGGGAGCCCTGATCCTGGACGGCTTCGAGAACGCCGCCCAGGTGTTGTGCGGCGAGGCCCTGGGCGCCGGCGATCGGCGCCGCTTCGACCGGCTGGTGGGGCACATCCTGGCCTGGGCCGGCGGCTGCGCGGCCCTGATCGCCCTGGCCTACGGGCTCGGCGGCGCGCGCCTGGCGGCGAGCTTCAGCACCGACCCGGCCGTGGTCGCCGCCACGGGGTCCTACATCGGCTGGGCCGTGGCCCTGCCCCTGGCGAGGGTGGCGTCGTTCATCTTCGACGGGGTGTTCATCGGCAGCAGCTGGACGCGCGCCCTGATGCTGACCATGGCCGCGGCCCTGGCGGCCTTCGTGGCGGTGTTGCTGGCGGCGCGGCCGCTGGGCAACCATGGCCTTTGGCTGGCCTTCACGATGTTCTTCGTCGCCCGCGCGGCGGGCCAGGCCTGGGCCCTGCCCCGTCTGGCGCGGCGCAGCTTCGCGGCGGCCGGGGCAGGCTGAACCCGCCGCCCGGAAACGCGAAAGGGCCGGGTTCGCCACCCGGCCCTTGCTGCATGGTTCCCGAAAATGGAGCGGGCGAGGCGATTCGAACGCCCGACCCCAACCTTGGCAAGGTTGTGCTCTACCCCTGAGCTACGCCCGCGCTCCTGGACCGCCCCCTGGAGGGCCGCCCGATCGGGAGGCGGCTTATCGCAGAGGCTTTGCGCCTTGGCAAGAGGGCGCCGCGCGGCGATTCAGAGTCCCAGCCTGAGGGCCTTGAGGCGGCGTTTGTTGGTGTGGGCCTTGGGCGCCGCGCCGGTGTCCTCGGGCAGCTCGCCGCGGAAATAGTAGCGTTGCCAGGCTTCCTTGACCGCCCCGCGCTCGCGCTTGAAGAGCTTGGAGTTGAAGTCCTCGCGCTGGCGCCGCCAGGCCTCGTACTGGCCGACCAGCTCCACGTCGCGGTCGAGGGCGCGCTGCACGAGGTCGAAATCCTCGAGCGCCCGGTCCTGCACCAGGGTGATGAAGCAGAACGGCTCGCCCTTGGCGAAGCGCACCTTGCCCGGCCGCGTGAACATCCAGTTCATCGTGAAGGGGAAGGGCAGCCAGTCGGTCTCCACCAGGCCCATCAGGGGCTGGACGCCGTCCTTGATATGGTTGGGCGGGCCCATCACCCACATCGACCAGTTCTCCGGCGTGCGGAACAGGTACTGGGGATGCATGGTCAGGACGCCATGGCTGAAGTGGCTTTTCACGAAGTCGTCCATCTGCGGGTACGGATGGTCGGGCGTGATCTTGATGTCGGCCTGGTTCAGGCCGCCGTTCCACTCGGCCGTGAAGCCCACCGGGCAGAGGATCTCCCAGCCGGTGGTGTTGGCCATGGACAGCGGCAGGCAGCGATAGGGATGGCGGTCGAAGAAGTTGTCCATCCAGGCGCGCTGGGGGCGGCCGGGCACGATGTCCGGCGGACGGGGGCTGGTGGGGAAGGCTTCGAGTTCCATGCGGGCGTCCTGGCGCGAAGAGGTCGCCCGAACGTCTAGCGGTCGCGGGCGCTCCGTGCAAAGAGCCGGCGCATGAAGACGCGCGCCGAGCTGATGGCCTTCCTGGACGCCGAAGGCATCGCCCATTCCACGCTGGAACACCCGGCCATCTTCCGGGTCGGCGAGGGCGACGAGATCAAGGCCGCCCTGCCCGGCGGCCACACCAAGAACCTGTTCCTCAAGGACGCCAAGGACCAGCTGTGGCTGATCTCGGCCCTGGGCGAGACCCGGATCGACCTGAAGCGCCTGCCGCCGGTGATCGGCTCGGCGCGGCTGTCCTTCGGCAATGAGGCGCTGATGGCCGCCCACCTGGGCGTCACGCCCGGATCGGTGACCGCCCTGGCACTGGTCAACGACCCCGGCCACAAGGTCCGCTTCGTGCTCGACAAGGCGTTGGCCGAGGCCGACCCGGTGAACTTCCACCCCCTTGTCAACACCGCCACCACGGCGCTCAGCCAGGCCGGATTCCGCCGCTTCCTGGCGGCGCTGGGCCGCGAGCCGATCGTCGTGGACTTCAGCCAGGTCGGCGAAACAAGCGCCGTGAACTCTTGAGGCCTCGCCCGCGTTGCAGGACGGCGTGGGGAAGACCATCTTAGGGCCAGTTTCAGACGCAAGAGGGAGGGGCCATGTCCCTGATCGGAGCCACCGCCAAGTCCGCGCCGGCCGGCGACCTCATCAAGGACGGGACGGACGCCACCTTCGCGGCCGACGTCCTGGAAGCCTCGCGCGAGCAGCCGGTGATCGTCGACTTCTGGGCCACCTGGTGCGGCCCGTGCAAGCAGCTGACCCCGGCGCTGGAGAAGGCCGTGACCGCCGCCAAGGGCGCGGTGAAGCTGGTCAAGATCGACGTCGACAAGAACCCCGTCTACGCCGGCCAACTGCGCGTGCAGTCGATCCCCACGGTCTACGCCTTCGTGGACGGCCGGCCGGTGGATGGCTTCATGGGCGCCCTGCCCGACAGCCAGGTGAAGGCCTTCATCGACAAGCTGGCGGGCCCCGCGGCGCCGTCGGACACCGACCAGTTGCTGGCCATGGCCAAGGAGTCGCTGGACGTCGGCGACGTCGGCGGCGCGGCCCAGGCCTACGCCCAGATCCTGCAGGCCGAGCCGGACAACCTGGCGGCCATCGGCGGCCTGGCGCGCTGCTACCTGGACGGCGGCGACCTGGAGCGGGCGCAAGAAGTGGCCGACATGGCCCCCGCCGACGCCCGCAACGCCGACCTCGACAGCGTGCGCGCCGCCCTGAAGCTGGCCGAAGCCGCGCCGTCAGAGACCGCCGAATTCGAGCACCGCCTGGCCACCGATCCCGACGACCACGAGGCCCGCCTGGAATTCGCCAAGGCCCTGGCCGGCCGCGGCGACCTGCAGGGCGCGGCCGACCAGCTGCTGATGATCATCGAGCGCGACCGGACCTGGAACGACGAGGCGGCGCGCAAGCAGTTGCTGACCGTCTTCGAGGCGGCCGGCATGGCGTCCGACGTCGCCAAGCAGGGCCGCCGGCGATTGTCGGCGATCCTGTTCTCCTGAAGACCTGACCAGACCGGAAAAAAGGGCGGATCATGGTGGCCGGCAACTACCGCAAGACCGAGGACCTGCCCCAGGTGATCCCGGTGTTTCCGCTCGACGGGGCGCTGCTGCTGCCGAACGGCGCCCTGCCCTTGCAGATCTTCGAGCCGCGCTACCTGAACATGATCGACGACGCCATGTCGGGCGACCGGCTGATCGGCATGGTCCAGACTCGCCCCGGCGGCGACCGCACGCGCCCGCGCCTGGCCCGGGTGGGCTGCGCGGGGCGGATCACCAGCTATTCGGAGACCGGCGACGGCCGCTACCTGATCACCCTGACCGGGGTCTGCCGCTTCGAGGTGGGCGAAGAGCTGCCGACGCCGACGCCCTATCGCCAGGTGCGCGCCGACTACGGCCTGTTCGCCGAGGACCTCAAGGAAGACGCCGACGAGGTGGAGTTCGAGCGGGCCCCGTTCCTGACCCTTCTGCGGCGCTACCTGGACCAGCGGGGCCTCGGCATCGAGTGGGAGGCGGTCAACGTCGCCCCCGCCCCCGCCCTGATCAACAGCCTGTCGATGCTGCTGCCCTTCGACCCGGCCGAGAAGCAGGCGCTGCTGGAGGCTCCCGGCCTGGACGAGCGCCGCGCGGCGTTGTCGACCCTGCTGGAGATCGACGCCGGCCTGTGGTCCGAGGACGACGATGACGAACCGCCCTCGCTGCAGTAGACCGGCGCCATGAGCGAAACCGACGCCGCCCCGCAAGCCCCCCAGGTCGATCCCCGCCTGCTGGAGATCCTGGTCTGTCCCGCCACCCGGGGCCCGCTGGAGTACGACCGCGAGCGCGGCGAGCTGATCAGCCGCGGCGCGCGCCTGGCCTATCCCATCCGCGACGGCGTGCCGATCATGCTGCCGGAAGAAGCGCGGGAGCTGGGCGAGGGCGAGTAGGGCGACCGGGTCTCGCCCGTCATTCGACTCCTCCCCTTCCGTCATCCTCGGCCGTCAGTGCCGAGGATCCATGAACACGAGAGACCGTGTGGCGCGCTTCGAAGGGCGCGCCATGTGCGAACCCGTCCGCTGTGCGACGCTCCGCTGCCGCTCGCGAATGCCTTTCCTGAGATCATGGGTCCCCGGGACTGACGCCCGGGGATGACGGATGGTGGGGCGGCGCCGTCGAGGATGCGCTGCCCGTCCCTAGCCCCGATTAACTGGATAGGGCGTGCCGTCGCGGTGGTGGTAGGCCTCGACGCCCGGCTCGGCCACCATGTCGATGTCGGGATAGACGCAGCGGTCCTCGGGGTGGGCGTTGCCGATCTCGAGCACCGTGGCGGGCCGGCCGGACTTGTTGACCAGGTGGTGGCCGTCGGGATCGCCGGCCTTGAAGGCGGCGCAGTCGCCGGGCCCCAGCACCTCTTCTCCCGCGTCGGTGATCAGGGTCAGCTCGCCCTCCACCACCCAGACGAACTCGTCCTCGTGGCTGTGCCAGTGGCGCTGGCTGGACCAGGCGCCCGGCTGCATGACCGTCAGGTTGACCCCGAAGCGGGTCAGGCCGGCCGATCGGGCCAGCCGCTGCGAGCTCTGGGGCAGGCAGGGCCCGTCGAAGGGCGGCGGATAGTTGCAGCCGGTCTGGGCGGGGATGGCCGACAGGTCGATCTTCTTCATCGTCGAAGGTCCTCTTCGGGGGTCCGGATTTGCGGCGACGTCGCGGCCATCCTAAAGGTGCGGCCATGACAACCACAGTCAGCATTGACCCCGTCGATCTCTCGCGAGACCTGATCCGCCGCAACTCGGTGACGCCGGCCGACGGCGGGGCCATGGACGTGGTGCAGCGGGCCCTGGAAGGCCTGGGCTTCGCCTGCCGGCGGATGAAGTTCGGCGAGATCGAGAACCTCTACGCCCGGCGCGGGACCCGGGGGCCCAACCTCTGCTTCGCCGGCCACACCGACGTGGTGCCGGTGGGCGATGCGGCGGCCTGGAGCGTCGGGCCCTTCGAGGCGGCGCTGAAGGACGGGATCCTGATCGGGCGCGGCGCGGTGGACATGAAGAGCGCCATCGCCGCCTTCATCGCCGCCGTCGCCGAGACCCTGGAGGCCGGCGAGCCCAAGGGATCGCTGTCGCTGCTGATCACGGGCGACGAGGAGGGGATCGCCGTCGACGGCACCAAGGCGGTGGTCGCCGCCCTGGCGGCCGAGGGTGAGATCATCGACCACTGCGTGGTGGGCGAACCCACCTCCAGCGCCACCATGGGCGACATGATCAAGATCGGCCGGCGCGGCTCGATCAACGCGACGATCACCGTCGAGGGCAAGCAGGGGCACGTGGCCTATCCCCAGCGGGCGGCCAATCCCGTGCCGGTGCTGATCCGCTACCTGGCCGCCGTGCAGGACCGGGTGCTGGACGACGGCTACCTGGGCTTCCAGCCCTCGAACCTGGAAGTGACCACCATCGACGTCGGCAACCCGGCCACCAACGTCATCCCGGGAACCGCCAGCGCGCGGCTGAACATCCGCTTCAACCCCGGCCACACCGGCGACAGCCTGGCCCGGTGGCTGACCGAGGAGGGTGAGCGGGCCGGCGCGGGGTTCCCCGGCGTGGTCAAGGTGGTCACCCACATCAGCGGCGAGGCCTTCCTGACCGAGCCCGGGCCCTTCACCGAGGTGGTGGCCGGGGCCGTGAAGGCCGCGACCAATGTCGAGCCGGAGCTCTCCACCACCGGCGGCACCTCCGACGCCCGCTTCATCCGCGCCCTCTGCCCTGTGGTGGAGTTCGGCCTGGTGGGGACCACCATGCACGCCGTCGACGAACGCGCGCCGGTGAGCGAGATCCGCACCCTGTCGGCGGTCTACAAGCGGCTGATCTCGGACTATTTCGCCAGGTTCGGGTAGGGGCGAGCTTGCGCCCCCTCCACCCCCGAGCCTGACGGCTCGGCGGTCCCCCTCCCCCGCTTCGCGGGTGAGGAGAAGTCAGGTCGGCGTCCCTCCTCCTCCCATGCGAGCGAAGCGATGCGGGGGAGGTGGCGCGGCTCGCGCAGCGAGACGTGACGGAGGGGGCGCAAGGCCACCGCCTCAATCTTCGGGATACTCCACGCCCACCAGGCAAAGGCCGTGCGCCGGGGCCACGGGGCCGCAGGCGGTGCGGTCCCTGGCGTCCAGGGCGGCCTTGAGATCGTCGGCGCTCCAGCGGCCAATCCCGACTTCGGCGATGGAGCCGGTCATGGAGCGGACCTGGCGGTGCAGGAACGAGCGCGAGGCGAAGGCCAGACGCACCTCGTCGCCCTCGCGCCAGACGCGGATCTCGTCGAGGGTCTTCATCGGCGACTTGGCCTGGCAGGCGGCGTCGCGGAAGGTGGTGAAGTCGTGGTGGCCGACCAGGCCCTGGGCGGCGGCGTGCATGGCGGCGGCGTCCAGCGGCTTCTTGACGTGCCAGACGCGGCCCTGGTCCAGGGCCGGCGGGCCCGGCCGGTTGAGGATGCGGTAGAGGTAGCGCCGGCCGGCGGCGGAAAAGCGGGCGTGGAACGGCGGCGGCGCCAGGGCCACGTCCAGCACCGCCACCGGCTGGGGGACCAGGTGGGCGTTGAGGGCGTTCATCACCACCTCGCAGCGCCAGTCCTTGGTCAGGTCGATGTGGATCACCTGGCCCGAGGCGTGGACGCCGGTGTCGGTGCGGCCGGCGGCCTGCAGGCGGATGTCCTCGCCGGTGAAGGCCTTCACCGCCGCCTCCACGGCGCCCTGCACGGTGGGCAGGCCGTCCTGTGCCTGGAAGCCCTTGTAGGGCCGGCCGTCGTATTCCAGCGTCAGCCGATAGCGGGGCATCAGCCGAGCACCAGCCCGGCCTTGACCGGAAAGCCGCGCAGGAAGTCGCCGGCGTCCTGGGCCGCGCGGCCCTCTCGCTGGGCCCGCAGGATGCGCACGGCGCCGGACCCGCAGGCGACCAGCAGGTTGTCGTCCAGCACCTGGCCGGGCGGGCCGTCGGCGTCCTCGAACCGGCAGAGCAGGACCTTCACCCGCACCGGCCCCTTGTCCGACGGCGCGGTGAACCAGGCGCCGGGGAAGGGCGAGAGGCCGCGGATCTGGCGGTCCACCACCGCGCCCGGGCGGTCCCAGCGAATGCGGGCCTCCTTGGGGCGTATCTTCCTGGCGTAGGTGGCGCCCTCGTCCGGCTGGGGCGTCTCGCGGGCGGTTCCGGCGGCCACCTGGCGCATCGCCTCGGCCATCAGGGCCGCGCCGGCGGCGGCCAGGCGGTCATGCAGGGTCCCGGCGGTGTCCAGGGGGCCGATACGGACGGAGACCGAGGCCAGGACAGGCCCCTCGTCGAGACCCTCGCTCATGCGCATGACTTCGGCCCCGGTCTGGGCGTCGCCGGCCATCAGGGCGCGCTGGATCGGCGCCGCGCCGCGCCAGCGCGGCAGCAGGGAGGCGTGCAGGTTGAAGCAGCCCATGCGCGGCGCCTCCAGCACTTCGCGCACCAGGATCTGGCCGAAGGCCACCACCACCGCGGCGTCGAGCCCGAGGGCGGCGAAGGCGGCGATCTCCTCCGGCGTCTTCATGGAGACCGGGGTGCGCACGGGGATGCCGCGGCTCTCGGCGAAGGCGTGCACCGGCGACGGGCGCAGGGCCTGGCCCCGGCCACGCGGCGCCGGCGGCTGGGAATAGACGCAGGCCACCTCGTGCCCGTCCTCGATCAGGGCGGCCAGGGTCGGGACGGCGAAATCCGGGGTTCCCAGGAAGGCGATGCGCATGGGCTAGGCTTTAGCGACTGCGGCGGGCGGCTGGAACCCCGGGGGCGATGGGGCCGTTGGGGGAGCGGGAGACCTCGCCATGCGCCGCATGATCGTCCTTTGCCTGTTGCTGAGCGCCGTCGGCGCCTGCTCGCGCCATGACGAGGCCAGCGCCCGCCAGGACGCCCGGTCCGCCGTGGCGGACGTCAAGGCCGGCGCCCACAAGGTCGCCAGCGATCCGAACCTGAGGAAGGCGGGGGCGGAGGTGAAGAAGACCGCCGCCGAGGCCGCCCACGCGATCAAGGCCACGGCCAATGAGGCCAAGCACGCGGTGAAGTCCACGGCGCACGAGGCCAGGCGAAAGGCCGACGAAGGCTAGGACCGAAATCGACCCGCCCTTCCCCAGCCGTCACCCTCGGCCCTGTGCCGAGGGCCCATGAACACGGGATCAGGGCTGGCGCGCTTCGAAGGGCGCGCCACTCGCGAACCGCGCCGCGCGTTGGACGCTCCGCTGCCGCTGCGCGAATGCGGTTCACGTGTTCATGGGTCCCCGGGACTGACGCCCGGGGATGACGGAAGGTTTTGGGGACAGACGTCCTATGCCGCCTTGGCGGCCTTCTTGACCTTGTTGACGGCCCGTTCGCGCTTCAGGCGCGACAGGTGGTCGATGAAGAGGACGCCGTCGAGATGATCCATCTCGTGCTGGATGCAGACGGCGTAGAGGCCCTCGGCGTCCTCCTCGACGGTCTTGCCGTGGTAGTCGAGGTAGCGAAGCTTGACCCGGGCCGGACGTTCGACCTCGTCATAGATCTCGGGGACCGACAGGCAGCCCTCCTCGTAGGGCTGGGTCTCTTCCGAGGCCCAGAGGATCTCGGGATTGACGAAGAAGCGCGGGGCCGGCTCCTCGTCCTCGCCGCGGGCCAGGTCCATGACGATGACCCGCTTGGGCACGCCGACCTGGATGGCGGCCAGGCCGATGCCGGGGGCGTCGTACATGGTCTCGAGCATGTCATCCATGAGCGCGCGCAGCTCGTCGTCCACGGTCTCCACGGGCGCGGAGACCTGCTTGAGGACGGCCATGTCGGTGTCGACCGTGAGGATGCGGCGAAGGCTCATTCCGCCGAGGTAGTAAGCTCTTCGGCGAGCGTCAAGGCCGCCTCGGGGCGTGCGTCAGAAGGCGACAGCTTGGCCAGCGGACGAATACCGGCCTCGATGGCGGCCAGCTGCGGCATGTCCTTGCCCACATGATCGGCGGCCAGATCCTCGAAACGACGGGCCTGGACCAGCACCTGACCTTCCAGGGAGCCGACGAAATCGTTGTAACTCTTGACCGAGGTCTCCAGCGACTTGCCCAGACGCAGGGCGTGGCCGCCCATGACCGTGATGCGCTTGTAGAGTTCGCGGCCCAGCTCGGCGATGCGGGCGGCGCCCTGGGCCTGATCCTCGACCCGCCAGCCGTAGGCCACCGCCTTGCACAGGGCGAAGAGGGTGGTGGGGGTGACCAGCAGCACCCGCTTGTCCATGGCCTCGGTCATCAGGTCCGGGGCGCGGTCGAGGGCGGCCGACAGGAAGCTGTCGCCGGGGATGAACATGGCCACGAAGTCGGGCGAGCCCTCGGCCTTGAACTGGTCCCAGTAGGCCTTGGCCGAGAGGCCGGCGATGTGGGCGCGCACGCTCTGGGCGTGGCGGGCGAGGGCCGCCTCGCGGGCGCCGTCGTCGAGGGCGTCCTGGGCGTCGAGGTAGGCGTTCAGCGAGCACTTGGCGTCGATGACGAAAACCCCGCCGCCAGGCAGGCGCACCTTCACGTCCGGCCGTCGGCGGCCCTCCTCGGTGTCGACGCTGAACTGTTCCTCGAAGTCGAAGCGGTTGGTCAGGCCCGCGGCCTGCAGCACGTTGACCAGGGTCTGTTCGCCCCAGCGGCCCTGCACGCCGGCGCCCCGGCGCAGGGCGGCCGACAGCTTGCGGGCCTCCTCCTGGGTGGCGACCGAGGCGGTGAGCATCTGCTCGATCTGGGCCTTGAGGCCGCCGGCGGTCTCGGCCCGGGCCTTTTCCGCCGCGGCCACCTGTTCCTGCACCTTGGCCAGGGTCTCGGCCACCGGCTTGAGCTGGGCCTCCAGCTTGGCCTGGACCAGGCGGTCCTGGGCCTGGAAGGACTCGGTGGCGCGCTTGACCAGCTCCTCGGCGACGGCGTTCGCGGACTGGGCGGCCTGGGCGCGGATCAGGTCGGGCTGGGCCTCCAGCAGCTTGGCGCGCGCCTCCGCGTCGGCGGCGCGGGCGGCGAGGTCCAGGGCCCGGGCTTCGGCGCGCGTGGCGCGGGCCCGCTCGGCCAGGGCCCAGAGGCCGAGACCCAAGGCCGCGGCGGCGCAGACGATGATGGCGATGAGGAAGCCGAGGTTCATGGTCCGTTCTTGTACAGGGAGTCGCCCCGTCTCGGCCAGCCCCCGCAATTCGGCGCGCATCGACAAGCCGGCGCCCAAGTTTCCTGGATAAGCTGGGCAAAGGGAGTCTTGATGCCCCAGCCAAGGAGCCTTCGCCATGACGCCTTCCCGCGCCCTGCCCGCCGTCGTCGCCGCCATGGCCGCCCTGGCGGCCTCCAGCCAGGCCCATGCCGCATCCGGCGGGGTCAAGGTCGGGGTCCTGACCTGCAACGTCAGCAGCTGCTGGGGCCTGGTGTTCGGGTCAAGCCGGGAGCTGAACTGCAGCTTCGCGCCCAACCCGGTGATGATCGAAACCTATGAGGGCAAGATCGACAAGTTCGGCGTCGACATCGGCTACCAGAAGGGCGGCGTCATGGTCTGGGCCGTCTTCGCCCCGACCGAGCACCTGGCCCCGGGCTCCCTGGCGGGCGAATACGCCGGCGTCAGCGCGGGCGTGGCGGCCGGGGTGGGCGGCAGCGCCAACGCCCTGGTCGGCGGATCCAACAAGACCATCAGCCTCTCGCCCCTGAGCATCGAGGGCGCGCCAGGGGTCAACATCGCCGCCGGGGTCGCCTCCCTGAAGCTGTCCTACAAGCCCTGACCGGTCGAACCGGTCGACGGCCCGCGAAGCTGTAGAGCGCCGCACCAGAAGACTGGGCGGCGGACCTGGAAACGCTCCCCCGGATCGGGCTTCCCCATCCCCGCAAGGAGCCGCCATGCGCCTTCCCCTGATCCCGCCCGCCGAGCTGACGCCCGAGCAGAAGCCCCTGTACGACGACATGCGAAAGGGCATCGCCGGCCACTTCAACGCCTTCGTGGTCGAACGCCAGGACGGCGCCCTGATGGGGCCGTGGAACCCCTGGCTGCACGAGCCGCGCATCGGCAAGGCGATCTGGGACCTGACCCTGGCCATGACCGCCGAGGCGTCCTTGAGCGACAACATCCGCCAGATCGCCATCCTGGTGGTGGGCGCGCGCTTCGACGCCGCCTACGAGATCTACGCCCACATCGCCGTGGCCGAGCGCGAGGGGATGACGCCGGAGCGGCTGGCGACCCTGGTGGCCGACCTCAAGCCCGCGGACCTGGCCCCCGACGAGAGCGTCGCCTTCGACCTGGCCTACGCCCTGGTGCGCGGCGGGACCCTGCCCGAGCCGATCTACGCCCTTGCGGTGAAGACCTTCGGCCAGCATGGAACCAACGAGCTGATCTACCTGGTCGGCCTCTACAGCCTGGTGTCCACAACCCTGAACGGATTCAATGTCCCGGTCCCCGAACGTGAGTAGCCCCGAGACGGGCGGCAGGGCCAAGCGCGTCACCGAGGCGGGCGGCGCCACCGCCCCGCCGGAGCCGTCCAAACCCACCGCCACGGCGTTCCAGTCCATCGCCCTGCTGCTACAGGGCGGCGGGGCGCTGGGCTCGTACCAGGCCGGGGTCTACGAGGCCCTGATCGAGCACGGCATCGAGCCCACCTGGGTGGCCGGCATCTCCATCGGGGCGATCAACAGCGCCATCATCGCCGGCAATCCGCCGGCCGAGCGGGTGGCCAGGCTGAAGGCCTTCTGGGAGGGGATCACCGCCCCGGACGCCTGGGCCGGGCCCTGGACGGGCCTGCTGGAGCACAATGTGCTGCGCGACCTGGTCAACCAGTACTCGGCCGGCCAGGCGCTGGTCAGCGGCGTCTCGGGCTTCTTCGTTCCCCGCTTCCCGCCGCCGCCCATGCAGCCCAGCGGCAGCCCCGGGGCGACGAGCTGGTACGACACCAAGGACCTGCGCGGGACGCTGGAGCGGCTGGTGGACTTCGACCGCATCAACGCCAGGTCCATGCGCTTCAGCGTCGGGGCGGTGAACGTGCGGACGGGCAACTTCGCCTATTTCGACAACGCCCGCGACACCATCCGCCCCGAGCACGTGATGGCCAGCGGCGCCCTGCCCCCGGCCTTCCCGGCCGTGGAGGTGGACGGGGAGTTCTACTGGGACGGGGGCATGGTCTCCAACACGCCGCTGGACTGGGTGCTGTCGGCCAGGTCCGACCTGGACACCCTGATCTTCCAGGTCGACCTGTGGAGCGCCCGCGGCGACCTGCCCCGGGACATGGCCGAGGTGGCGGTGCGCATGAAGGAGATCCAGTTCTCCAGCCGCACCCGGGCCGCCACCGACGAGTTCCGGCGGATGCAGAAGCTGCGGGCCGTGTTCCAGGAACTGCTGGCCAAGATGCCGCCGGACCTGGCCGCCACGCCCCAGGCGCGGCTGCTGGCCGAGGCGTCCGACCCGGCGGTCTACAACATCGTCCAGCTGATCTACCGCTCGCCCACCTACGAGGGGCAGTCCAAGGACTATGAGTTCTCGCGCCGGACCATGGAGGACCACTGGAAGGCCGGCTATGCCGACGCCAGGAAGACCCTGGCCCATCCCGAGGTTCTGGCCCTGCCGGCGGGAGACTCCACCGTCCACGTCTACGACTTCACGACGCGCGAGAAGGGCTGAGCCCGGCGCGGGTCGTTCTTGCCCCGGCGGAGGGGTTTCGCCCGGGCGAAGCCCCGTAGATTCACCGTTGAAACGGTGGGGTCGTGGGCTTGGCCGGGGCAGATCCTGCCCCGGCGAGGGTTGAACGTCCGCCATCTGGCGCAGAACGCCGTCAATTCGCACCCCGGGGCAAGGTCGGCGGCGTCCCGCGACGTCTTTGGGTTTGGTCGTCCCGTTTTTCCTTCTCCCCCTTGCGGGAGAAGGTGGCCTCCGCAGGAGGTCGGATGAGGGGTCGAGAAGCGCTTAGGACGATGTCCGGCAAGCCAATCACCGCCGTCTCGTCGACCCCTCATCCGTCAGGCTGTTCGCCTGACACCTTCTCCCGCAAGGGGAGAAGGAACAGACAAGGTATCCCTTCGTGATCGACGACCGGCCCTACAGCATCCCCACGGCCCGGCGCAGGAAGTTGGCGACATAGCCCACCTGCCGGCCGGCGAAGCTGATGGTGTAGTCCACCGCCTCGCGCGGGGAGACGGTGAAGGCCTTGCCGAGGTTGTCGGCCACGGTGGCGCCGCGCTGGCCCATGGGCCGCGGATGCGGCTTGGCGGTGGTGTCGCAGGCGGTCTGGTGCTCGATCTCGGAGTTGAGCACCGCGCCGGTGAGCAGCACGTTCACCGAGAACCACACCCACAGCATGAAGGCCACCGCCGCGCCCAGCGAGCCGTAGGTCACGCCGAAGTGGGTGAAGTTGTTGACGTACCACGAGAAGCTCAGCGAACCCGCCATCCAGAACAGGGCCGCGATGGCCCCGCCGCCCACCACCCAGCGCCAGGCGGCGGGCATGCGGCTGGGCCCGAAGCGGTAGAGCAGGGTGAAGCCCCCGGCCGCGATCAGATAGACCACCACCCAGCGCAGCGGCCGCCACCAGACGCCGAAGCTCTCGATGCCCATGTCGCGCAGCAGCACCGGCGCGCCCACCAGGATCGCCGCCACCGCCGCCAGGAAGACCAGGGCCGAGAAGGTGGCGCCATAGGTCATAAGGGTGCGGTGCAGGTAGTCGCGCTTTTCCTCTTCGCCATAGGCGATGTTGAGCCCGTCGAAGAGCGACTTCATGCCGGCGTTGGCGCTCCACACCGAGGCCAGGGTGGAGGCCAGGAAGGCGGCGCTGGCGGTGGCCGGGCGGGTGGTGGCCAGCCGCAGCATCTGCCGCCCGATCAGGGTCACCGCGTCACGCGGGAACACCGCCGACATGTGTTCGAGCTGGGTCTCCACCGTGGCCACGTCGGAGAACAGGCCATAGAGCGAGACGAAGGCCGCCAGGGCCGGGAAGGTGGCCAGGAGGACGAAGAAGGTCACCCCGCCGGACAGGGCGCCGACCCGGTCCTTGCCGGTCTCCCGCCAGGTGCGCCAGAGGATGTCCTTCCAGCCCAGGGCCGGGATCTCCCAGGGCGCCTCGGCGTCGCGGCCGCGGCCGGGCTCGGCGGCGGCGAAGTCTTCCGGCGTCAGGGGCGGCGCGGGCTCGGCGTCGCCCGGCTTCCTGCGGCGCGGCCACAGGGCGGCGAGGGCGACGATGGCGAGCCAGGGGGCGACCTTGGCGGCTTCGCGGATCGACGGCTTCTTGCCGTCCTCCGCCGGCGGCGGCCCGGAACTCAAGCTCATCGCCTGGGAAGCCCTCCGTCGGCCCTGGTGCTTGTCTTGCCGGTCCGGCCCTGTCAGGGGTGCGTCATGACCGGTGTTATCTCCGCCCTTTTCCGCCACCCGATCAAGGGTTTTACGCCAGAGCCCGTGGAGCGGGCCGCCCTGACCGCCGGCGGCGCCTTCCCGGCCGACCGCCTGTACGCCGTCGAGGACGGCCCGAGCGGCTTCGATCCGGCGGCGCCGGGGTTCATTCCCAAGCAGAAGTTCGCGGTCCTGGCCAAGATCGCCGAGGTCGCCAAGGCCCGCACGGCCTTCGACGAGACCACCGGCGTGCTGACCGCCACGGCGGAGGGCCGGCCGCAGTTTCGCGGCGACCTTTCCCAGGCGGACGGCAAGGCCGCCTTCGCCGAGTGGCTGAACACCCTGCTCGGCGAGGCGGCGACGGGGCCGCTTCGCGTCATCGACGGGCTCGGTCATCGCTTTCTCGATCACCCTCTGGGGCACGTCTCTATCATCAACCTGGCCAGCGTCCGTGACCTGGCGCAAAAGCTGGGCCGGCCGGTAGACCCGCTGCGCTTTCGCGGCAACCTCTACGTCGAGGGCTGGCCGGCGTGGATCGAAAACACCTGGGACGGGCGCGCGCTGACCCTGGGCGGGGCGCGGGCCAAGGTGTTCAAGACCATCGTCCGCTGCGCGGCGACCATGGTCGACCCGGCCACCGCCGAACGCGACATCGACGTGCCGGCGGCGCTGTTCGAGCACTACGGCCACGTGCTGTGCGGCATCTATGTCCACGTTACCGAGGGCGGGGCGATCGCCGTCGGGGATGGGGTGGGGGTGGTGTGAGGGGGCGCCCGCGCAGTTCCGAGCACCGGCCGAGCCCCCCCTTTCTCTCCGTCACCCTTGGGCGTCAGTCCCAAGGGCCCATGAACACGTGAGGATGGGTGGCGCGCTTCGAAGGGCGCGCCACGACGGAACCATGCCGCCGTGCGACGCTCTGCTGCCGCTCGCGAATGCTTCTCACGCGTTCATGGCCCCCCGGGACTGACGCCCGGGGGTGACGGGGGGTGGGGGCGCGGATGAAGTGGAGGGTTCCCTCTACCCCAGGGCCTTGTCGATCAGGCCCAGGGTGTTTTCCAGGCCGAACAGGGCCACGAAGGAGCCGAAGCGGGGGCCCTGGGTCTGGCCCAGGAGGACTTCGTAGAGGGCGGTGAACCAGGTGCGCAGGGGCTCGAAGCCGGCCGCCTTGCCGGCCTCGTAGACCTCGTTCTGGATCAGCTCGGCGTCCTGGCAGCCGGCCGGCAGGGCGCGCAGGCGGGCGGCCAGGTCGGCGAAGGCGGCGCGTTCGCGCGCGTCGGCGGGGCGGAACGTCTTGGCCGGCAGGACGAAGTCTTCGTAGTAGTTGAGGGCGTAGTCGGTCAGCCGGTCCAGCAGGGGCTCGCTGTCGGGCGTGGCGCCGGGGATGTAGCGGCTGATGAAGCCCCACAGGATCGCCTTGTCCGAGGCGTTGGCGGCCGACACCAGGTTCAGCAGCAGGCTGAACGACACCGGCGAGCCCTTGGCCGGCACGTCGCCGCCGTGGACGTTCCACACCGGGTTGTCGAGCGGATTGGCGGCGTTCGAGACGGCGTTGCGGTGGAAGCTGTCGAGCTGCTGCAGGTACTCGTCCGTCGCCTTGGGGATGACGTCGAAATAGAGCCGCTTGGCCGACTTGGGCGACTGGAACATGTAGTAGGACAGGCTCTCGGCGCCGCCGTAGCGCAGCCACTCCTCCATGGTCAGGCCGTTGCCCTTGGTCTTGGAGATCTTCTGGTTGTTCTCGTCCATGAAGAGCTCGTAGTGGAAGCTCTCCGGCGGCGTGCCGCCGAGCACGCGGGTGACCTTTTCCGAGACGCGCACGGAGTCGACCAGGTCCTTGCCGGACATCTCGTAGTCGACCTTGAGCGCCGTCCAGCGGGCGGCCCAGTCCGGACGCCACTGCAGCTTCACATGGCCGCCGGTGACCGGGACCTCGGTCAGGGTCCCGTCCTCGTCGGCGAAGACGATGGTTCCGCGGTCGATGTGGCGCTCAAGCGTCGGGACCTGCAGCACCTTGCCGGTCCTGGGGCTGATCGGCAGGAACGGCGAATAGGTGGCGCGGCGCTCCTCGCCCAGGGTGGGCAGCATCACCCCCTGCACCTTGTCGAAGCGCTCGAGGATGGTCAGCAGCACGGCGTCCATGCGGCCGGAGGTGTAGAAGTCGGTGGACGAGATGAAATCGTAGTCGAAGCCGAAGCTGTCGAAGAAGGCCCGGGCCAGGGCGTTGTTGCGCGCGCCGAAGCTTTCGTACTCGCCGAACGGGTCGCGCACGCGGGTCACCGGCTTGTCGCGGTCCTCCTCCAGCAGGGCCTGGTTGGGCATGTTGCTGGGGATCTTGCGCAGGCCGTCCATGTCGTCCGAGAAGACGATCAGGCGGGTGGGGATCAGGTCGTCGGTGAGGGCGCGGAAGGCGTTGCGCACCATGGTCGGCCGCGCCGCCTCGCCGAAGGTGCCCATGTGCGGGGTGCCCGAGGCGCCGTAGCCGCATTGGAAGATCACCGGGCTGGCGACCAGGGCCGGGAAGGTCTCGATGGCCTCGCCCACCTTGCCGGCGGCCAGCAGGGTCGCGGCCAGGTCGCGGTCGGCGTCGGTCTCCAGGCGCAGGCGCAGGATGCGCGCCAGGAGGTTCCGGGCCTGCTCGAAGGTCCAGGCGCGGGCTTCGCGGGCCTGATGGGAAAGTCCTTGCAACATGGCGGGCGGCGTAGGGCGCCGGGCGGGTGGGGTCAATGTCGCCGTGCGGGGAGGCGCCTCAGTCCGGCAGGCGGGCCACGTAGACGATGTGCCGGCGAAGGGGATCGCCGGGGGGAAGCTGCGGGTGGTCGAAGTCGCGGACCGGGTCGCGGGCCAGGGCCAGCCGGTCCATCACCGCCTGGGAGCGCAGGTTGGTCTCGGCGGTGAAGGCCAGGACCTCGGGCAGGCCGAAGCGGTTCAGGGCCTCGCCGATGGCGGCGCGGGCGGCCTCGGTGGCGTAGCCCTGGCCCCAGTGCGCGCGGGCGAGGCGCCAGCCGGCCTCGGCCCCGGTCACCGGCAGGCCCGGCCAGATGCGGGCGACGCCGGCGTAGCCCAGGAAGGCGCCGTCGGCCTTGCGCTCGAGGACGTAGCGGCCGTAGCCGAAATCCTCGAAGTGGTCCTCCATGGCCTCGACGTGGGCGGCGCTGCGATCGGCGTCGAGCACCCCGCCCAGCCAGGCCATCACCTGCGGATCGGCGGTGAGGGCGGCGTAGGGCGCCAGGTCGCGGTCCTCCCAGCGGCGCAGGATCAGGCGGTCGGTCTCGATGACCACGCCGCCGCGCCTCAGGCGGGACGCGGCGCGGTCAGGGCGCCGTAGAGGTCCGGCCGGCGGTCGCGGAAGAAGCCCCAGGCGGCGCGGTGGGCGGCCAGGAAGTCGAGGTCGACGGTCGCCGCCACGACGCCCTCGTCGGCGCGGCCCAGTTCCGAGACCAGGTCGCCGCGATGGTCGGCGATGAAGCTGGAGCCGTAGAAGGTCTGGCCGCCGTTCGGATAGCCGTCCCAGGGCTCGAAGCCGATGCGGTTGGCGCCCACCACCGGGATGATGTTGGACACCGCGTGGCCCTGCATGGCCCGCCGCCAAGGCAGGGCGGTGTCGAGGCTGGGGTCGTGCGGCTCGGAGCCGATGGCGGTGGGATAGAGCAGGGCCTCGGCGCCCATCAGGGTCATGGCGCGGGCGGCCTCCGGGTACCACTGGTCCCAGCAGATGCCGACGCCGATGCGGCCGTGGCGGGTGTCCCAGACCTTGAAGCCGGTGTCGCCGGGCCGGAAGTAGTACTTCTCCATGTAGCCAGGCCCGTCGGGGATGTGGCTCTTGCGGTAGAGGCCCAGCAGCGAGCCATCGGCGTCGGCCATCACCAGGCTGTTGAAGTAGTGCGGCCCTTCGCGCTCGAAGATCGAGATGGGGATGACGACGCCCAGCTCCCCCGCCAGGGGGGCCAGGGCCTTCACGCACGGATGCTCGCGCCAGGGATGGGCCTCAGCGAACCAGCGCTCTTCCTGGGCGACGCAGAAATAGGGGCCCTGGAACAGCTCGGACGGCAGGATCACCTGGGCGCCGCCGGCCGCGGCCTGGCGGATGAAGCCCTCGGTGCGGGCGATGTTGTCCGCCAGGTCGTCGCCATAGTGGGTCTGGATCGCCGCCAGCTTCAGGGTTCGGGACATCAGGCGGCGGGCTCCTGCTGGGAGATGCAGTGGAACGAGCCGCCGCCGGTAAGAAGGGCGCGCGACGGCAGGCCGAGCAAGGTGTGGTCGGGGAAGGCCGCCTGCAAGGCCTGGACCGCGAAGTCCCCGGCGGCATTGTCTCCGGAGGGGTCGCCGTAGGTGGGAACGACCACCGCCTTGTTGGCGATCAGGAAGTTCATGTGGCTGGCCGGGACCGTGCGGTGCTCCTCGTCGACGATGCGGCCGGGCGAGGGGACGCGCAGCACCTTCAGCCGCTGGCCGTCGGCGTCGGTCATGCCGGCCAGGGCCTCGGCGGCCTGGTCGTAGGCGTGGGCGTTGGGATCATCGAGGCCGAAGGCCATGGGGCAGGCGACGACGCCGGGGGCCACGAAGCGGGCCAGGTTGTCGACGTGGCCGTCGGTGTGGTCGTTCATCAGCCCGTCGCCCAGCCACAGCACCTTGCGCGCGCCCAGGGCCGACGCCAGGGCCGCCTCGGCGTCGGCCGCCTTCCAGCCGCGGTTGCGGTTGGGATTGAGCAGGCACTGGCGCGTGGTCAGGATCGTGCCGGCGCCGTCGTGGTCCAGGGCGCCGCCTTCCAGGACGAAGTCGTGCGCCGTCAGGGTCGCGCCGCTGGCCGCCCCGATCTGGGCCGCCACCTCGTCGTCGTGATCCAGCACATATTTGCCGCCCCAGCCGTTGAAGCGGAAGGCGGCGGCGGCCGTGGCGGTGCGGAAGATCGGGCCGGTGTCGCGCAGCCAGACGTCGCCGAAGCGGCCCGGCACGATCTCGACGCCGTCGACGCCGCCGACCAGGGCCCGCGCGGCCGCCAGGGCGTCGTCGTGGCCGACCATCAGCCGGACCTGCTCGGCGCCGGGACCGGCCAGGGCGCGGACCAGGGCGGCGACCTCGGCCTGGGCGGCTTCGAGGTCGTCTTCCCAGAGCTCGGCGTGGCTGGGAAAGCCCACCCACATGGCGCGATGGGGCGACCATTCGGCGGGAACGGGCGGCAGGGTCGGCGCAAGGGGGACGGTGTCGGTCATGGCGCATCCATAGGGGGCGGCGTCCTTAAGCAGGATCGGGCCGATAAGAAAAGCGGCGACGATCCGGGCCGGGTCCGTCGCCGGCCTTCATAGGGGGTTCCTGTTGCGGTTCGTACGGCGGCGCGTCATGTCGTGGCGGTTTCCGGGCGCGTCCCCGGCCCCGGTGGTGGAGCAGAGATGGCGGACAGTCCGGAGATGACCGAGGCGCGGGCCTGGCGGACCCTGGTCGCCGGGGTCGGGCTGATCACCCTGTTTCGCCTGCTGACGCTGTTCGCCAGCCCGCTGGAGCTCTATCCGGACGAGGCCCAGTACTGGCTGTGGTCGCGGACCCTGGCGTTCGGCTATGTCTCCAAGCCGCCGCTGGTGGCCTGGCTGATCGCGGCCACCACGGTGATGGGCCGCGACGCCGAGCCCTTCGTGCGCCTGTCGTCGCCCCTGATCCATGCGGCGACCGCCCTGGTGCTGGCCCGGGCGGGGCGGCGGCTGTACGACCCGTGGACGGGGGCGATTGCGGGCGGGCTCTATTGCCTGGCGCCGGGGGCGGCGCTGTCGGCCTTCATCGTCAGCACCGATCCGGCCCTTCTGCTGGGCCTGGCGCTGGCCCTGTGGGCCTATGTCGTCCTTCAGTCGGCCGAGGGCCGCGCCAAGCTGGGCCCGGCTGTCGGCTTCGGCGCCGCGCTCGGCCTGGCGTTCCTGGCCAAGTACGCGGCCCTCTACGCCCTGGTCGGCCTGGCGGCGCACCTGATCCTGTCGAGGGACGCCCGCCGGGCCTGGACCCCGGCGGCGGGCGTGGCGGCGGCGGCGGCCTTCGCCGTCCTGGCCGCGCCGAACCTGATCTGGAACGCCGGCCACGGCTTCGCCACGGTCGCCCACACCGCCTCCAACGCCGACTGGAGCGGGCGCCGCTTCGACGTCGTCCCGGCCCTGAGTTTCCTGGGCGCCCAGTTCGGGGTGTTCGGCCCGATCCCCTTCGCGGTGCTGGTGGGCGGGGCCGGATGGCTGGCCTGGCGGCGGCGCCTGGCGGCGGCGGACGTCCTGCTGCTGTGCTTCACCCTGCCGCCGCTGGTCATCATCCTGGTCGAGGCCTTCGTGGCGCGGGCCAACGCCAACTGGGCGGCGGCGGCCTACGCCCCGGGCGCCGTGCTGGTCGCCGCCTGGCTGGCGCGGTGGAAGGCCTGGCGCTGGCTGGGGGCGGCCGGGATCAGCCAGGCGGTCATCGTCGCGGCGCTGATGATCGGCCTGGCCTGGCCGGCGCTGGCGGACAAGGCGGGCCTTGCCAACGGGCTGAAGCGCCTGCGCGGCTGGCGCGAGACGACCCGGGCGATCACCGAGCGGGCGGCGCTGGAAGATCTCAACGGCGGCCTTTCGGCGGTGGCGGTCGACGACCGCTTCCTGTTCAACGAGGCGGCCTACTATGGGCGGGGCTCCTTCGGCGCTGGCGGGCCGCCGCTGAAGATGTGGGTCAGGGGCGCGCGGCCGCGGAGCCAGGCCGAGCTGGCCGCGCCGCTGACCGCCGCCGACGGACGCCGGGTGCTGGCGGTGAGCCTGGAAGGGCGCAGCACGGCCGCCATGGCCGCCGACTTCGCCAGGGCCGGCGATCGCCAGATCAACCAGGTCAGCCTGGACCTGAACCACTGGCGATCGGTGACCAGTTTCCTGGGCGACGGCTACGCGCCGAAGCCGCGGGCGCCGGTCAGCGCCACACGGCCTTGAGCGAGGCGTCGCGGCCGCAGCCGATGCGGTAGGCCATGTAGGCCTGGGGGTTCTTGCGGGCGTAGTCCTGGTGATAGGCCTCCGCCGGCCAGAAGGGCGCGGCCGTGAGGATGGTGGTGGCCACCGGCTTGCCGTGCAGGGCCCGGGAGACATCGGCCTTGGCGGCGGCCGCGGCGGCCTGCTCGGCGCCGTTGGCGACGAAGATCGCCGGGCGGTAGGAGGGGCCGTGGTCGCAGAACTGGCCGCCGCCGTCGGTGGGATCGGTCAGGCGGAAGTAGCGGGCCACGAGCTGGGCATAGGTGATCTTGGCCGGATCGTAGGTCACCTGGACGGACTCATAGTGGCCGGTGGTCTCGGTGACGACCTGCTCGTAGCTGGGATGGGACACATGGCCGCCGGTGTAGCCGGCCACCACCTTGACCACCCCAGGCACCTCTTCCATGCCGTGCTGCATCGACCAGAAGCAGCCGCCGGCGAAGACGGCGGTCTGCAGGGCGGCCGCGCCGGCGCTCTGCGCGGCCAGGGCGGCGATCAGGGTTCCCGCCACGAGGGCGTGCTTCAGCGTTTTCATGCCCGTTATACGCAATGGCCGGGTCTTGGGTTACAGCGCCAGGCCGGATTTTACCCCACCGTCGGCCTTGATCCAGCGCAAGGCGTGGCCGGGCCGGCCAAGGCCATGTCGTCTCGCCTCGCCGGACCGTTGCGCGAGGCTGACGTACGAGGACACAAGGCCATGAGCCATACGCCGCACGAACTGCACGAGGAATTCCCCGAGTTCGCCGCCAAGATCACCGAGCTGAAGACCGGCGGCGGGCGGTTCGCCCAGATGGCCGACGCCTATCACGAGCTGAACCGGGCCGTGCACCGCATGGAGACCGGCCTGGAGGCGGTGGCCGACGAGGTGCTGGAGGACTTCAAGAAGAAGCGCCTGGCGCTGAAGGACGACATCGCGGCCCTGCTCAAGGCTCACTAGGCGCCCGGGGCTCACCAGGCGCGCGGGCCCGACGTGCGGTGACGCGCGGCGCCGGTCCCTGCTAAGCAGGGCGTCGGGCTGGGCGGAGGGGCGAGATGCTGAAACACCAGGGCCGGACGCCGCCGTTCAGGGACGTCCAGGGCCAGGTTCTGACCGGGTCGGTCGCCGAGAGCGGCTTCCTGACGCTGGGCGGGCTGGACCAGTGGGTGCTGATCCGCGGGCGCGACGTCGCCAACCCGGTGCTGATCGTCCTGCACGGCGGGCCGGGCGGCTCGGAGACGGCCCTGTTCCGCGCCTACCAGGCGGCCCTCGAGGACGCCTTCACCGTGGTCTATTGGGACCAGCGGGGGGCCGGGCGGTCCTATGCGCCGACGATCCCGCTCGAGACCATGACCATCGACCGGTTCCTGGCCGACCTGGACGAGCTGGTGGACGCCCTGAGGCGCCGCTTCGACGGGCGCAAGGTCGTGCTGCTGGGCCATTCCTGGGGCTCGGTGCTGGGGGTGCTCTACGCCACCCGCCATCCGGACAAGGTGGCGGCCTATGTGGGCGTGGGCCAGGTGGCCGACATGGCCGCCAGCGAGGACGCCTCCTACGCCTATGTCGTGGCGGAGGCGGAACGGCGGGGCCATCGCAAGGCGATCGCGGCGATGAAGGCCATCGGCCCGCCGCCGCACGAGATGAAGGCCCTGGCCCAGCAGCGGCGCTGGCTGACGGCCCTGGGCGGGGCCCTGGGTCCCGGCGGATCGCTGATGAAGATGACGGGCCGGGCGCTGCGCACCCCCGAGGCGTCCCTGTGGGACGTGGTGCGCCTGGTGCAGGGCTCGATCTTCTCCACCAAGGCGATGTGGAGCCAGCTGACGCCGGTGAACCTGATCCGCGACGCCGCCCGCTTCGAGGTTCCGGTGGTGCTGGTGCTGGGCCGCCACGACATGCAGGTGGCCGCGCCGGTGAGCGCCGCCTACTTCGAGGCCATCACAGCGCCCGCCAAGACCCTGGTGTGGATGGAGAACTCCGGCCACATGCCGCCCTTCGAAGAGCCCGAGGCCTTTCGAAGGGTGATGGTCGAAACCGTCCGGCCCCTGGCGGCCGGCGCCTGAGGCCGGGCCTCAGACGGCGACCTTGAAGGCGGCCTCGGTCTTGGCCTTGACCTCGTCGACGGTGACGCCGGTGGCGAGCTCGATCAGGGTGACGCCGCCGCCCTTGCGGTCGATCTCGAAGACGCCGAGGTCGGTGATCAGCAGGTCCACCACCCCCGCGCCGGTGAGCGGCAGGTTGCAGCGCTTGAGCAGCTTGGGCGCGCCGGACTTCTCGGTGTGCTCCATGCACACCACCACGCGGCCGACGCCGGCCACCAGGTCCATGGCCCCGCCCATGCCCTTGACCATCTTGCCGGGCACCATCCAGTTGGCGAGGTCGCCGTTCTCGGCCACCTGCATGCCGCCGAGGATCGACAGGGCGATGTGGCCGCCCCGGATCATGGCGAAGCTGTCGGCGGACGAGAAATAGGACGAGGACGGCAGTTCGGTGATGGTCTGCTTGCCGGCGTTGATCAGGTCGGCGTCTTCCTCGCCCTCATAGGGGAACGGGCCCATGCCCAGCATGCCGTTCTCGCTCTGCAGCGTCACGTGCATGCCCTCGGGGATGTAGTTGGCCACCAGGGTCGGGATGCCGATGCCCAGGTTCACGTAGAAGCCGTCCTTGAGCTCCTTGGCCGCGCGGGCCGCCATGTCGTCGCGGGTCCATCCTTTGACTTGGGGGGCCATCAGACTTCCTCTCCGGCGGCGGCGCCCGCGACCTGGCGCGGACGGGTGGTGACGCGCTCGATGCGCTTCTCGAAGCGGGCGCCTTCGAACAGGCGGTCCACGAAGATGCCCGGGGTGTGGATGTTGTCCTTGTCGAGGGCGCCGATGGGGACCAGGTGCTCGATCTCGGCGACCGTGACCTTGCCGGCCGTGGCCATCATCGGATTGAAGTTCCGCGCCGTCTTCCGGTAGACGAGGTTGCCCTCGGCGTCGCCCTTCCAGGCCTTGACGATGGAGAGGTCGGCCTTCAGCGCCCGCTCCATGACGTAGAGCTCGCCGTCGAACTCGCGCGTCTCCTTGCCCTCGGCCACCAGGGTGCCGACGCCGGTCTTGGTGAAGAAGGCCGGGATGCCGGCGCCGCCGGCGCGGATGCGCTCGGCCAGGGTGCCCTGGGGATTGAATTCCAGCTCCAGCTCGCCGGACAGGTACAGCTTCTCGAACAGCTTGTTCTCGCCGACGTAGGAGCTGATCATCTTCTTGATCTGGCCGCCGGCCAGCAGGATGCCCAGGCCGAAGTCGTCGATCCCGCAGTTGTTCGAGATGACGGTGAGATCCTTTGTCCCCGCCTCGCGAATGGCCGCGATCAGGTTCTCGGGAATGCCGCAGAGGCCGAAGCCTCCGGCCATGATGGTCATGCCATCGAACAGGAGCCCCGCCAGGGCCTCGGTTGCAGCCTTCGCGACCTTGTCGGCCATGGCCTTCTCCCGCAGTGCACAATGCGCGGACCTTTGGCCCGAAGCCGCCGCCATTTCAACCGTTTCGGGGACGCCCGCTCGCGAAAGTCGGCCGCCCGCGCTAAAACGTTCCGACATGGTCCGGAGAGCGGACCAAAACGGACTGTTGGAGACCAGTTTGACCGACGTTCTGACCCGGCGGGGCATCGCGCCGGTATCCTTCCGGCGCTACGAGAGCGACTTCGCGGGCTTCTCCAAGGACCTGGGCGACAGCTTCGTGCGCTACGGCTTCGCGGCGGTGGAGCACCACGGCCTGGACCAGGCGCGCATCGACCGGGCCATCGAGGACGCCAAGGCCTTCTTCGCCCTACCTGAGGAGACCAAGCGCCGCTACAAGATCGAGGGCGCCGGCGGCCAGCGCGGCTACACCCCCTTCGGCATCGAGACGGCCAAGGGCGCCGAGCACTTCGACCTCAAGGAATTCTGGCACGTAGGCCGCGAGCTGCCGCCCGGCCACCCCTTCCGCGCCACCATGCCCGACAACATCTGGCCCGCCGAGGTCGCCAGCTTCCGCGACAGCGAGCTGTGGCTGTACCACGCCCTGGAGGGGTTCGGCCGGCGCCTGCTGCGCGCCATCGCCGCCTATCTGAAGCTGCCGACAGACTATTTCGAGGACACGGTGGAGCTGGGCAACAGCGTGCTGCGCCTGCTGCACTATCCGCCGGCGCCCTTCGACGGCCCCAACATCCGCGCCGGCGCCCACGAGGACATCAACACCATCACCTGCCTGCTGGGCGCCGAAGAGGCCGGGCTGGAGGTGCTGGAGCGCAGCGGCGAATGGCTGGCGATCAATCCGCCGGCCGGCTCCATCGTGGTCAATATCGGCGACATGCTGCAGCGGCTGACCAACAACGTGCTGCCGTCGACCACCCACCGGGTGGTCAATCCGCCGCCGGAGCGGCGCGGCAAGGCGCGCTATTCGACGCCCTTCTTCCTGCATTTCCGGCCCGACTTCCTGATCGAGACCCTGCCCGGCTGCATCACGCCGGACAATCCGAACCACTATCCGGTCCCGATCACGGCGGAGGACTACCTCAACGAGCGCCTGCGCGAGATCAAGCTGAGCTAGGCCGATCACCCCGGCGATGACGACGCGCACCCTTTTCGCCACCGAGGTCTACGAGGCCAGTCTCGCGGACGAGCGCGGCTTCGCGGCGTTCAACGCCGAGCTGGCCGACGCCTGCGCCATGCTGGCCGAAGAGGACCGGGCCGGGCAGGCCTGGTGCCGGGCCAACGGCTATGGCGGCTACACCTCCTACGCCTCGCTGGACGACCTGCCCCGGCGGGCCACGGTGTTCGCGGACCTGAAGCGCAAGCTGGACCGGCACGCGGCCGCCTATGCCGATATCCTGGCCTTCGACCTGGGGCCGCGTGGCCGGCTGGTGATGGACAGCCTGTGGGTCAATGTCCTCAAGCCCGGCGCGGCGCATTCCGGGCACATCCACCCGCACAGCGTCCTCTCGGGCACGGTCTATGTGGCGGTTCCCGCCAAGGCGGCCGGGCTGCGCCTGGAAGACCCGCGCCTGCCGCTGATGATGGCGGCGCCCCCGCGACGTTCCGACGCACCCGAGCATCGGCAAGGTTTCGTCACCCTCACGCCGTCCCCCGGCACGCTCTATCTCTGGGAGAGTTGGCTGCGCCACGAGGTTCCGCCCAATGGCGCCCGGACTGCGAGGGTCAGTGTCAGTTTCAACTATAGCTGGCGCTGAGGCGCGTCGTCGCACCCAATTCTTAACCTGATGCTCCCTAGAGTTGGTCTCTCAACTGACCGCCTGGGGGGCGGGATGGACCAGGCCGCGAAAAGACCGTCCGTGACGCAAGGCGACGAGCGCCCGGACTACGAGCGAATCCTGGACGCCGGCGTCGACCTGGACGTCCTGAAGCCCAGCTTCGATCGCATCGTGCGGGTGGCGATGACCCTGTTCGGCGCCCCGGACGGCGAAGTCACCATCATGCGCCCCGGGGAGGCGCCCTGGCGCAGCAAGGGCGGAGACAGCCCCAACACCGCCTTCACCGAGCTGGTCATGAGCCGGCGCCAGGTGGTTTGGGTGGAGGACCTGCCGGCCGACACCGACCTGGCCCCGCGGATCGAGCCGGAGGTGGTGGCGGTGGTCCGCTTCGGCGCCGGCGCGCCGATCCTGCTGGCCGGCGAGGCCGTGGGCGTGCTGGTGGTGCTGGACGTCAAGCCCCGGCCCTATGAGGCGCGCCTGGCCCGGCGCCTGCAGGACCTGGCCGACCTGATCGCCGACGACTGGGAACGCCATCGGGCCGTCCTGGCCCGCGCCCGCGCCGAGGCCGAAGCCCGCGCCGCCCGCGCCACCCTGGCCTCCGTCGTCCAGGCCGCGCCCGTGGCCCTGGCGATGACCGACACCCAGCTTCGCATCATCCAGGGCAGCCCGCGCTGGTTCGAGGAGCGCGGATTCAGTCCCGAGCGGGTGATCGGCAAGTCGCTCTATGACCTCCTGCCGGGCACGCGCCAGCGGTGGGGCGAGGCCTTCGACCGCGCCCTGTCGGGCGAGACCGTGCGCGGCGACCGCATCCGCCTGGACCTGCCGGACGGCCGCACGGCCTGGATCCGCAGCGAACACAGCCCCTGGCGCGACGCCAGCGGCGAGATCGGCGGCCTGCTGCTGATGAGCGTCGACATCACCGACGTGGTCAACGCCCTGGAGGCCTCCGAACGCTCGGAACAGCGCCTGGTCCTGGCCAGCGAGATCGGCGAGGTGAACATCTGGGAGGTGGACTTCCGCCGCAAGGAGCTGAACGGCCTGGGCTGGAAGGACCGCGGCTTCGCCGAGGCCAAGATCACCTATGAGAACATGGCCGGCGACATCTGGAACGTCGTCCATCCGGAAGACCGCCCCGCGGCCCTGGCCCTGTGGGACCGGCATGTGAATGACGGCGAGCCGTTCCGCACCACCTATCGCCTGCTGCAGGGCCGCGCCCCGGACATCTGGGTGGAATCGGCCATCGAGGCCGTCCGCGACGAGGACGGCGAGGTCATCCGCATCGTCGGGGTGATCCGCAACATCGACCACGAGAAGCGCGCGGCCATGGCCCTGGCCAGGGCCCGCGACGAGGCCGAGGCCGCCAACCGCGCCAAGAGCGAATTCCTGGCCAACATGAGCCACGAGATCCGCACGCCCCTGAACGGGGTGATGGGGGTGGCCAGCGCGCTGGGCCGCACCGAACTCTCGACCGGCCAGCGCGAGATGGTGGGGCTGATCGAATCCTCCGCCCAGACCTTGGAGGCCCTGCTCTCCGACGTCCTGGACCTGGCGCGCATCGAGGCCGGGCGGCTGGAGATCAAGGCCGAGTCCTTCGATCCGGCCCAGGCGGTCCGCGACGTCGGCGCCCTGTTCCGCGCCGCCGCGGAGGCCAAGGGCCTCGAGTTCCGGATCGAGACCCAGGGCGACGCCCTGGGCGAGCCGGTCCTGGGCGACGCGGCGCGCCTGCGCCAGGTGCTGAGCAACCTGGTCTCCAACGCCGTGAAATTCACGGCCGGCGGCGCGGTGACTCTCGCCCTGTCGGTCCGCCACGAGGCGGACGGCGTGGACGCGGTGTTCAAGGTTCGCGACACCGGCATCGGCTTCGACGCCGACACCGCGCGGCGCCTGTTCGATCGCTTCGAGCAGGCCGACGGATCGATCACGCGCCGCTATGGCGGCAGCGGCCTGGGCCTGGCCATCTCACGCTCGCTGGCCGCGGCCATGGGCGGGTCGCTATCGGCGACCTCGGCCCCGGGCGCCGGCGCATTGTTCGAGCTGAAGCTGCCGTTCGCGGCGGCCGCGGCGCCTGAGACGGCGACGGCGGACCCCGAACCCGCCGCGGCCGACCCGAACGACATTTCCGCCCTGCAGGTGCTGCTGGCCGAGGACCACCCCACCAACCGCCGCGTCGTGCAGTTGATCCTGGGGTCGGCCGGCGTCCATCCGGTCTGCGTCGAGAACGGCGCGGAGGCCGTGGAGGCCTGGTCCGCCGGCGCCTTCGACCTGGTGCTGATGGACATGCAGATGCCGGTCATGGACGGCCTGAGCGCCATCCGGGCGATCCGCGCGCGCGAGGCCGCCGCCGGCCCGGCGCGAACCGCCATCATCGCCCTGACCGCCAACGCCATGCCCGAGGACGTGGCCGCGACCCGCGCCGCCGGCGCCGACGGTCACCTGACCAAGCCGATCACCGCCGCCGCCCTGCTGGGCGCCGTGCGGGACGCGGCGGTCCAGGCCGGCGCCGTGGCCGCGAACGGGACCGGCCGCCGCCAGGCCTGACCAGGGGTCGGTCACGCGCCGTCGACCCTGCCCATCCATTTCCTGCAAAGAAAATGGCGCCGGGTCTTTCGACCCGGCGCCAGGCGTCCCGTCTGGGGAGGAGGACGCCCTGGGGAACTTCTGGATCGCGCCCGCTAGTGCGAGAGGCGCAGGTTCTGGATCGAGCCGGCGATCGCGTTGAACACGCTGGTCAGCTGGGTCGCGTCGGTCACGTCGTAGTAGTGATCCGTGCCCGAGGCGCACTGCTGAAGGATGGTCTTGGAGTGCGTCGAGACGCCCACCCCGATCGTGTAGATGATGATGTTCTTGCCCGTCGAGCCGGTCGTCTTCATGTTCGAGCACAGCAGCAGCTCGCGGCTGTCGATGGCGTCGCGCCGCTGAGTGGCCGTGGAACTGGTTCCCAGGGCCGTGCCCGACGCGTCCAGCAGTCGCCCTTGCCCGATGTAGCCGATGCCGGTGTAGATCGAGTTGTTGGCGTTGTTGGCGTGCGAGCTGGAATACTTGTCGTCGTTGGTGTTGTCGCCGTCGGTCAGCAGCACGATGATCTTGTCGTGGTTGGGCGTGTTGTAGGCCACGCCGTTGGCGAAGGGCCCGTTCGGCGACAAGGTCAGCCAACCCCAGGCCAGGCCCATGGCGATGTTGGTGTTGCCCTGGGCGACCATCGACTGGAGCTTGGCGTTCACCGTCGACTGGGAATTGGTCAGCGTCAGCAGCGAGGTCAGGCCGCACTCGCGGTTTGGCCCGAAGTCGTCCGTGCCCGTCACCCCGCCCGCGGCCCACGACGGCGCCGTGGCCAGCTTGTTCTTGTTGCTGGCGGCGTACTTGGAGACGTAGTTCTGACGCGTCGACGCGTTGGTGCTGGTGGTGACGTCGTTGGTGATCCAGTTGTTGTAGTAGGTATAGGACGTCTTGCCCGCGTCCGGCTCGTCAGGCGCGAAATAGGGCACCACCATGGTGGCGGGATTGCCCGAGGTCGGGGCGTCGTCCTGGGTGTCGTAGGGCGCCTTGCGCATCTCCACGCAGCCGGCCCACGACAGGCCCATCTGGCTGAGCAGGGTGAAACGATTGGTTCCCGCGGTGGAGAAATTGTCGCTCCCGTAGGCGGTGGGCAGGCCCGGCGAGATCCAGTTGGCGTTCTGATAGCCGCTGCCGACGTTGACCGTGTGGCTGAAGGGCACGACCGAGATCTGCACGGCCTTGGCCGGGTCGGCGCTGTTGGCGGCGGCCGCGAACAGGGTGTTCACCAGGCTCTGCGAGGCCGACTGCAGCGCCGAGATCTTGGACGTGCTGGTCGACCCCAGGGGTGAGGCCATGGAGCCGGTGTTGTCGAGCACCAGCGCCACCTCGAGGTCGTCCATCGTCCGGACCACCTGCGAAGTGGCCTTGATGGTCATGTCCCCGTCCATCCACAGGTGCGCCACGATCGGTGTCATGGTGATTGTGGCGTTCCCGTTGATGTACGAGCCGCTCAAGCTGAAGGTGGCGCTGGACAGGGTGGCGCCCGGCAGGTTGGTCAGGTTCGACTGCAGCGCCGGCTTGCCCACCGCCGTCAGGGCGGTGTCAGTGGTGGCGGTGGTCGTCCGCGCGGCCAGGAGCGTGGCGGCGTCCAGGGCGTCCTGCAGCTGCTGCTTGGCCACCGTGGCGCGGTTCACGTCCATCAGGCCGAAGGCCAGGATGCACAGGGGCAGGGCCAGCAGGGCGAACTGCACCGCCACGGCCCCCTCGTTGTGGGTGAACAGACCCATGAAGCGGGCGAGCCGGGCCCGCCACGGCTTCGCCGTCGATTGCTTCGCTTGCGTCATCATCGCCAGCCCCCGCCTCCACGGCGCCCGAAATGGGCGCGCGGTCGTATTTCAGCGGGCACTCTCGCGCAGTGCGGTAAATGAAAGGGCCAATGGGAATGGTGAATCGGCGGAAAAGATGCCGCGTCCCCGCCGTTCCGCGCCCGGGACCTTGCCTAGTCCAGGACGCAGTCCGCCAGGCCGCCCCGGTGGACCACGCCCGACCGGGCGTCGATGCGGCCGGTCCGACGGCGGACGTAAGGCCCCGGATCGGCCGCGCTCCACTTCAGCGGGTTGGGCAGGATGGCCGCCAGGCGCGCGGCCTCGGGGGCCGACAGGGCGCGGGCGCCGTGGTGGAAGTAGCGCTGGGACGCGGCTTCGACGCCATAGACGCCGGGGCCCATTTCCACGGTGTTCAGATAGACTTCCATGATCCGCTGCTTGCCCCAGACCAGCTCGATCAGGACCGTGAACCAGGCCTCCAGCCCCTTGCGGACCCAGGAGCGGTCGGGCCAGAGGAAGACGTTCTTGGCCGTCTGCTGGCTGACGGTCGAGCCGCCGCGGATGCGGCCGGGCCTGGCCTGGTTGTGAGCCACGGCCTTCTGGATGGCGCCGAAATCGAAGCCGTGGTGCTGGCAGAAGTTGGCGTCCTCGGAGGCCACCACGGCCCGGGTCATGGCCGGAGAGATGCTCGAGATGGGCACCCAGCGGTGATCGAGCCCCCGGCCCTCCATCGCCCGCTCGATCATCAGGATGGTGATCGGCACCGGGACGAAGCGATAGACGATCACGGCCAGCGGCGGGGCGACGATCAGGAAGATCAGCACGCCGGCGATCAGATCACGGAGCAGGCGCAACAGCCCTCTCCCGCGCGGGCGCTGCGGGGCTGTCCGGGGTCTTGCAGCCGCCTGGGCCATGGCTGAACGCTTGTCTGACGCTGCGGAGGGATGGCTAGGCATTCCGTCTTGGGCGCGCCGCGTCAAGGCGCGCAAAATGAACGAGGGTCGGTGAATGGACGTGTCCGAAGCGGTGGCCAGGCGGATCTCGGTGCGCGCCTTCAAGCCCGACCCGGTGCCGGGGCGCCTGGTGCGCGAGATCCTGGAAGCGGCCCACCGCGCCCCGTCCGGCGGCAACCTGCAGCCCTGGCGCGTCTACGCCCTGGCCGGCGAGCCCCTGGCGGCGTTCAAGGCGCTCGTGGCCGCCTCGCCCATGGAGGAGACCGAGTACGACGTCTATCCGCCCGACCTCTGGGACCCCTTCCGGACGCGGCGGTTCGTGTGCGGCGAGGACCTGTACGCCTCCATCGGCATTCCCCGCGAGGACCGGCCGGGTCGGCTGCGCCAGCTGGCCAGGAACGCCGCCTTCTTCGGCGCGCCGGTGGGGCTGTTCTTCTGCCTCGACCGCAAGCTGGGCCCGCCGCAGTGGTCGGACGTGGGCATGTACATGCAGACGGTGATGCTGCTGGCGGTGGAGCGGGGGCTGGACACCTGCGCCCAGGAGTTCTGGGCCCGCTACGCCCAGACGGTGGCCAGGTTCGTGAACCTGCCGGAGGACCACATGGTGTTCTCGGGCATGGCCCTGGGCTATCGCGACGAGAGCGCGCCGATCAACGCCTGGCGCACCCGGCGCGACCCCTTCGACGCCTGGTGCGAGATGCGCGGCTTCGAAGACTAGTTCTTGATCTGTTCCGACGCGGTGCTAGGCTCGCCGCATGAGCCAGCCCGCGCCCAGCCCCGTGATCGTCATCGACCTGCAGACCGGCATGTTCGACGGCCTGAAGATGCCCGTCATCCATGACGCCGACGCCCTGGTGTCGCGCGTGCGCGCGGTGACCCAGTGGGCCCGGCGCGGCGGCCGGCCGGTGGCCTTCGTGCGCCATGACGGCCCGCCCGAGGAAGCCCTGGCGCCCGGCAAGCCCGGCTGGCCGGTGTGGCCGGCGCTGGGCCAGTGCGAGGGCGAGCCGACCTTTTCCAAGTCGGTGGCCGACAGCTTCAGCCAGCCGGCCCTGGTGCGCTGGCTCGAGGACCATGGCGCCGACGGGGTGATCCTGATGGGCGCCCAGACCGACGAATGCGTGGCCGCCACGGTCAAGGGGGCTCTGGAGCGGGGCCTGAAGGTCACCGTGGTGGGCGATGCCCACTCCACCTGGTCCTGGGGCGGCCAGACCGCCGAACAGATCATCGAACGCCACAACGCCCAGTTCGCCGAGGCCGGCGCCGAGGTGGTGACGACGGACGCTCTGATCGGGGGTTAGGGCGAGATCGATATTCCGCTGCAAGGCGCTCAAGGATCACTGAGGGCCGTGACGCCGTTCGATGGGCGGAGGTCTCGACCACGAAGCACACCAAGCACACGAAGACGACCGTGACAGACGTTCCATCGGGCCAATCCAGGCGCCGGCCCCTTCGTGTGCTTGGTGTGCTTGGTGGTTCAACTCGGCGGCCGTGCGGCGACCCCGACCTCCGGACGTGCCAGCAAAGGAGCGGACCACGCCGAATGTCGACGGCCTTCTACAGCGCCGGAACCTCGGCCACCCCGGCGCCGCCGTCCTCGTCGCCCCAGGCCACGCGGCCGCCGGTCAGGGCCAGGGCGGTGATGGGCGGGCCCTTGTCGGCCTTCAGCGTCTCCAGGCGCTGGGACTTCAGGTCGCAGACCCAGACGCGGCCGTCGTCGAGGCCGGCGGCCAGCACCGAGCGGGTGGTCTCGGCGGCCAGGCGCGCCACCAGGGCGCTCTCGTCGAAGCCGATCTCGTTGGCCTGCTTGCCCATCGGGCCGTTGGCCCCCTGGAACGGCCACAGCACCACGCCGTTGGCGCCGGAGGTGGCCAGCCACAGGCCGTTCTCCAGAAAGCCGATGGACTTGATCTTGGCCGGATAGCCGCCCATCCGCATGTCCTTGGCGTCGCTCAGCCGCCAGCCGTGCAGGGCGTTCTCCTGCATGGCGCTGAGCAGGAACTTGCCGTCCGGGCTGAAGGCCACGGCCACGTGCGAGCCGGCCCACTTCAGCATCACCGGCTTCTGGTCGGCGATGCGGGCGTACCACAGGGCGACGCCGCCGTAGGTGGCCGCCGCCAGGCGCCGGCCCTTGGGATCGAAGGCCAGGCCGGCCACAGACTTCTCGTGCGCGAAGACCCGCTCGAACTTCGCATCGGTCACGTCGCGGACATGGGCCTCGCGCCCGGCGGCGAAGGCCACCAGGCCGCTGTCGGGGGAGGCCGCCACGGCGTCGATCCAGCGGTTCTTGAGCTCGGCCAGGACCTGATGGGTCACGGCCCCGCCGTCACGGCGCGACCACACCAGGCGGCCGTCGTCGCCGCCGGTGATCAGGCCGTCCCCGGAGGGATGCGCCACTGCGCAGAGAATCGCGCCGTCGTGCGCCTCGCCGCGGACGCCGTCCTCCCAGGCCACCTGGCCGTCGCCCAGGGCGAAGGCGGCCAGGCCGGCGTCGAACAGGACTTCGGTCACATAGGCGTCGAGGGCGAGCGTCAGGGTCATGGCCCAGCCCATAGCGGCCTTGGCGCCCGGCGGGAAGGCGCCCGGATTGGCCGGACACTGGTCGGCGAGAGAATGGCTTTACATCGCCGGCCTTCCTTGCCATGGGTTTCGCCGAATGAACGCGGACCCCGTGTGGTCCGCCAAAGGGAGTCTTCCATGGCGGCTAAGCTCAGCGGTGGCGGCGGAGGCAAGAAGTTCAGCCTCGGACAGAACGCCGACATCAACGTCACCCCCTTCGTGGACGTGATGCTGGTTCTTCTGATCATCTTCATGGTGACCGCGCCGCTCGCGACCGTGTCGATCAAGCTCGACCTGCCGCCGGCGACCCCGCCGAAGAACCTCGACTCCAAGCCGCCGACCTTCATCTCCATCCAGGACACCGGCCGCATCTATGTTTCGTTCGGCAAGAGCGACATCCGCGAGTCGCGCCTGGAGAACCTGGCCCCGGACCTGGCCGCCTCGCTGGGCGTGGCCAACCCGACCAACGAACGGGTCTTCATCCGCGCCGACAAGCACGTGAAGTACCGGGAGTTCATGGACGTCATCAATCAGCTGCAGACCGACGGCTACTTCAAGATCGGCCTGATCAGCGAAGACCTGGGCTAGTCCCCGGTTCTTCCTGGACCTGATGGTCCAAAGAACAGACTTGTGAAGGCCCGGCGCTCACCAGCGCCGGGCCTTTCGCTTTTCCGCGCGCCGCAGCGGGCGCAGCCTTGTCCCATCAGGACCGGCGCGCCGCCCTGGCAGGGGCCGAGGCGCCAGCGCCGGCGGGAGGAGCGCATGGGCATGACATTGGCGCGCACGGGGGCGCGCGCGGGCGCGAAGGGCCGTTTGGCCGGACGGTTCGATCTGAAGCAGAACAGCGACATCAACGTCACGCCGTTCGTGGACGTGATGCTGGTGCTGCTGATCGTCATGATGGTCACCGCGCCCCTGGCGACGGTGGCGGTGAACATGAACCTGCCGCCGGCGAGCAAGACCGCCACCCAGACGCGCCCGACCTTCCTCTCGATCACCGAGCACGGCCTGATGTTGACCGCCGGCGGCGCGGCGCGGCCCACCAGCCTGGGCGCCCTGGGCGGCGACCTGGCCCGGGTGCTGGGCCCCGCCTCGGCCCATCCGCAGGTGATGCTGCGCGCCGACCGGCATGTGCGCTACGGCGCCTTCATGGCGGTGGTGAACGCCCTGAAGGGCGCCGGCTACGACCGCATCGGCCTGATCAGCGAGACCGTGCAGTAGCCAGGGTCCTGCCGGCCGCCTTGCGCCCCCTCCGTCACTCGGCGCATGGCGCGCCGAGCGCCACCTCCCCCGCTGCGCCTTCGGCTACGCATGGGAGGAGGGGGTGACCCGACTGCTCCTCCCCCGTGAAGCAAGGCGTAACGGGGGAGGTGGATCGGCGCGAAGCGACGAGACGGAGGGGGCGCAAGGCCGCCTCCCCGAACGTCGCCAGTCTCGGGAGCCCCTTCAGGCCGCGCAGGCCTCGAAGCCGGCCTTGAGCTGCTCTTCGTTGAGGTCTCGGCCGATGAAGACCATGCGGCTGTAGCGCTGGTCCTTGTCGGTCCAGGGGCGCTGGAAGTCGCCCTCGAGGATCATGTGCACGGCCTGGAACACCAGGCGGCGGTCCTCGCCGGCCACGTCGAGGATGCCCTTGGCGCGCAGGATGTTGGGGCCCTGCAGGGCCAGCAGGTCGTTCAGCCAGCGGGTGATGCGGTTGGCGTCCACCGGCCTGTCGAGCCGCAGCGAGATTCCCTTGATGTCCTCGTCGTGGGCGGAGTCGGCGTGGTCGCGCCCATGGTCGTGGCCGTGCCCATGATGGTGATGATCATGGCCGTGGTCGTGGTCGCAGTGCTCGTCGTGCACGTGGCCGGGCTCGCCGTGGGCGGGGTTGAGGAACTCCGGCTCCAGCTCGACGATGCGGTCGAGATCGAAGCCGCCGCGGCCGAGGATGGCGTCCAGCGGCACGTTCGAGCGCTGGGCGCGGTGGATCGGCGCCAGCGGGTTCAGCCGGCGCAGCCGCGCCTCGATCATCTTCAGGTCGTCTTCCGAGACGAGGTCGGTCTTGTTGAGCACGATCTGGTCGGCGAAGGCGATCTGCTCGCGCGCCTCGCGGCTGTCGGACAGGCGCAGCAGGACGTGCTTGGCGTCGACCAGGGTGGTCACCGAGTCCAGCCGGGTCTTGGCCTTGACGTCGTCGTCCACGAAGAAGGTCTGGGCCACCGGGCCGGGATCGGCCAGGCCCGTGGTCTCGATGATGATGGCGTCGAAGGCGCTCTTGCCGCCCTGGCGCTTCATCAGCCCCTGGACCACCCGGATCAGGTCGCCGCGCACCGTGCAGCAGACGCAGCCGTTGTTCATCTCGAACACTTCCTCGTCGGCGCCGACCACCAGGTCGTTGTCGATGCCGATCTCGCCGAACTCGTTGACGATGACGGCGTAGCGTTTGCCGTGGTCCTCGGTGAGGATGCGGTTCAGGAGGGTGGTCTTGCCGGCGCCGAGGTAGCCGGTGAGGACGGTCACGGGGGTCTGGGTCATGGCGCACCATTTAGGAGCGCGAGGTCGCGACGTCCACTTGTCGCCGCGAGGACGCCTCTCGCCCCGGCCGGCGAAGCGCTCTAGCGTGGTGCGTTCGCGCCATCGCGGCGCCAAAGCCGCGTTGACTTCGCGAAGTCCCTCGTTATAAAGCCGCTCCCTCGCCCGCGGGTCCGCTCGCGGGCGCATTCCATTTTGCGACAACTGTCTCTTATTCGAAGGCGATACCGATGTACGCGGTGATCAAGACCGGCGGCAAGCAATACCGGGTCCAGGCCGGCGACCTGCTGGTCGTCGAAAAGCTCGACGGCGAGCCGGGCGCCAAGGTCGCGTTCGACCAGGTGCTGATGATCGGTGAGGGCGACGCCGTCACCGTCGGCGCGCCCGTCGTCGAAGGCGCCTCGGTGTCGGCCACCCTGGTCGAGACCCGCAAGGGCGAGAAGGTCAAGATCTTCAAGAAGATCCGCCGCCAGGGCTACCGCCGTACGCGGGGCCATCGCCAGACCGAGACGGTCCTGCGCGTCACCGCCCTGGCCGGCGCCGGCAAGAGCGAGACCTGGGACGGCGAAGTCGACCTGACCCCCAAGGCGGAACTGGACCTGCGCGCGCGCAACCTGGCCCGCTTCGTGAAGGCTTCGGCCGAAACCGTGGCGGCTCCGGTCGCCAAGGCCGCCCCGAAGAAGGCCGCCGCCCCCAAGGCGCAGGCCGCCCCGGCCGCGGAAGAGGCGCCGAAAGCCGCTTCCCCGGCCAAGAAGACCGCCGCCGCCAAGCCGGCTCCGGTGAAGGCCGCCGCGGCCGACGCCGACAAGCCCGCCAAGAAGGCCCCCGCCAAGAAGAAGGCCGACGAGGCCTGATTTTTTCAGGTCCCTTTTTTCAGGCCCAAGCCTAGCAATTCGCGTTTCGGAGACTAGATCATGGCACACAAGAAATCGGGCGGCTCCTCGCGCAACGGGCGCGACTCCGACGGCCGCCGACTTGGCGTGAAGAAGTTCGGCGGCGAAGCCGTCGCGGCAGGCAACATCATCGTGCGTCAGCGCGGCACCAAGTTCTGGCCGGGCGACAATGTGGGCATGGGCAAGGACCATACCCTCTTCGCCACCGACCAAGGCGCCGTGAAGTTCGTGACCAAGCGCGACGACCGCACCTACGTGAATGTGGTGACCGCCGAGAAATAAGCGATCCGAAATTGACCCCCGGATCGCCTCACAATTAGCGATCCGGACAGGCGAACCATCAGCGGGGAGTCCGGACGCCGGACTCCCCGCTTTTGTTTTGTCCAAGAGACCTCCAGCCGGCCCAGGCCGACCAGGAGGCGGGAGATTTCGACCATGCTGTGCACCAGAGAAGGCCTCGGCCCCAAGAGCATCCGGCCCAGAAGCATCAGCCCCACCCACGGCGCCCGCAGGGGCCCGGTCATCGAGACGCCGCGCCTGACCCTGCGTCCGGTGCAGGCCGACGACGCGCCGCGCCTGGCGGTGCTGGCCAGCGACATCGGCGTGGCGCGCATGACCCGCGCCATGCCGCACCCCTATCCGCGCTCGGCGGCGGAGACCTTCGTCGCCCGCGCGTCGGAGGCCGACTTCGCGCGCCATGTGGTGTTCGCCATCGACGGCGAGGACGGCGACCTGGTCGGAACCCTGGGCTTCCAGGTCAAGAACGGGCCGGCGCCCGAGCTCGGCTTCTGGCTGGGCCGCCCCTACTGGGGCAAGGGCTACGCCACCGAAGCGGCCACGGGCGCGCTGGACTGGGTGCGCGACGAATGGGGCAAGCGCTACGTCGTCGCCGGCCACTTCGCCGACAACCCCGGCGCCGGCCAGGTGCTGATCAACGCCGGCTTCCTCTACACCGGCGAGGTCCAGGCCACGACCAGCCGCGCCCGCGGCGGGGCCGAGGCGGCCAACCGGATGATGGTCTGGCTGGCGTAGGGGCTGCGTGAGGTCAAAGGAAGACGGGCCCGATCCTTCTCCCCTTGCGGGAGAAGGTGGCCTCCGCAGGAGGACGGATGAGGGGTCGAGCAGCGCTTCAGGACGATCGTCCGGCAAGCCGATCCCCGCCGTTGCATCGACCCCTCATCCGTCAGGCTGTTCGCCTGACACCTTCTCCCGCAAGGGGAGAAGGAAGAAGCGGACCTGGCGAGCGGGTTCCGCTCTAGCGCAGGGGGCCGGGCGCGGCGTCGCCGTGCTCGGCCTTCCAGCGCATGGCGTGGGCGATGCGGCTTTCCAGGGAGGGGTGGTCGAAGAAGATCGCCTCTTCCAGCGGGCCGGGGTCGACCTTGTCGTCGCGCCAGTTGCGCACGAGGTTGATGGCCAGGCCGTCCGGGGCGCGGGCGTGGTCCAGCGAGAACTGGTCGGCGCGGACGTTGATCCAGCGGATGTAGGCCCTTTCCCCCACCGTGCCGGCGCCCAGCAGCAGCACCCCCAGGATCAGCCACACCGGCGCCCCGACCGGGTCGCCGGGGCCACGCAGGGTCCCTTCGCCCAGGGCGCGTGACAGCGGCCCGTGCAGGCGGTCCAGGGCGATCAGCGAGAACAGGGTCATGGCCGCCAGCAGGGCCGCCAGGCCGAACTGGTCGCCGTGGACGAAATGGCCGGCCAGGTGGCCGATGGCGGCGCGCATTTCCGGCACGCTGGCGTGGTCGATCATGCCCTGGTCGACGGTCACCCGGGCCTGGCCCGGCAGGCCGGTGACGTCGCCGTCCACCTCCGGGCTGGCGACCAGATAGACCTGGCGCGCCGAGAGGTGGGCGTCCTGGATCAGCTTGAGCAGGCCGTCGCGCGCGTCGCCCGCCGGCAGGGGCGGCAGGGCCGCGGGGCCGGCCTGGGCGGCGTAGGGACCCCAGACAAGGGCGACGAGCGCCAGGGCGATGGGAACGCCGGTCCAGGCCCACCAGCTTCGCGGCGCCTGGCGCGCCAGGCCGATCAGCAGGCCGCCGCCCACCGTCAGGGACAGGGCCGTGGTGAAATCCCGTCCCCAGGCGCGGGCCAGGTAGACGGCGACCGGGGCGGTCGGCCCCAGGCGCGTGCGGTCGGCCAGCCAGGCGCCGGCCACGTCCAGCGGCAGCTTGACCAGGGTGACGACCAGCAGCAGCGCGCCGGCGCAGGCGAAGGCGGCGATCCAGGGGCGCGGCCGGTCGGCCTGAAGGCGCGCGGAGAGCCGGGCCAGGACCTCGGTCTTCAGCACGATCGCCGCCACCGCCAGGATCAGCAGGCCCGTCAGGACCCAGGCGGCCTCGCGCTGTTCGGCATAGGCGGCGCCGGCGGCGCGCAGGGCCGGAGAGAGGGCGTCCAGATAGCGGTCGCTCGACTGGGCCGGATCGAACGCCGCCATCGATCAGGCCGCGGGCGCGCCCAGGCGCGGTCCGGCCTTGGCGCCGGATTTGGCGTTGGGATCGGACTTGGCCTTGGGATTCAGGCGGCCGAGGATCTCCTGGAACGGCCAGACGAGCTGGCCGATGAAGTCTTCCGGCGTGTTCTCGGCCCCATAGACCTGCGGCCGCTCGCCCTTCGGCATGTAGAAGGTGCCGAACATCAGGTCGAGAACCGGGAAGGTGGGGGCGAAGTTCTTGTCGCGCACGGCCGGGTCGTCGACGTGGTGCCAGCGGTGGAACACGGGGCTGGCGATCACGTAGCGCAGCGGACCGAAGTCCCAGTCCAGGTTGGCGTGCACCAGGGCGCCCATGAACAGGTTGAGCGGCGCCAGGATCACATAGACCATGGGCGAGAAGCCCAGGGTGTGGACCAGGGCGGCGACGCCGGCGCTGTAGACCAGGAACTGCACCGGGTGGACCCGCCAGGTGGTGGTCCAGTCCACGTGGCGCGGGCTGTGATGGACGGCGTGGAACGGCCACAGGACGTGGCCGTGGAACAGGCGGTGCAGCCAGTACTGGCAGATGTCGGTCAGCACCAGGACGATCAGCACCTGGACCGCCAGGGGCAGGGCCGGCATGACGCCGTAGCCGGCCTCGATGGCCTTGATGGCGCCCGTCGCCCTGGGCCCCAGGGCCGCGCCCACGCCCCAATGCATCAGCAGCGTGGCGACATTGCCGTACAGCACCAGGCTGATCAGGAAATAGACGGCGTCCACCGCCAGCTCGTTCCACACGAAGCGGGCCTGCTCGGGATTGCAGGGTTTCAGGCGCGCCGCGACGTTGAAGGCCAGGACGCAGGTCGCCAGGCAGAAGAGGGTGAACACCATGTCGCGCACGCCTTTTTGGTCCGCGCGAGCCTAGGGAGCACGGCTCTAAGTTTGCGTAAAGGATGGCTTGCCTGTCCCCAAATTGCGCTATGAGGCGCGCCGCGGACGGCGGCCGGACGAACCGCCCTCCCGGCCTTTCAGACTTTCAAGGGGATGCAGCACCATGGACACCCGCAAGATCGCCGACCTCGACGTCTCGGCCATCGGCCTGGGCTGCATGAGCCTGTCGCACGCCTATGGCCCGCCGCCGCCGCGCGATCAGGCCGAGCGGGTTCTCAAGGGCGCCCTGGACGCCGGCTACACCTTCTTCGACACGGCGGCCGTCTATGGCCTGGGCCACAACGAGCGGCTGGTGGGCGAGGTGCTGGGCCCGCGCCGGAGCGAGTTCGTCCTGGCCTCCAAGTGCGGCATGACCCGGGGCGAGGAGCGCGAGCTCAACGGCAGCCCCGAGCGCCTGAAGACCACCTGCGAGGAGAGCCTGCGCCGCCTGGGCGTCGAGGTCATCGACCTTTACTACCTGCATCGCTGGGACAAGCGCGTGCCCATCGAGGACAGCGTCGGCGCCCTGGCCGAGCTGGTCGCCGAAGGCAAGATCCGCCACGTCGGCCTGTCGGAGGTCTCGGCCCCCACCCTGCGCCGGGCCCACGCCGTCCATCCCATCGCGGCCCTGCAGACCGAATATTCCCCCTGGACCCGCAACCCGGAGATCGCCGTGCTGGACGCCTGCCGCGAGCTGGGCGTGGCGTTCGTGGCCTTCAGCCCGGTGGGGCGGGGCTTCCTGGCCGGCGGGGTCAAGGACGTCTCCAGGCTGACCGAGGGCGATTTCCGCGTCGGCATGCCGCGGTTCCAGGGCGAGGCCTTCGCCGCCAACCTGCGCCTGTTCGACCGGTTCGCCGCCCTGGCCGCCGAGGCCGGCTGCACCCCGGCGCAGCTGTGCCTGGCCTGGCTGCTGCAGAAGGACCCGATCATCGTCCCCATTCCCGGCACCACCAGCCCGGACCACATGCGCGAGAACGCCGCGGCCGCCGAGGTCCGCCTGTCGCCGGAAATCGTGGAAAGGCTGGAGGCCCTGGTGAACGAGACCACCGTCACCGGCCCCCGCTACGCGCCCGCGATGCAGGCCAGCGTCGACACGGAGGGGTGAGGGGCGCGACGAAGGTCGTCTTGGTGGAAGGGGGCCAAGGACCGCTTTCGACCCGTTGCTGAATCTTCCGCCGTGGCGGCCCAGCCAGTCTCACCGCAGGCATTCTCCGCTGTCGACGCGCAACACGCCACCAGCAGGGACGGACGTAGTGACCGAAAAGATCAGCAGTCGAAGCTTTCAGTCAGTCGGAGGTCGGGATCGCGATCCTAACCATCTTTAGCTGAGCGGTGGTCGTGTCCACGAAGGCGACGCCCGCAATCAGAGTGCCGGCTTCAAAATGCGACTTGATGAGCGGGTACCTCGGATCAGCCTCGGTTATCAAGCTAAGAAGCTTCTCGATCCATTTTCGGCTCAGTTGAAGGTTACCGTCGGCATCTTTGCCTAATTGGATGCTCCCGTCCTTCTGGAGCGGCCTCGAGACGACGATGAATATAGTCCCCTTCTTTGGGTCTTGAACTATGCTGAAAGGCCCTCCGAGTTGTGCCTCAAGCTCGTTCTTCGTGATTGCTTCGGGGTGACTCTGATCGCTCGCCGCCATTAGGTTGTCCCTCCAAAGAGGGGCCAAGTGTCCAGGCGCTTCCAACTGGATGCTTTTCTCCGCTTTAGCGTTGAGGGCGCCCTGACTGGGGTTTGCATGCGTCGCTGAAGCAAGGCCAGTGCCCAGGAGGGCCATTATAAGAATTCGCATAGACCCTGCCCGCTTGGGTTGTTTTCAACCTCATACTATCAGTTGAGAATGTGCACCCGGTCAACATGGCGCCTGTCAGGGGAGCGTCTGAACGACTCCGGCTTTCCACCCATCCCGGACCTTCCGGACGTCCGATTGTCGGCGCGTGGCGCTCGATGCGCTATGCTCGCCATTCCGCCGAAACAGGAGTCCGCCGTGGCTGACATCGATGACAAGGTCGCCGCCGCCGCCTTCCGGCGCCTGATCGACCACCTTCAGATGCGCAGCGACGCCCAGAATGTCGACCTGATGGGATTGGCCGGCTTCTGCCGCAACTGCCTCGGCGACTGGCTGAGCGAGGCCTCGGACGGCGGGCTGGACCGGGCGGCGGCGCGCGAGATCGTCTACGGCATGCCCCAGGCGCAGTGGAAGGCGACGCACCAGACGGAGGCGACGCCCGAGCAGCTGGCCCGCATGGACGCCAGCCTGGCGCTGAACGAGCGCCTGCGCGCCGAACGCGACAACGACTGACGGTGGTCCGGCGCTCCCCCGCCAAAGGGGGGCTGACAATCGGCAGGGGGCTTGCTATATAGGCCTCACATCGTCCGTCAGCGCTGGATAGCGCTTACGAGCGGCGGCCCGAAAGGCCCGCCGCTTTTTGTTTGCCGAAGGATGGCCAAGCTTGCGCGGGAAGACCGCCGAAGACCTGAAGCTGCTCGACCTGCTCGACCCCGTGGCCGAGGCCGCGGGCTATGAGATCGTGCGCCTGCGGCTGATGGCCGGGCGCGAGGCGCGGCGGCTGCAGATCATGGCCGAGCGGGCGTCGGACGGCACCATGCTGGTGGAGGACTGCACCGCCCTGTCGCGGGCCGTCTCGCAGGTCATGGACGCCGCCGATCCGATCACCGGCGAATACCTGCTGGAGGTCTCCAGCCCCGGCATCGACCGGCCCTTGACCCGGCTCAAGGACTTCCAGACCTACGAGGGCCATGAAGCCCGCATCGAGCTGGACCGCCTGGCCGAGGGGCGCAAGCGCTTCAAGGGCGAGCTGGCCGGGGTCGAGGGCGACAACGTGGCCATCAACCTGGAGGGCGAGGAAGAGACCGCCCTGCTGCCGTTCGCCTGGATCACCGACGCCAAGCTGGTGCTGACCGACGAACTGATGAAACGCGGCGCCGAGGCGAGAGCCGCCCGGCTGGCCGAAGAAACGCAAGATTCCGACGAAGAGGACGTCATTCCATGAGTGTCACCGGCATTTCCGCCAACCGGCTGGAGCTGCTCCAGATCGCCGAGGCCGTGGCGCGCGAGAAATCGATCGAGCGCGAAGTGGTCATCGAGGCCATCGAGGAGGCCTACCAGAAGGCCGCCCGGGCCCGGTACGGCGCCGAGCACGACATCCGCGTCCGCGTCGACCCCAAGACCGGCGAGACCACCTTCAAGCGCTACGTCACCGTGATCGCGGACGACACCGAAGAGGTCAACGAATACGCCCAGAAGCGCCTCTCCGACGCCCTGAAGGACGACAAGAGCGCCGTCATCGGCAAGGTCTACGAAGAGATCCTGCCGCCCTTCGAGATCGGCCGGGTGCAGACCCAGATGGCCCGCCAGGTGGTGACCGGAAAAGTCCGCGAGGCCGAGCGCGAGCGGCAGTACGAAGAGTTCAAGGACCGCGTCGGCGAGATCGTCAACGGCGTCGCCAAGCGCGTCGAATACGGCAACGTCATCGTCGATCTGGGCCGCGGCGAAGGCATCATGCGCCGCGACCAGTCGATCCCGCGCGAGACCTTCCAGGTCGGCGACCGGGTGCGCGCCTACATCTATGACGTCCGCCGCGAGACCAAGGGCCCGCAGATCATGCTGAGCCGCGCCCACGGCGGCTTCATGGCCAAGCTGTTCGCCCAGGAAGTGCCGGAAGTCTACGACGGGGTCATCGAGATCCGCGCCGTGGCCCGCGACCCGGGCAGCCGCGCCAAGATGGCGGTGGTGTCCAACGACAGCTCCATCGACCCGGTCGGCGCCTGCGTCGGCATGCGCGGCAGCCGCGTGCAGGCGGTGGTGGCCGAACTGCAGGGCGAGAAGATCGACATCATCCAGTGGAACCCGGACGAGGCCACCTTCCTGGTCAACGCCCTGGCCCCCGCCGAAGTCACCAAGGTAGTGATGGACGAGGAGGACGAGCGCGTCGAGGTGGTGGTGCCGGACGAACAACTGAGCCTGGCCATTGGCCGGCGCGGCCAGAACGTGCGCCTGGCCAGCCAGCTCACCGGCTGGCAGATCGACATCATGACCGAGAGCCAGGAGAGCGAGCGCCGCCAGCGCGAGTTCGCCGAGCGCACGGCCCTGTTCCAGGAAGCCCTGGACGTCGACGAGGTCATCGCCCAGCTGCTGGTCACCGAGGGCTTCGCCACGGTGGAAGACGTGGCCTATGTCGAGGCCGACGAGATCGCCCAGATCGAGGGCTTCGACGAGGACACCGCCGAGGAAATCCAGGCCCGCGCCCGCGACTACCTGGAAAAGGAAGCGGCCGAATATGACGCCAAGCGCCGCGAGCTGGGGGTCGAGGACGGCCTGCTGGAGATCGAGGGCGTCACCCTGCCGATGGCCGTGGCCTTCGGCGAAGGCGACGTGAAGACGGTGGAAGACCTGGCCGGCCTCGTGCCCGACGACATCCGCGGCTACTACGAGTCCAAGGACGGCGAGCGCGTGCGCGAGCCGGGCATCCTGGAAAGCTTCGCCATGTCGGCCGAGGACGCCGAGGCCCTGATCATGCGCGCCCGCGTGGCGGTCGGCTGGATCGAGCCGGAAGCCGAGATCGAGGAAGAATTCGCCGAAGAGGACGCGGCCCTGGGGGCCGAGGCCGAGGCGGAGGAAGCCGTGATCGCGGCGGAAGCGCCGGAGGCCTGATCCCGCTTGGCGCCCGCCACCCTCGCTCCCAAGACCGGTTCCGCCCGCACCCTGGCGCAAGCCGCCCGCGAACGCCGTGACATCGTCACCGGCGAGGTGATGGACGAGGAGCGCCTGATCCGCTTCGTGGCCGGTCCCGACGGATCCGTGGTCCCCGACCTGGCGCGCAAGCTGCCCGGGCGGGGCCTTTGGGTGGCGGCCGACCGTGCGTCGGTGGAGACGGCCGCCCGGAAGGGCCTGTTCTCTCGCGCGGCCAAGGCCAAGCTGGCGGCGCCGGCGAGCCTGGCCGATCAGGTGGCCGACCTGCTGCAGCGCCGGCTGCTGGCGGGCCTCGGGCTGGCGCGCAAGTCGGGCGAGCTGGTGATGGGCTTCGAAAAGGTCGCCGCGGCGATCCGCGCCGGCAAGGCGGCGGTGCTGGTCGAGGCTCTGGACGGGGCCGCCGACGGGCGCGGCAAGATGCTGGGCGTGGCCGCCAAGGCGCAGCCGTCGCCGATCGTCATCGGGCTTTTCACGACGGGCGAATTGGGTTTGGCCTTGGGCGCCGAGAATGTGGTACACAGCGCCTGCCTTGCGGGGCGGACCGCTGATCGCTGGACTTTCGACGCCCGGCGCCTATCTGGCTTCCGTCCGCTTCTCCCAGAGAGTTGGCGCGAGGAGCCTTGAAAGGGTGGGGTCCAACCCCGCCCCTTGAAGCATTTGGAATTTGTGTGCCGGGCGTCCTTGCCCGGTAGGATTTAGTCAAGCGAGCGCATGACGGACGACAACGAAAACGACCGGTCCAATTCAGGCCAAGGGGGCCGCACGCCCCTCACCTTGAAGCCGCGCAGCGGCGGAGCGGTCAGCGCCGGTGTGGTGAAGCAGACCTTCAGCCACGGCCGGTCCAAGACGGTGGTCGTCGAGACCAAGCGCCGGCGCATCGACGCGCCCGCGACGAACCTGGCCGCGCCGTCCTCGTCCGAGAAGCGCGGCTTCGACGTGCGCCCGACCACGCCCCAGGCGCCGCGCCCGGCGCCCGCCGGCGACGGCGGCGGCCTCTCCGAAGAAGAGCGCCGCGCCCGCCAGAAGGTGGCCGCCGAGTTCGCTCGCCAGCAGGCCGAGCGCCAGGCCGCCGAGGCCGCCGCCCGCGCCCGCGCCGCCGAAGACGCCCGTCGCCGGGAAACCGAGGCCCGCGAAGCCGCCAAGGCCGCCGAGCCGGCCCCCGCGCCCGCGCCGAAGCCTGCCGAAGCGCCGGTCGCCGCCGCGCCCGCCCCGGCTTCGGAACCGGCTCAGGCTCAAGCCCAGGTTCAGACTCAGGCCCCCGCGCCCGCCGCCCCGGCCCCGGTCGCCGAAGCCCCCGTCGTGCGCGAAGCGCCGCGGCCGGCGCCCGCCGCCCCGGCGCAGGCCCGCGCCGAACCCGTTCGCGCCGCCCCGTCGGCCGGCCAGACCCGCACCTATGAGCCGGGCCGCGACCGCCGCGACGACCGCCAGAGCACCACCACCTACCGGCCCGATCGCCCGCAAGGCGGCGCCGGCCAGCGCGACGTGGCCTACAACCAGCGCGCCCCGCGCGAAGGCGGCTTCCCGCCGCGTCCGCCCCGCGAGGGCGGTCCCGGCGGCTTCCGCGACGCGCCGCGTGGCGACGCCCCGCGCGGCGATCGTCCGCCGCCGCGCGCCGGCGAGACCGTCCGCTATTCGGCCCTGGCGCCGCGCCCGGCGCCCGGCGCCGCCCGTCCCGGCGGCCCGCGCCCGCCCGGCGCCGGCCGTCCGGCCGCCGCCGCCGCGCCCGCCGGCCCCGAGATCCAGCGCGCCGCCCGCCAGGCCCCGCGCCCGGGCAGCCTGAACCTCGACCGCCGTCCCGACTTCGACGAAGAGGACGCGCGCAAGGGCAAGACCGCCGCCGCCGGCGCCAAGGCCGTCTCGCGCACCAAGGGCGAGCCCAAGCGCCGCGAAGGCCGTCTGACCATCCAGGCCGTGGCCGGGGATGACGAGGACGCCGTCGAACGCATGCGCTCCCTGGCCTCGGTCCGCCGGGCCCGCGAACGCGAGCGCGAAAAGCGCAAGGGCCACGTCGAACAGGCCCGCTCGGCCCGCGAAGTGGTCATCCCGGACGTCATCACCGTCCAGGAACTGGCCCAGCGGATGGCCGTGCGCGGCGTCGAGATCATCAAGTTCCTGATGCGTCAGGGCGTGATGCTGAAAGCCGCCGACGTCATCGACAACGACACCGCCGAACTGGTCGCCACCGAATTCGGCCACACCGTGCGCCGCGTGTCGGAAAGCGATGTCGAGACCGGCTTCCTCGCCGAGGACGATGTCGACGATCACCTGCTGCCCCGCCCGCCGGTGGTGGCGGTGATGGGTCACGTCGACCACGGCAAGACCAGCCTGCTGGACGCCCTGCGGTCCGCGGACGTGGCGGCGGGCGAGCACGGCGGCATCACCCAGCACATCGGCGCCTACCAGGTGCGCCTCAAGAACGGCGAGAAGGTCACCTTCCTCGACACCCCCGGCCACGCCGCCTTCAGCGCCATGCGCGCTCGCGGGGCCAATGTCACCGACATCGTCATCCTGGTGGTGGCGGCCGACGACGGGGTCATGCCGCAGACGATCGAGGCCATCCAGCACGCCAAGGCGGCCGGCGCCCCGATCATCGTGGCGATCAACAAGATCGACAAACCCGACGCCGATCCGACGCGCGTGATCAACGAGCTGCTGCAGCACGAGATCGTGGTCGAGAGCCTGGGCGGCGACACCCAGGCCATCCAGGTCTCCGCGACCCAGAAGCTGGGCCTCGACGACCTGATCGAAGGCATCCTGCTGCAGGCCGAACTGATGGACCTGAAGGCCAACCCCGACCGCACGGCCGAGGGCGTGGTCATCGAGGCCAAGCTGGATCGCGGCCGCGGCGCCGTGGCCACCGTTCTGGTCAAGCGCGGCACCCTGCGCCGGGGCGACATCGTGGTGGCGGGCGCCAGCTCCGGCCGCGTGCGGGCCCTGCTCAACGAGCGCGGCGAGCAGCTCAGCGAAGCCGAGCCCTCGACGCCGGTGGAAATCCTCGGCCTGGACGGCGCGCCCGACCCGGGCGAGGCCTTCGCGGTGGTCGAGAACGAGGCCCGCGCCCGCGAGCTGACCGAGTACCGCATCCGCCAGAAGCGCGAACGGTCGCTCAAGCCGGTGGGCCCGGGCGGCTCGATGGCCGACATGATGGCCAAGCTGGCCGACAAGAAGGTCTCCGAACTGCCGCTGGTCATCAAGGCGGACGTCAACGGTTCGGCGGAAGCCATCGTCGGCTCGCTGGAGAAGCTGGCGCACGAGGAGGTCCGCGCACGGATCATCCTGTCGGGCGCCGGCGGCATCAACGAGAGCGACGTGATGCTGGCCAAGGGCGCCGGCGCGCCGGTCATCGGCTTCAACGTCCGCGCTTCCAAGCAGGCGCGCGAACTGGCCGAGAAGGAAGGCGTGGAGATCCGCTACTACGCGATCATCTACGACCTGATCGACGACATCAAAGGCGTGCTCTCGGGCATGCTGGCGCCGATCCAGCGCGAAACCTTCCTCGGCAACGCCGAGGTCCTGCAGGTGTTCGACATCTCCAAGGTCGGCCGGGTGGCCGGCTGCAAGGTCACCGAGGGCGTCGTCCGCAAGGGCGCGCGGGTGCGCATCGTCCGCCAGGACGTGGTCGTGCTGGAACTCGGCGTCCTGGAGACCCTCAAGCGCTTCAAGGACGAGGTCAACGAAGTCCAGTCCGGCCAGGAATGCGGCATGGCGTTCAAGGGCTTCCAGGACATCAAGGCCGGCGACGAGATCGAGTGCTTCACCGTCGAAGAGGTCAAGCGCTCGCTCTAGCGACGCGGACATTGCCTGTGATCTTGGCGCGCGGCCCCGTTTCGGCGGGGCCGCGCGTTGCTTTTCAGGCCTCGTCCAGCGCCAGCCCCCAGACGATCATCTCGCCCTCGTCCACGTCGTGGCTCCTGCCCGTGCGGTGAAAGCCGTTGGCTTCCAGCACCCGCTGGGAGGGCAGGTTGTCGACGGCCGTTTCGGCGGTGAGGCGGCGCAGGCGCGGATCGGCGCGGGCCGCCTCGATCAGCAGGGCCACCGCCGCCGTGGCGTAGCCGCGCCGCCGCCGCGCCGGGGCGACGGCGTAGCCGATGTCGACCGCTCCCGCCGCGTCGGGCGGATCCTTGTAGCTGCACAGGCCGACCACCTCGTCGCCATCGACCATCAGCCAGCTTCCGGTCCCCTCGAGGTCGGGCAGGTTGCGCCGCAGCCAGCGCAGCACCCAGGGCTGATCGACCCCGCCCCGCGGCAGCCGCAGGGGCGGGGGGATCACCGGTTCGTCCAGCATCCAGGCGAAGTGCGCGTCCGTGGCCGGCAGGAGGATCAGTCTCACCAATCCTTGCCCCGGTGCTTCATGCGCGCGCGGCCGGCCTTGTGGACGGCGATCCAGTGCCGCCGATGAGCTTCCCGGGCCAAAGGGTCCTCCCGTCGTTCGAGGTGGGCCATCTCGCGCTGCAGCTTACCGTAACTCTTCCACCGGCCCGGATCGAGAGACCCGTCCTCCAGGGCCGCCCGCACCGCGCAGCCCGGCTCATTGCCGTGATGGCAGTCGTGAAAGCGGCAGGCGGACGCCAGGGCCTCGATGTCCTCGAAGGTCGCCGAGACGCCGTCGCCGGAATCCCACAGGCCCAGCTCGCGCATGCCCGGGGTGTCGAGGAGCAGGGCGCCGCCCGGCAGGCGGACGAGCTCGCGGTGGGTGGTGGTGTGGCGGCCGTGGGCGTCGTCCTCGCGGATGCCTTGCGTGGCCATCAGATCCTGGCCGGCCAGGGCGTTGAGCAGGGTCGACTTGCCCACCCCCGAGGAGCCGACCATCACCGCCGTCTCGCCGGGCGCCAGCAGGGCCCGGACGGCGTCCAGCCCCTGGCCGGTCAGGGCCGAGACGGCGATCACCGGCGCGCCGAACGCCACCCCCTCCACCTCGGCGATCAGGTCTTGCGGGTCGTCGCAGAGGTCGGCCTTGGTGAGCACCACCACCGGCCGCGCCCCGCTCTGCCAGGCCACCGCCAGATAGCGCTCCAGGCGCCGCGCGTTGAGGTCGGCATTGAGCGAGGCGGTCAGCAGGGCGACGTCCACATTGGCCGCCACCACCTGTTCGCCCAGCTTGGGCCCGGCGGCGCGGCGCACGAACGCCGTCCGGCGCGGCAGGACCGCGTGGATGGTGGCCGCGTGCTCGTCCGGCCGGGCGGCGGCGGCCACCCAGTCCCCGGCGGCCGGGTATTCCCCGCCGCCGGCGTCGTGCGCCAGCCGGCCGGAGATGCCGGCGGCCAGTTCACCCTGGTCGGTGGCCAGGATGTAGAGACCCCGTTGCTGGACGACCACGCGCCCGGGGATCAGGCCCCGCGCCGCATGGGGCGCGAAGGCGTCCTGGAGCTCGAGGCTCCAGCCAAAGTCTTGGATCAAGTCGAATGTCCTTCAGGACGGCAGTTTCAATGGCTGCCCGCCCCGATCATTCAGGCGCAGGCTAGCGGGCGGCGCCCCGGAGGGCGGCGTGACGAACGACACTCATGATCTGGCCCTCCTCGCTGCGGTTGATGGACGGCGGAAGGGTAGGCGCGGGGCGGCCGAAGGTCAACGCGGGGGTTTCGCGTTCGCCGAACCCTGTGACACCATCGCCGCGCTCAAGGGGGAGACGCGCATGTCCGAAGCCGAAGCCATGAAGGCCTATACCCGCTTCGAGTTCACCGATCCGGCGGGACGGTGGACGCGGCCGGTCTACAAGCGCGGCTCCGGCCCGGCAGTGATCGTCATGCACGAGATGCCGGGCCTGCATCCCCTGGCCATCCGCTTCGCCGACCGCGTGGCCGCCGCGGGCATGACCGTCTATTGCCCGATCCTGTTCGGCGAGGCGGGGCGCGAGGTCACCGCCGGCTACGCCCTGGCCACGATGTTCAAGGGCATCTGCATTCAGCGCGAGTTCAACGTCTGGGCCAACGACAAGTCGAGCCCCATCGTCGAGTGGCTGAAGGCCCTGGCCGCCAAGGCCCATGCCGAGTGCGGCGGCAAGGGCGTCGGGGCGGTGGGCATGTGCTTCACCGGCGGCTTCGCCCTGGCCATGATGACCGAGCCGGCGGTGGTGGCGCCGGTGCTGTCGCAGCCGTCCATGCCCCTGCCCATCGGCTTCGGAGCCAGGAAGCGCCTGGCCGGCATCGGCGCCTCGCCGGACGAGATCGCCTGCGCCAGGAGACGCTTCGCCGACGAGGACCTGTCGATGATCGGCCTGCGCTTCCATGGCGATCCCTTCGTGCCGGACGAGCGGTTCGACACCTACAAGCGCGAATTCGGCGACAAGTTCGAGGCCATCGAGATCGATCCCAAGGACGCCCAGGTCGACCCGCGCATGCGCACGCCGCATTCGGTCCTGACCCTGCACCTCAAGGACGACGACCCCGACGGCCCCACCAAGCAGGCCGAACAGCGGGTGATCGCCTTCTTCCGCGAGCGCACCGGCGCCTGATCTCGCCACACGGGCGCCACAACCTGGGCTAAGAGGAGGCGTGATGATGAGGCTCTTCGCGATAGTCCCGGCCCTGGCCGCCGCCGCCCTGGCGCTGGGCGCCTGCGCGACCACCCAGCGGCTGTCGGCCGCGCCGGACGTTCACGCCCTGCTGATCTCCATCCGCGACGACGACCGCCAGGCCTTCGACGCCCACGTGGACCGCAAGGCGCTGGAGGCGCAGCTCCAGTCGCGCCTGGTCGATCGCGCCCGCCGCGCCGACGTCGCCGACGCGTGGAAGGCGCTGGGCCTAGTGCTGTCCGGGCCCGCCGCGCGCCTGGCCGGCGATCTTCTGATCCAGCCCGACGTGTTCCGCGCCGTGGCCGAGTACTACGGTTACCAGCCCGGGACGCCGATCCCCAATTCCCTGCTCGTCGCCGGCGCGCTGAAAGCCCTGCCCGACGGTCGGGTCTGCGCCACCCGCCGCAAGCATGACACCTGCCTGCTGACCTTCGCCGACGAGGGGGGCGTCTGGCGGCTGGTCGGCTTCGACGGCGACGCCGCCCTCCTGAGGATGAAACCCTAGTGAAGCGTATCCTGACGGTCCTGATGACCGCCTGCGCCCTGGTCCTGACCGCGGCCGTCCCGGCCAGCGCGGCCATCGCCACCACCATCCGCCTGTTCGCCTATGACCCGGCCAACGACGAGACGCGCCATGTCGCCGGCCCCCTGACCTTCGAGTTCCGCCAGCGGCTGGTGTTCACCACCCTGCTCAAGATCCGATCCACCGAGGCCCAGGCCACGGCGGTGATGGTCCCCGCCGACGAAAAGGCGCTGGGGCGCGGCGGCCTGTCGGCCCTGATCGGCCCCAATGCGCCGGAACGCGATTTCTTCGCCATCGGCGACGGCGAGGAAGGCCCGGCGATGATCGCCGCCTTCTGCCCAGGCTCCAAGCATGCCTGGGTGGCGCTGGGCCGCCTGAAGATGAACCGGGACCTGCGGGTGCACGTGATCGGCGACGGGCCGGAGCCCGGCCAGACCCACCTGTGCCACACCTTCGACTTCTACTATCACGGCGAGTGGAAGGCCGAGCTGCCGGTCGAGGTGAACCCCCGCGAGGTCAAGAAGCCGCACTTCCCCTATTGAGCCGGCCGCCGCGTCAGGCCGCCGACCGTTCGGGAAAGAGGCCCAGGATTCCCGCCTCGCTGGCGGGACAGACGCCCCGCTCGGTGATCAGGCTGGTGACCAGCCGGGCCGGGGTGACGTCGAAGCCGTAGTTGGCGGCCGGGCTGCCGGGCGCGGCCACCTGCACCTCGACGATCTCGCCCGACGGCAGGGCGCCGCGCATGCGGGTGACCTCTTCGCCGCCGCGCTGTTCGATCGGGATCTCCCTGACCCCGTCCCGCAGCCGCCAGTCGATGGTCGAGGACGGCATGGCCACGTGGAAGTCGACGCCGTTGTCGGCCGCCGCCAGGGCCTTGAGATAGGTGCCGATCTTGTTGGCCGCGTCGCCGGTGCGCGTCACCCGGTCGGCGCCGACGATGCACAGGTCGACCATGCCGTGCTGCATCAGGTGGCCGCCGGTGTTGTCGGCGATGACCGTGTGGGCCACGCCCTGCTGGCCCAGCTCGAAGGCGGTGAGGGCGGCGCCCTGGTTGCGGGGCCGGGTCTCGTCGACCCAGACATGCAGGTCGATCCCGCGTTCCTGGGCGACATAGATCGGGGCCAGGGCCGTGCCCCAGTCCACAGTGGCCAGCCAGCCGGCGTTGCAGTGGGTCAGGACATTGACGCGCCGCACGCCGGCCCGCCGCGCGGCCTCGGCGATCAGGTCCGCGCCGTGCTCGCCGATGGACCGGCACATGGCGACGTCCTCGTCGGCGATGGCGGCGGCTTCGGCCGCGGCGGCGGCGGCCCGTTCGGACGCGGGCAGCGGCGAGACGCGAGCGCGCACCCGCTCCAGCGCCCAGGCCAGGTTGATCGCCGTGGGCCGCGACGCCGCCAGGGCCGAGACGGCGCGGGCCAGGCCGGCGTCGGAGGCGTCCTCCCGCAGGGCCAGGGCCAGGCCCCAGCCGGCGGTCGCCCCGATCAGCGGCGCGCCGCGCACCAGCATGTCGGTGATGGCCCGCACCGCGTCGGCGAGGCCGGTCAGGCGGACGATCTCCACCGCATGCGGCAGCCTGGTCTGGTCAATGATCTCCACCGCCCCGTCGGCGGCGGGCCAGATGGTGCGGGTGGGGTGTCCGTGGATCAGCATGGTCGACCTCGGTCAGGTAGAGGGATCGTCATCGGGAATGTGCTGCTCCAGGTCCATCCCATCGTGCAAGATGCGCAGGACGATCACGCGCCGCTCCGCTTCGACACAACGGAAGGCCAGGAAGTGTCGCCCGCTGCGACCCTGACGCCGGATATGCAGAAGCAATGCGCCATCGAAGCGGCGAACGAGCGGATGATCGGGTCCGGCGCGAAGATCGCGCAGGGCGGCCCTCAGGATGCCGGCGTACCGATCCGCCTGTCGGCCCCCGAAGGTTTCGGTGGTCCATCGGATGATCCGATCGAAGTCCCGCTGGGCAGGGCCCGTGAGGATCACCTGCCATCGGCGTGCCGTGTTCACCGCTTCCGGGACCGGGGGCCGATCGCCTGGTCGGTCAGTCTCTGAAGATGGGCATCCAGAGCCTCATCGTCGTCGAACGCGACGTAGTCGCCGGCCTCATAGGCGTCAACGCCCACCTGGATCGCCGACCGTAGCGCCTCGATCTTGGCCGCATGGGTGTCGCGCCGCTCCTGCACCAGCCGAAGCCCTTCGCGCAGCACCTCGCTGGCGTTCTGGTAGACGCCGCTCTCGACCAGTTCGTCGATCAGGTCGGCCTGATGCTGGGTGATGACGACGTTGCGGGTCGGCATGGCGGGTCTCCGTTCCAATTGGCAGATTATGCCAATCGCGCCGGATTTCATATCCCGTCCCATCCCGGCTCGAAGGGGAACCGCTTGGCCCAGAAGTCGGCCAGGCGGGGGTCGGCGTCCACCCGCCGGATGGCGTCGGCCAGCTTCGGCGCGGCGCGATAGAAGCGGTTGCGGCCGCGCTCCGCCCAGCGCGAAACGACCGCCACATAGAGGTCGAGCACCGAAAGGTCGTCACCCAGCAGGTAGCGGCCGGGCGTGAGCTGGGCGTTCATCACCGACCAGCATTCGGCGATGCGGGCCTTGGTGCTTTCGTTGATCTGCGCCGCCGCGGCCTCGCCAGGGACCAGCCGCTCGGGCTTGTCGCGGATCCAGAACAGCGAATAGACGGCCGCCGAGACGAAGCTCATCCAGCGCAGGAACACCGGCCGCGAGGGGTCGCCGGGCGGCGGACCGAGCCGGCCCTGCGGATAGGTCTCCGCCAGCCAGATCAGGATGGCGGCGCTCTCGGTCATCAGGGTCCCATCCGGCAGCACCAGGGCCGGCACCTGGCGCATGGGGTTGATCCTGGCGATGTCCTCTGCCGCCGCCTCGTCGTACCAGGTCCCCATCTCGACCACGCGATAGGGAAGGTCCAGGATGGTCAGCGCCGCCTCGACCGGAACCGAACCCGACCCGGCGTGGCCATAGAGTACGAACGTTTCGCCCATGTCTTATCCCCAGGCTGCCAACAACATCTTGCGTGGGTGCGTTAACTCGCCGCTAGATGTTGCGTGCCTCACTGCTACTCTCAGCCATCGTAACCGCCCCCCGAGGCGATTCGAGTCACCAGTGGAAAGCCGCCGTCCATGACCGCCAAGTCGTCCCTCGTCCTGCCAGGCCTGCTCACCCCCTCCAAGGGCTACAAGCCGTTCCGGTATCCGTGGGCCTACGACTTCTGGAAGCGCCAGCAGCAGGTCCACTGGATGCCCGAAGAGGTGCCGCTGGGCGAGGACTGCAAGGACTGGGCGGCCAAGCTGAATGACAAGGAGCGAAATCTGCTGACCCAGATCTTCCGCTTCTTCACCCAGTCGGACGTCGAGGTGAACGACAACTACATGGAGCGCTACGGGCGGGTGTTCAAACCCACCGAGGTGAAGATGATGCTGGCGGCGTTCTCCAACATGGAGACCATCCACATCGCCGCCTACGCCCTGCTGCTCGAGACGATCGGCATGCCCGAGAGCGAGTTCTCGGCGTTCATGGAGTTCGAGGCGCTCAAGGCCAAGCACGACTACATGCAGCAGTTCGGCGTCGACACGAACGCCGACATCGCCCGCACCCTGGCCATGTTCGGCGGCTTCACCGAGGGCCTGCAGCTGTTCGCCAGCTTCGCCATGCTGATGAACTTCCCGCGCTTCAACAAGATGAAGGGCATGGGCCAGATCGTCAGCTGGAGCGTGCGCGACGAGAGCCTGCACTGCGAGGGCATGGTCAAGCTGTTCCACGCCTTCAACGCCGAGACCCAGGCCGTCACCAAGTCGGTGGCCGACGACATCGTCGACTGCTGCAAGACCGTGGTCGGGCTGGAAGACCGCTTCATCGACCTGGCCTTCGAGGCCGGCGAGGTGCAGGGCATGACCCCCGAGGACATCAAGGGCTACATCCGCTTCATCGCCGACTGGCGGCTGCGCCAGCTCAACCTGCCGGAGGTCTATGGCGTGAAGGAAAACCCCCTGCCCTGGCTGCAGAGCCTGCTGTCGGGGGTGGAGCACGCCAACTTCTTCGAGGCGCGGGCCACGGAATATTCCAAGGCCGCCACCACCGGCTCGTGGCACGGCTCCGACGGCGTCTGGTCCGAGTTTGACAAGATGATGCAAAAGCGGGCTGAACTGGGCCTTTCCACCCACTAGGGTTCCCCTGGCTTGAGCAGTCCGGTCGCCGCCGACATCCCGCGGGCCAAGGCGTCGCCCGCCTCGGGCCTGCAGCGGGCCCTGAGCGAGAACGCGGTCATCGTCGCGGCGATGGCGCTCTATGTGGTCGTCTGTTTCGGGGTGGCGCGCGCCGCGGGCGTGCCCTTCTCATTGAAGCTCTACGGCGTCCTGTGGCTGGTGATGGCCGTCGGCGTCGGCGTCCTGGCCATCTCGCGAACGGTGCTGCCCGCGGCCTGGCGACTGCCCGAGCGGCTGACCGTGGCCGGGCCGGTGCTGCTGCTGGCGCCGGCCTTCTTCTCGGCCTTCACCTCGCTGAAGAGCGGCATCGCCCACCTGCACCCCTACACCTGGGACCCGGTGGTGGCCGGCTGGGACAGGGCCCTGCTGGGCCAGGACGCCTGGCGGGTGCTGCAACCGCTGCTGGGCCACCCGCCGGTGACCTTCGCCCTCAGCGTGCTCTATTCGGCCTGGCACCCGGCCATGATCGCCATCTTCGGCGGCCTGACCTTCAGCCTGAAGCGCCCGGCCCTGCGCAGCCAGGCCCTGCTGGCCATGATCGCCTGCTGGGCGGTGCTCGGGACCTGGGGCGCCGCCGCCCTGGCCTCGGCGGGGCCGTGTTTCGTCGGGCCGCTGCGCCTGGCCGCCGTGGACAGCTTCGCGCCCCAGGCCGCCTATCTGCGCGCCGCCAACGCCCAGCTGCCGATCTGGGAGTTCGCCGAGCAGAACCGCCTGCTGGCCGCCGCCGCCTCGGGCAAGCCGGTGCTGGGTTCGGGCATCTCGGCCATGCCCAGCATGCACGTGGCGGTGGCCATGCTGATGATGCTGGTGGGCTGGCGCTTCGGCCGCCTCGCCGGGATCGTCGGCACGGCCTATCTGGCGATCGTCGTCATCGGCTCGATCCACCTGGGCTGGCACTACGCCATGGACGGCGTCGCCGGGGCCGCCGGGGCGGGACTGCTGTGGCTGGCGGCGGGCGCGGTGGTCCGGCTGCAGACGGCGCGTTCCGCCGGCTGAACCGCCGGGCCGATCGTCAGGCCGGCGCCGTCTCCGGTTCGACGACCTCCGGCTCCAGCGCGCCTTCCCACTTGCCCACCACCGCGGCGGCGACCGAGTTGCCGATGACGTTGGTGGCGCTGCGGCCCATGTCGAGCAGGTGGTCGACGCCGATGATCAGGTAGATGCCGGCTTCCGGCAGCTTGAAGAAGCTCAAGGTGGCCATGATCACCACCAGGGAGGCGCGCGGCACCCCGGCCATGCCCTTGGAGGTGATCATCAGCAGCAGCAGCATGGTGATCTGCTGGCCGATGGTCAGCGGCACGTTGTAGGCCTGGGCGATGAACAGGGTCGCGAAGGTGCAGTACATCATCGACCCGTCGAGATTGAACGAATAGCCCAGCGGCAGCACGAAGCTGACCACCTTGCGCGACAGGCCGAAGGCCTGCAGCCCCTCGAGCAGGCGCGGATAGGCCGCTTCCGACGAGGCCGTTGAGAAGGCCAGCAGGCCCGGGCGCCAGGCGGTGGCCACCAGGGGCACGATGCGCCGGCCGATGACCACGAAGCCGGCGAAGATCAGCACCGCCCACAGGATGCCCATGGACAGGTAGAAGCCGCCGACGAAGCGGGCGTAGGTGGCCAGGATCGAGATGCCCTGGGTGGCGATGGTCGAGGCCAGGGCCGCGAAGATGGCCAGGGGCGCGACGCGCATGACGTAGTTGGTGACCTTGAGCATGATCGCCGCGCCCTCCTCGGCGAGGTCGACGACGCCCGGCGAGCGGCGGCCCAGCGAGGCCACCGCCGTGCCCACGAACACCGAGAACACCACGATCTGCAGGATCTCGTTGCGGGCCAGGGCGTCGAAGATCGAGCTGGGCACCAGGTGGGTCAGGAAGTCCTTCAGCGTGAAGGTCCCCACGTCGACGCCGCTGGGCTTGGCGATCACGTCCGGCGTGGGCAGCGACAGCCCCGTCCCGGGGTGCAGCAGGTGGACCATGATCAGGCCGATGGTCAGGGAGACGATCGAGGCGCTGATGAACCAGCCCATGGTCTTGGCGCCGATGCGCCCGACGGTGGCCGCGTCCTCCATGTGCGCGATGCCGGCCACCAGGGTGGTGAACACCAGGGGGGCGATGATCATCTTGATCAGGCGCAGGAAGAGATCGGTGATGAGGCTGAGATTGCCCGCCACCGTCTTGGCGTCGGCCGGGCTGAGAGTCTGGTTCAGACCCCAGCCCACGAGGACGCCCAGCACCATGCCGGCGACGATGAAATAGGTGAAGGTGCGGCTCATGCGGGAACTCTTCCAACAGGGCGGGGCGCCCTTTCTCCGGCGCCCGGCGGCCGAGGTCCACCGCAAAGCTGGCCGGCCGACGCCGACGGATCATCCGGCCCATCCGGGGCAAACGTTACAAGCGGCTGTAATGAAGAGGACATTTATCTGTGTGACCTGCCGCCGCTGGCTTCGGGGGTTGCGATGTTCGGGCGGGATTTGGACGGGGATGGACGGCGGGCGCGCGACCGGCGGGCGGGGATGCTGGCGGGCTGCGCCGCCATCGCCCTGATCCTGGCCGCCGGTCCGTCCGCCTGGGCCCAGAGCGACCGGCCGGCGGGGAGCCGGACGCCCGGGCGCGCGGCCGCCGCCGATGAAGCCGCCGACCGCGCCGACGAATCCGCCATGGTCGAGGGGCTGACTATCACGGCGCAGCGGGAACGGCCGGCCTACGGGGCGGTGGTGGGCGACATCAAGCCGGAGCTGCAGATGTCGCCCGCCGACATCCAGGCCTTCGGCGTCAGCACCCTGACCGAACTGCTGGACGAGCTGTCGCCCCAGACCCGCAGCGACCGCGGCCGCGGCGGCGGCGCCCCCGTGGTGCTGCTCAACGGGCGCCGCATCTCGGGCCTCAACGAGGTCATGAACATCCCCACCGAGGCCATCCTGCGCATCGACATCCTGCCCGAGGAGGTGTCGCTCAAGTACGGCTTTTCCGCCGACCAGCGGGTGGTGAACATCGTGCTCAAGCGCCGCTTCCACGCCGTCAGCGGCGAGATGGCGGGCGGCGAGACCACCGAGGGCGGCGATCCGTCCGGCCACGCCGAGATCGACCGGTTCCAGGTGCGGCGCGACACCCGCTTCAACCTGGACCTCAAGTACCAGGCGGCCGGCGGCCTCACCGACGCCGAGCGCGGCCTGATCGAGCCCGCCGCCGGCGCGCCCTACGCCCTGGCCGGCAACGTGGTCTCGCCGACCGGCGGCGAGATCGATCCGGCCCTGAGCGCCCTGGTCGGCCGGCCGGTGACCGTGGCCGGCGTGCCCGCCGGCGTCGACCCCGGACGCCGCCTGACCCTCGGCGACTTCGCGCCCACCGCCGGCGCGGCCAACGCCAGCGACGCGGCCGCCTATCACAGCCTGGTCCCGGCGACCCGCCAACTGACCGCCAATCTGGTGGTCTCGCAGCCGATCTTCTGGGGGGTCAACGCCACGGCCAACGTCACCCTGGGCGCCACGCACAGCGACAGCCTGCAGGGCCTGCCCGGGATCAGCCTTCTGGCCCCGGCCGGCAACCCTTTCTCGCCGTTCGGCGACACGGTGAGCATCTATCGCTACGTCGACGGCGCGGCGCCCCTGCGCCAGACGACGGACGGCTGGACGGCGCACGTCGGGTTCGGGTTCAACCGCGACGTCGGCGACTGGCGGCTGACGCTGACCACCGCCTACAATCACGCCGACGCGGTGACCCATACCGGCGCGGGGTTCGACGCCTCGTCGCTGCAGGCCCTGATCAACGCGGGCTCGACCGGGGTCAATCCCTTCGCACCGCCGTCCCTCGACATCCTGGCGTCGCGGCCGATCAATGGGGCGCGGTCGGTCACCGACGGCGGCGACATCCAGATGCTGGCCGCCGGCCCGGCGCTGAAGCTTCCCGCGGGCAATCTCTACGTCAGCGCCAAGATCGGCGACGTGGCCGAGTCGGCCCATTCCACCGGATGGTCCGCCCTGCAGACCCGCAGCCACAGCCTGGCGCGCAACGACCTGCAGGCCTCGCTGAACGTCGACCTGCCGGTGGCCAGCCGTTCCAGGCGCGTGCTGGGCGCCCTGGGCGACCTGTCGCTGAACGCCAATGCGGCCGTCGATCGCTATTCGGATTTCGGGGCCCTGAGCACGTTCGGCTTCGGCCTCAACTGGACCCCGGTCAAGGGCTACAGCCTGATCGTCTCCGAGACGCGCGACCATCAGGCGCCCACCCTGGCGGACCTCGAGGGACCCGTCCTGCAGACCCCGGGCGTGCGGATCTTCGACTACGCCACTGGCCAGACGGTGACCGTCACCCAGGTCACCGGCGGCGAGCCAGGCCTGAAGGCCGACAGCCGGCGGGTCCTGAAGATCGGCCTGAGGGCCAAGCCTTTCGCCAGCCGGGACCTGACCTTCACCGCCAACTACCTCGACAGCCACACCGCGGGCGCCATCGGCGCCTTCCCCGCGGCCACCGCCGAACTGGAGGCGGCCTTCCCGGCCCGCTTCGTGCGCGACGGCAACGGCGTGCTGGTGGAGGAGGATGTGCGGTCCCTGAACTTCGCCGCCCAGGATCGCCGCGAACTGCGCTGGGGCGTCAACTTCTCCATGCCGGTGGGCCGGCAGCCGCCGCGGCCGCCCTTCGACCGGGCCGAGTTCTTCCGCCGGCGCGCCGAGGCCGAACGGCGCGGCCAGAAGCCCGGCGACGCGCCGGACTTCGAGCCGCCGCCCGGCCCGCCGCCCGAGGGCATGCCCCCGCCGCCAGGGCTGGAGGGCGGTCCCTCCGGCGGCGGTCGCGGCGACAGCGGCTATGGCGGCCCGGGTGGAGGCGCTCCGGGCGGCGGCGGGTTCGCGGGCGGGTTCGCGGGCGGGCCGGGCGGCGGCTTCGGAGGCGGCTTCGGGGGCGGTTTCGGGGGCGGCGGCTTTGGCGGCCGGCGCGGCTTCGGCGGGCCACCGGTCGGCGGACGTTTCCAGGTGGCGCTCTACCACACCGTCATCTTCAAGGACCGCTACGAGGTGACGCCGGGCGGGCCGGTGCTGGATCTGCTGAACGGCTCGCCATCGGGCTCGGCCGGCGGCCAGTACCGGCACGAGGTCGAGGCCCAGCTCGGCTACACCAACAAGGGCTACGGCGTGCGCCTGAGCGCCGACTGGCGCAGCGCCACCAGCGTGGACGGCGGGGCGATCGGCCAGGCCGGGACGCTGCGCTTTTCCGACGTCGGCACGGTGAACCTGCGCCTCTGGGAGGACTTCGCCAGCCAGCCCAGGATGTTCATCAAATACCCGTTCCTGCGGGGCGTGCGGGCGGTCCTCAGCATCACCAACCTGTTCGACCAGCGCATCAAGGTGACCAGCACCGCCGGGCCGACGCCGCTGATCTACCAGTCGGCCTTCCTCAACCCGACCGGCCGGGTGGTGTCGCTGAGCCTGCGCAAGATCCTCTACTGAAGCGCGAGCGGGGCGCGCGGCGGGGCGCCCTCGCCAAGCGGGGCCTTTGCGGCCTATATCGGGCCATGAACCCAGAGAAAGACGCAGCCGCCATCGTCGAGCGGCTTATCCAGACCTACGACGACGCCGTCGGGGCCCTCCGCACCGCCCTCAAGGCCTTCATGGCCGACGGCCTCGCCCCCGATCCCGCCCTGCGGGAGAGCCGGGCCTTCGGATACCCCGAGCTGCGGCTCACCTACCGGCCCTCGGGGCCGCCGCCCAAGCTGGCCCGCTCCTACGCCCGCTTCAGCCAGCCGGGGGTCTATGCCACCACCATCACCCGGCCGCGCCTGTTCAAGGACTACCTGACCGAGCAGCTCACCCTGCTGATGACCGACTTCGAGGTCGAGGCCGAGGTCGGCCGGTCCGGCCAGGAGATCCCGTTTCCCTACGTCCTGGACGGCGCCTCGGACATCGAGCTGGCCGACGTCACCTCCACCGAGATCGCCCGCCATTTCCCGACCACCGAACTGGCCTTCATCGGCGACGAGGTGGCCGACGGCTTCTGGGACCCGGCGCTGGAGGCCGGCCGCCCCCTGGCCCTGTTCGACGCCCTGCGCACCGACTTCTCCCTGGCGCGCCTGGCCCACTACACGGGCACCCCGGCCGAGCATTGCCAGCAGTTCGTGCTGTTCACCAACTACCACCGCTATGTGGACGAGTTCGTGCGCTGGGGCGCCGCGGAGCTGAAGCGCGAGGGCACGGAGTACGAGAGCCTGTCCTGCGTCGGCGGGGTGGTGATCACCAAGGACAGCCCCGATCCGGACACCGCCCAGTCCTCGGCCGCGTGGCGGCGGCACCAGATGCCGGCCTATCACCTGACCGCGCCGGGGCGGCAGGGGATCACCCTGATCAACATCGGCGTCGGCCCGTCCAACGCCAAGACCATCACCGACCACCTGGCGGTGCTGCGGCCGGAAGCCTGGCTGATGATCGGCCACTGCGGAGGCCTGCGCTCCACCCAGACCATCGGCGACTACGTCCTGGCCCACGCCTACCTGCGCGACGACCACGTGCTGGACACCATCCTGCCGCCGGAGATCCCGATCCCGCCGATCGCCGAAGTGCAGGTGGCCCTGAACCGGGCCGCGGAGATCGTCACCGGCGAGACCGGCGACACCTTGAAGGCGCGGCTTCGCACCGGCACGGTGGTGACCACCGACGACCGCAACTGGGAGCTTCGCTATTCCCTGAGCGCCCTGCGCTTCAACCAGTCGCGGGCGGTGGCCATCGACATGGAAAGCGCCACCATCGCCGCCCAGGGATACCGCTTCCGGGCCCCCTACGGGACCCTGCTGTGCGTCTCCGACAAGCCGCTGCACGGCGAGATCAAGCTGCCGGGCCAGGCCAACGCCTTCTATGAGCGGGCGATCAGCCAGCATTTGCGCATCGGCATCGCCACCATGGACCTGCTGCGCCAGGAAGGCCCCCGCCTGCATTCGCGCAAGCTGCGCAGCTTCGACGAGCCGCCGTTCCGCTAGAGCCTGCCGCGTTTTGATGGATCCATCAAAACGTGATCAGCAGGCTCGCCTCATTGGTTTGCGGGCACGATTCAGCCTTTTGTCGATTCCGACAAAAGCCATCGCGCTCTAGGTCCTGTGGACTCTAGGGATTCCGGCTGAAGCCGAAGCGTGATTCAAGACTGCTTTTTGGAGGCAGTCTTGGGTGTGATGGATCGGCTGGTGCTGAGCGATGGTCAGTGGGAGCGGATCGC
>Ga0265327_10000288_pt1 | contig 99230 bp, 94 predicted proteins | sample 41621metaG_FD_202089 | JGI IMG/M metagenome (GOLD analysis project Ga0265327, IMG submission 202089) | Rhizosphere microbial communities from Carex aquatilis grown in University of Washington, Seatle, WA, United States - 4-16-21 metaG | ecosystem: Host-associated > Plants > Roots > Rhizosphere...
TTGCCGTAAGCTTCCTTCAGATTCCGATTCGCACCGGACACCCTTGCTCTTGGCTAATACTCCCTACTGTATAGGCGTATTCGGGACTTGCACCCTATAGCTGACTGCGCATGCCCGGCGCACAAGCCATGCGCATGCTGCGCATTACCAGCAAAACCACATTGCAAAAATTCCGTGATGAAGGAAAAATTAGATTCTCACAACCTGAAAAGAAAATCATTCTTTATGACACCGACTCAATCAATGAATATTTGAATGCTAATGCACACGAAACCTTTTAACCATGACAGAGGAAGAAAAAGAACAGCAATACATCAAAGCATTTAATAACGGCTATGTGCTGGAAAAGCACGAGCCTAGGCTGCTTGCCGACATTCTGAAGTCGGTTGATAAGGCTAAGCCTTATTTTCAGGCACTGCAAGCTGGCCAACGTCAATTTCAAAAAGACAAATTCCTTGAAAACCGAAAACAAATTGAGCAAGACCGCGATAAGTCGAAAGAATTGGAGCGCGAATAGTTTGTATAACAAGTCAATATTAGCATATGACGAATCAAGAAAGGAGAGATAAAGTTAAACAGTTAAGGGACCTGATTTATCCTCTTAACCAAGAAAAACTCATGACATTATTACGGTACAACGCTCTTAAAAGTCGCCACCAAGAAAACAAGGCTGCTAATCCTAACCCAGTTGAAGAATTGGGATGGAAGTTGCAGAAGTTACATGCACAGCTGGTTCCCTTGTTTGAAAACTTAAGAAAAACCCAGGTGGCTTACCAAGTTGAATACGATGGGGAAGTTATTCGCAACGGTACGCTAACGACTGTGTTCAATAGTAAAACACTCTGGTTGGCAACAGCAGTAAAGATTGATACTCATCAGGAAGAGCCGGACTATGGCAATGAGGATGTGCAACTGCTTATCCAAGAAATAACCGATTACATATATCAGCAGGAATACTCTGACTTCACACTTCAACATATAAAAAGGCTTTACTAAAAAACTTTATGAACAAAGCAACCAACCCCTTAATTGAGAATTATGAACTTATAAAAGAAGTTCATTACGTATTTGAAAATATAGATCCAAAAATTATTGGAAGAATTTATAAAATCATTTTAGGTGCAAACGCAAAGTACACATGGGATATAAATTACTACAATAGACTAGCTGACGAAGGTGGGGTTTATATCCCATCTGGTCCATATGCGCACAGTTTGGGAGAGATTGAAATCAAGCTTAATCAGTACGTCATGCGGTTTGAAGATGCAGTTGTTTGGACAAAGAATGAATTTTTCTAACTCTTGTAATTCATCTACCCTTCTTGCTTCAACTGTATTTTCTTCAGCCACTCATATTTTTGTTCGAGTGAAGCCCCATTGCCGTATGCCTGTCGGTTGAATTTATGACCCATCAAGTCGGCCTGCACACGATCAGGAGCATTGGCAGCAAGAAGCCTGTCCTGGAAGCTGTGCCGTAATGAATAAACGCTATGGTTTTTCGATGGCAGTAGTTCGTTATCAGATAAAAATTTGCTTATCGTTGCTGACAATGTATCAGGATTATTAGCATAGTGTTTAAAGCCATGGGGATATGCGTTAAAAGCATCCAGCGCAAACCCTACCAGCGGAATTTTTCTTTCCCGATACTTTGTTTTAAGCTCGCGGTTTTTACGCGGTTTAATACAAATATGCGGAATAGGATCGCCAAGCAAAATATCTTCCTCATTAAGACCGGTCAGCTCTGCAAGTCCGGCACCAGTCTCAGAAAAAGCATAAAGCACATTTTTGGCTTCATCATTCATGCCTTTAAGATTATCAGTATTCAGCAATACGCCCCGAAGATACTCTGTTTCAAAGGGTAAGCGTCGGCCTGAATCATTCTTGGTAATGAGTAGTTTCCTGAATAATTTCTGGGGATCAATATCAATACTGAGGTTGTCGGCTACTGTCGTTATAATCATCTTCACATAGACAAAATCTTTATTGGCGCTTGCAGAGACAAGCTCCTCATCCTTTAAGCGCTCAATCCACCAGTTACGGAATTTCAACATGTCCTCTCTGGTGATATTGACCAAGGGCTTATTCCCAATACAGTTAACTAGGTTGTTGATGGCCTTTTTTCGCGGGTTCTCCCACTTTCTTATTTGGGTTTCTGATTTATTGAGTTTGTGATCCTTTGCCAAAGTCCAAAACTTTTCAAGCGCGGCCTGAATCGTCAAAGCTGGTGCTACTTCAGCGCCAATTAGTGCCTCGACATGGCTTGTTGCTAAATCAGCTTTTTGTACGGCCTGGGCACGATCAATTAATTCTGATGTTTCTAAACTAAGTAGCGATTGTAGATCGTGGTAAACAAAGCCTAAGAGCCTTGCACGATCTACTAAAGCCTTGTAGCGGACGTCAGCGTGTTTATCACCGCTTGCAAGAAGGCTTTGCCAATACTGCTCGGTGCGTTCGTTGTGCCTGAAGGCAAGTTTTAAAGCCGCTTTACGGCTATCAGTTTTAAGACCTATCCGAACGGTGTCGCGGGGGTCAAATGATCTAAATTCGGAAGGGACACGGCGGTTATAATAAAAACGCTGACCGCGCTGGATTAGATAGGTCATGAATCACCTCTTGTGTGACATTTTGTGTGACAAAATGTGTGACAAAAGAGATTTCTTATATACTGATTCCGTTGTATTCGAGGTGTTTTTTGTTGTTTATCAATGACTTTCAATGTCAAGCTAAACCAATCAAAATACCTAGAATGGCGGAAGAAGTGGAAATCGCCCCAGGTCAACACACCAATCACGGTGGTTGAAATAATTGGATAATTTTGCGGTGTTCAGGGTGATGTTTTACAATCAATGTACCACCTTTTAGTGCCGTTTGATTATCCTTGATCGGTATACGCTAAGGCAGTTTTCAATGCAAGTAAATTTTTGGTTTCAATTTCTTGTAATTTGGCCAAGTCATCATGCAGACGTTGAAAAAAAGGAAGGTATTTCTCTCCGTGTAGCTTCACAATTTCAGAAGCAATTCTTGTCGCGTTTTTTAGACGACCTACATCACTGGTTGCTTTGGTCATAGTTTTCTCCTTTAAAGGGAAATTCTTTTATCAATGGCATGCAATCAGTTTCAAGAAGAACGACCATTATCAATATAGATGTAATTTGATTTCGCGAATCAATAATTACGCGAGAATCAATTTGATCTGAATAATAATTTAGAAAATTGCCCGGCAATGAACTGATTTAAAAGATAATTTCAAGGGAAGAATCTATGTGTGTGGATTGATATTGATCCTCGTCATTTACTTTGACTTTTAGGTACGCTTTTTCCTATCAAATCACCGTCGCGTTTTTGTGCGATGCACTTGCTAATCAAAGCAAGAGGCAGTTGATAGGAGCAATGATGAATCAGTCAGCCAATGATGAATTTATTACCAGGAAGCAAGCGGCGGATATCCTGAAGAAAAAATACAACACCCTCGCATCGTGGAAAAGCCGTTATCCAAATAAGTTACGTATTTATAAAGTAGGGCGGGACGTCCGGTACAGAAAAAGCGACATCATTGCATTGCACGTTGATCCCTTAATCCCGGAATAAAAGATCAGGGAAGTTTTCGGGACAACCATCCACTATTTTTCATCAACAAGCATCAAAGGACGAAGCACGATGAACATCGAGCAAGCGAAGACCATTTCTATTGTCGATTTGTTAAACAAGCTGAATATTAAACCCGCAAAGGAAACATATAAGGAAGCATGGTTTCTTTCGCCATGGAGAAAGGAAAAAACGGCGAGTTTTAAAGTCAATAAAAAGACCAATACCTGTTTTGATTTTGGGCATGTTCCCAGTAATGAAGTTGTGAGGAAGAAGAAGGCTTGGGACGCAGTTGATTTTGCCTGTGAACATCTTGAACAGACAGGAGAGCCTCACACCGTTTCTGATGCACTTCGCTGGCTCTCTAATATGGGCGGTCTTGCGCCTTTTATTCAACCGATTTCAGTACCAAATGAGGATCAGGAAGATGCCACATTAAGTGTTATCAAAGTCAGGCCTGTCATAGATGATAAGCTTATTAGATATGGCGAGAGCAGGGGCATAACTGAAAGTCTTACCAAACAATGGTTCAAACAACTCACCATCCATAATGGCAAGAGCGGGAAAAACTTCATAGCGTTAGGATTTCGCAATATTAAAGGCGGGTATGAATTACGAAATCCATTCTTTAAGGGAACAGTTGGGCAGAAAACGATAAGCTTTATTCGTGGCTCAAATCCTGAACGCCCAGGCATCAACATATTTGAGGGCGCTATGGACTACGTGACTGTCCTGGCGAAGATTGGTGTTACTAATCTTGCAGATGACACCATTGTTTTAAATTCAACATCATGCCTGAATGCAGCAACGCCCCTAATTCTCAATTATCCGTACCAATACATTCAGTCATGGATGGATAATGATACTACGGGCGAGAAAGCTACGGCCGCTTTAGCCAATTTTGTCAAAACCCAAAAAGAAATGCGGCTAAGGATTATGAACAAACTTTATACGAGGCATAAAGATGTCAATGCCTGGTACATGAACTCATTGGCTTTGCAATAGGTGCTGCATGAACGATTTTGAAGCGCTTTCACTTTTCCAGGTGGAAGAAGTGAAGCTTGTATATAGCAATAAAATTCCGCCTGATGAACGTATAACGGTAAACAGTTCATCTTTAGCCTATGAAGTCTTCATGGCTGCGTGGGATATGGATAAAATTGAACTTCAGGAACAGGCGATGATTTTATTGCTTGACCATAGTTTGCAATGTCTGGGCGTTGCAAACTTGGCCACGGGTTCTATTGGAAGTGTTATGGTGGATCAGCGCCTTCTTTTTGCAACTGCGCTCAAAGCGAGGGCCATTTCGTTCATTTTTGCGCACAACCATCCGACTATGGTTTTGAAGCCCAGCCAACAAGATATCAGCATGACTGAACAACTTTGTACAAGCGGGGGCCTGTTGGATATCTCGTGTAAAGATCATTTGATTATTAGACGGGATGGTTATTACTCCTTCGCTGATAACGGCATATTACCAGAGCCGGGTCGTAGCCAAAAATTGCGAAAGCTACGCCTCATGTAAGGCATTTTATCAAATCAATAACGCTACGTTATCCCTTTTCTATATTACTTAGTTTTCGTTAAAGAACCCTTCCTGATGGAATGGGGATAATGGTCCATGCATTCGATTTACCGGTGCCGCTCGCGACACCAACAATTATTTTCTCCGCGCTAAAGCGCTCCCCGCCTCACCAAAATAACAGCCGGTTTGCTCACTAAAGCCCCGGTTTTGTCATCTCCTGCAACCATTAACCCAACAGGAAAGGTCAAACAATGGAAAACGCAACTAAGGAAGAACAGGCCACAGTAAAGCACCGTGATCTGCATCAACATGTGACTGATACCATTATTCGCCAATTGGAGACTGGTGTCGCACCGTGGCAAAAGCCCTGGCAAGGCGATGAACCGTGTTTATCGCTTCCGTATAACTTTACTACCGGCAATAAATATCAAGGCATTAATATCCTTCTTTTGTGGACTACCGCTTCCAATAAAAACTTTCAATCAGCCGAATGGGCCAGTTTCAAGCAATGGCAGGATAAGCGTGAAGGCATCCGCAAAGGCGAGAAGGGAACGCTGATTGTTTTTTACGACACCTTTGAAAAGGAAGAAGATGGTGAGATTAAAAAAATCCCCTTTTTAAAATCCTCTGTCGTTTTCAACAGATGTCAGCTTGCCAGTTATATACCCAAGCAATCAGTACCCATCGCAGAGCGCCAAACATGGGAACGGGTTAACGCAATGGAGGAGTTTGTCCAGAACACAAAGGCGGTCATTAAAGAGCATGATGGCGGTGCAATGTACATTAAAGCCGATGATCATATCTTGATGCCTAAAGCTGAGTACTTTATTGAAACATACACAGTAAGCCCATATCAAGGGTACTACACCACCCTCATGCACGAATTAACACACTGGACCGGCCACCCGGCAAGGCTTAATCGCCAGTTCGGAAAAAGATTTGGCGACAAGATTTACGCCGCTGAAGAATTGCTTGCTGAATTAGGCGCAGCCTTTCTCTGTGCCGACTTGGCCTTGCCAATATTTGAAACCGGCCATAATGCCAACTACATAGCCAACTGGCTTACGGCACTGCGAAATGATAAGCATTTCATCTTTGCGGCTGCCAGCGAGGCTTCAAAAGCGGCTGGTTATTTGCATTCACTCCAGCCCAAGTGAATATAACGATTATAACAAGTTTAGAAGCCATTGCAAAATGGCTTCTTTTAATTTGGTGCAAAGTTATTTTTGAAATGTTCGTTTACACGACCCTGTTGATTTGCGAACACGCCAGGCTTCGATGATTTCATGAGCAGTTCAACAGCAGATAATCGCTCATTTGATCTTGAGGCTTGTAATAACAACCCAACCTTATCATCCGTGTAAATGCTAACCTTTTCCCGCCCACGGGAAACAGATACATAAAATTGCTTCATATCGGTAGCGGAAAAACTCTCCGTAGGGTGCGCTATAAAAACTTCATCAACAGTTTTACCCTGTGAAGCATGTGAAGTCATGCAATAGGCATGGTTTAAATGACCGTAATCTTTAGGTATTTGATATTTGACTTTGCTTGCAAGATTTATGAGCGTCACATGCTGTTTGCCAATTTTGTGTACTTGTAGGCTTTGTCCGTTGCTTAAACGCTTTTTGTCGCAGTCTAAGCCGTTTTGTGTGATGCGTATTATATCACCTTTTGCTATCGCCAAAGCTTGTGTTTCATAAACCTCGAAGCTATCGCTTTCTTGCAAAGAAACGTGATGTTTTGCTCCCATATTATCATGGACAATCAGCCAATCATCACATGCAGCTTCTACTGTCCACCGGCTTCCACGCTTTATGCCGGTACTAGCCTTTTGAAGCTGTATTACCTGCCCAGGTTTATAAGATGCTGCATTGCCTTTTTCTGCTTTTGTCAGATTAAGGTTGACCATACGGTTGAGTATTGTTTCTTCAGTGCCAAGCATGCCTTGTTGTTTAAGTGATTGGCGTAGTGCCTTAGTAATGTCCGCACCCTCTTTATGCTTTGGTGAAATGATGAGCGCGGACTTTCGCTTTTTAATGGCCTTCAGATAATCTTCAACAATTGCAGCGTATGGATTGTAAGGGTCAACCTCAATAATGGCATGCAGCTTTTCCAGCTTGTCAAAACCTTCCTGTACATTTCCATTTGATAAATCCTGAACCGCCTGCCGGTATTGTGCTGATTTCTGCCGGTAGATTGTGCTGATACTGCAACAAGGCGCTTTGGCAACATCTTTTAATAGCCGTAAAGCATCACCGCGCGGTACACTCGCATGCTGCCTCGTGTCACCGCTTAAAATCAGCTTCGCACCATGCTTATTACCTAACTCAAGCAGAGCTTTCATATCCTTGGTGCCTAACAACCCGGCTTCGTCAACCCAAATCACCTGGCCGCTAAGCTTTTCCTGCAAGCTTATATTTGTGAGCAGGGCGGCAACGGTTTCTGCATTTGTAAAGCCTTCACCATGCAAAACTTCACGCACCGCATGGGACGTCGGCGCAACAATAAAACATTCTTTACCGGCTTGCTCAATCAGCGAGACGGTTTCTTTCATCATGGTTGTTTTGCCCGTACCTGCGCGGCCTTCAATAATTGAAACGGCGCTATCTGTTGTTAAAACCATCCTTGCAGCCTGAGCGTGTTCGCCGGATAATTGCAAAACCGGTAACGATTGGCAGATCGGTGGAATAAGGTTATTAGTCGCAAGGGTAATAATTTGCTTTTCTTCTTGCAGGACTTCTTGTGTAGTGCAGAACGCTTTGTTTCCATCGCTATGATGGATGATACGGCTATCACGCAAAAATTGTGTTTCAATAGCGTTTGCAGTTGCGGTAGCGCCAATTGAATTGAGTAAGGCCACTGCTAAAATTCGACGGTCTTGTATGACAGATTTTCGTTCAAAGCAATGCTGCAACGCATAATCTATGCAGCGTTTGGCCGACACGCCTCTATTGTTTTTGCCATTGCCCCGAATAACCGCATTGGCTTCATGTAATCCTGCAGATTTAATTTGTCGCCGCCAGTCTTTTTTTAATTCCGCGATGGTTTGACCAGCTTGTTTTCGCTTGCGTGTTCTTGCGCCAATCTGGCTCAATTTTGTTGCATCTGTAATATTTTCAGCCTTCGCTACACGGCCGATTTCATCAGTTCTTTTGGAGAACAGCTCAATAACGCCTTCTGGCACGCCCTCGATTTCAAAGGCATTCTTTGTCTGCCTGATACCAAAGCCAAGCGCAGCCAGCCTATCGGATAAATCTTTGTGGTACCAGGCTTGATAATAAGGCATATCACCTTTTATATCCCGGAATTGCCCTGCCTTAATACGTTGCTCTTGTTCGTCCCAAGTCGCGTTGAAAGTGAAGCAATGGCAATGCAAATGTGGATCAGCAGACAGACCTTCTACCGGGCGGGATGTTTGATGAATAAATGAGGTATAGAGCAGTTCCTGGGTGCGTTGATCTTCATCCTTGCCATTCTTACGCACACGGGTTTTCATGTCGGCCTCAATAAGCTGCATGGTGCTTATTACGCTGTCCTGAAATGACTTTAAAATATGATCATCATTGGAAAGGGCATGGAGGACGGAAACAGATTTAGGAACGTGAAAATTGATGTCATAGCCGGTAGTCCGGTTGGCTTTTGTTCGCGGGGTGAGGGGCTTGCCAGTTTTCGGATGTATATTTTCACAAAGAGCATGAAAAATATCTTTGCCCGCAGCACCTTCAATATTTAGCCTTTGTGCCAGCTTGCCATGAAAATGACCTGGCAGTTCCTGACTATTTAAATAATAATCGGATTTCAGCAAGGCATCATTGAAATACTCTTTAGCTTGATTGGCCGAACGGCTCAGAATCATACGGATCATGCCGCGTGTGATAGTTCATTTCATTTTTGATCTGCAAGTAAACCGACTATTATCAAAATTGGGCAAATAGTATCAATAAACAGTAATATCCTTTTTTATACCATAATAATTTTTGTTTCGAGTGTATGTCATTTTTCTCATTCCGATAGTCTCAAAGGATAAATTTTTAAAATCGAAATAAAAGATTTATCTTTTTCGATAATATAATATTTTTCTTATTCAACCATTTACTTCAATTTTCATGAAACTCATAAAAAAAGCCATCTTTAGAATTCTTGAATTTATAATAGTTTTCATTGCTTCTGTTGTCATTTTTTTCACCTTGTCATATATTACAAAATGGGGCGACTACGGCAAAGGAAAATACTATGTCTGTATTTTAATTTTTACAATGCTATCAGGATATAGGACGTTTCGATATAAAAAAATAAATTCCGCACTGAACGCTTATTATTTTACGATCTTCTCTACAGTACCATTTTGGACACTTTCCATTGTGTCAACTATAGAAGACGGAACCCCCTTATTTTATTTTTCTATTATTTGGTCATTCTTATTGCCGTGCGTCTCCTTATTACTAATAAAAAGAAATTTTCGCATTTACAGTTATCAAGTACTGAAAGTCATCGGTTTTGCTGTGGGAAGGTTTGTAGATACGATGGGAGAAATGCCAGATAACAATAAAGATGAATGGTTTTACGCGGACGGTAGCTTACGGTCCGGCAAAAAAAACCAACTAGGAAATAGGGTTGATTCATTTACAGGAGAACACTTTGATTATAAAGGCAAGAAAATTAAAGGTAGGAATTGGTGAATGAGTTAGTAATGTGCTTATTTTATTAAGATGTTGATAGGTGCATTAAACAAGAGCAAGGCGTGCAATCAATAAAGGACCGTCAGACATCTTCCCTATGTTAGCCATGAGTTAAATTTGTTTTATTAATACAGAAGCGTATATTTAAGACACAAACCCTAAAAGCATGGCAAAATCTTCAAACTTTAACTGGCAGAAAGTCGTTTTTTATGTGCTTATTTTACCGTTATTGATTATCTTTTTCTTTTTTTTAATAATGTTCATGGGTGCAACCAATGGATATATACCTTTAAAAATTGCTGTGGTAACGGCGATCATTTTAGCGATTGTTTGTTGGGTACTGGCACGATTTAAAGTTTTTAAAAAACTTAGCCTATCTTATAAATTCAAAACACGGTCTGCTTATGCATTAATTGCCGTTGGCATTTTGGCCCTTTTGTTGCTTCCTATCTTGGTCTTACACGACTATTCAGTCGTTGACACGATTGCTGCTTATTGTGTTGGTCCTGTGATGATAGCGATAGCGATAATACTACTTAAAAAATTTAAGAAGGAGCAAATAGATGAAGCACTTGGAATACACAGGGCTACACAAACGACTGATTATGGGTCTGCAAAATGGAGCAGTATAAACGAATTTAAATCGGTGAATACCGGACAAGATGAACCTAAGGGCTATTGGTTAAGCGAAGGGTTTATCCGTAGCAAATGGGGCCATTTTGCAACTGTCGCACCATCAGGCCAGGGAAAATCATCAAGTTTCGTTATTCCAAACCTTTTAATCGAACCTGTTGGCTCCTACGTTATCACCGATCCAAAAGGAGAAATCGCTTTTATTACAGCATCCGCCCAAAAGAATGCGTATAACCAGCGTGTGTTTATTCTTGACCCATGGAATGAGCAAGGAAGGATGAAGGCAAAACACGGATTAGTTTCATCAGGCTTTAATCCATTCGATTTTTTGAAGTCCAATATGGAACTCTTGCCAGACTATTGTGATATGATTTCCTATTACTTATTGCCACCAAATCCACAGGCGAAAGAGCCATTTTGGGACGATCGTGGACGATCTCTAATAAAAATATTACTCCTTCATATTATAACCGGCTGTCCACCTGAAGAACATAATTTTTGGACACTCTACAAGTTTCTTAGGAATGATACAAATTCGTTAGCGCAACTACTAGCCGATCTGAAATTTAATGAGGCTTATGATGGATTAATAAGCTTAGCTGCTAATGAACTATCGGGCCTGGCTGCCGCTACAACGACGTTCGCAAGTGTAATCAGTAATGCACAAAATGCGACAAAAATATTTGAAAGCCCTCAATTAAGAAAATCGTTATCAACTTCCGAATTTAATCCGTTTGACTTAGCAGACGGTAACTGCACTGTTTATATCGTTATTCCTGATACTTTTATGGAATCGCACGCTGCCTGGCTGCGAATGGTCATAGGGCTCTCTCTAAAAGCGGTCAATGCAAAGCCAAATAAACGGGTAACCTTTTTGCTCGATGAGTTTCCCTATCTTGGAAAAATGAACGATGTTGTCCAAGCATACGCTATTGGTCGATCAAAAAATATTGCAATGTGGGTGTTCATGCAAAGTCTATCTCAACTTAAACTTATTTATGGCGAGGATGGGATGAACGCGATCTTAAGCAACGTCAATGTTTTTCAGGCGTTCGGATTACAAGACGAATATTCAAAGGAATTTGTTAGCAAAATGCTTGGTAATACGACTCGCACAAAAGCCACCACATCCTTTACAGATTCGGGTCCCGGACAACCAGGTAGTACAAGCTACGGAAGCGACAGTTATGATTTTCCATTATTAACCCCTGATGAGGTTGGCAGGTTTCCCCATATCATAACAGTTGCCGACAAAATTAAATACCCGGTGGTAAAACAGCCCTATTATAAAAGCCTCACAGATATTCTAAGAGCAAGCCCAGGGTCTTTCACACCCAATCTCACAGGAAAAACAGATAAATGGTACGAGTTGTTTATTAGCCTGGCAGATCCGCCGCCAATGGTAGTATGATTTTTCGCATTATAATTTTTTTAAAATGACTACGGAAGAACTTCAAGAACGACAAAAAAAGGAATTCGACGAATACATTGCTGCAAGCAATGAAGCATTTAATCAGATGCAAGCAAAGCATGACGAGTTATTCGATGTATGTTTTGATGAAGGAATTGATGTGCCAGGGAGGTTACGGGAGCGCATGAGATTGGAGAGTGAAGCGTACAAAAAAGAGTGGCTCGACCCAGGCGAAAAATGGCAGGCATTAAAAGAAAAGCACAGCAAAGAAAATGAAGACTTTCATAAAGTAGAAAAGTTCAAGGATTATTTAGAAAACTTGACACAGAAGGAAGATTTTTATAAACAAACTGGCAGAGAGTTATAATTTGTAATCTAAGCTTTGGATAAATTCATTAAGCTGTATTTTCCATCATGATAGTCTGTGTCTGATAAGTTTTGATCAAAAGTAATGTGTGTAAAACCGGCCTCGTTAAGAAATCGTCTAAATCCGTTGTCGATATAATTCCAATCGTAAGGCGCCTTTAAAATTACTTTGGCCTTTACCCACACATGAACTCCTTGCCTAATTGAGAGTTCTATGTCTGGGTCGAGGGTGTCAGGGTTATATTGATCTCCAAGATAATAATGGAGTAGTTTTCTGGCCACATGGCGATACCGTGGCATGCTCATATTATGATGCATGCAAAAGTCGGTGAAATCATCTTTATAATATTGCATTTACTACCTTTAGTAGGACAGCTTAACATATCACTGCTTAAAATACAAGAATTTTATGAGTTTTAGTCCCGGTTTTATCGCCGATTTTCATGATGAAATTGGCGATCCCGATATTAACAAAAAACTAAGAAGCTTGGCATTTGAGTTTAATAAAAAAGATGAGCAGTTCGAAAAAAATAAGCGCACGCAATCAGATTGGAAGAAGTTTGACGACAAGCATTTCGGAAATAAAGGTAAGGGTACAGACTTTGAAACTATGCAACGACATCTGAGAAATGAATACAAGTTAAAAGTCCAGGAAATTGCCAAGCCTCATGTAGAACCTGAGAAATTTGAGGAACTAGCGCAAAAGCATCAGCCAGAATATACCGAAGAAGAAATTCTGGCGATGGAAGCAGAACGCCAAAAGGACACGATTTCACTATCCCAGGAGCGAGCAACAGAATTATTAAATCAGCATGCAAAAAGAGAAGCGGAACAAAAATCTACGGTAACACTTGATATTGACCGTGCGGATAAGCCAGGGATAGAAGTAGAGATAGCGAAACAACCAATCAATCAACAACAAACAGATACATCTCAACTTTCAGAAAAAGAACGTTACAAACAACAGCTTTTAAAAATGTTGGAAAATAAGACCATGACCCAACAATGGGAACCTTAAATTCATTAATATTTTAATTTCTTTTTATTCAGTCGAGCCATATAGCACCATAGAAAACCATATCACTACAATCTGTTCAAATCCTTTACAGATAAGGTTTCCAGCCGTTTTTTGTATTAAAAATCATCCTATTTTTATTGCATGGTTACACGCAAGACGTGGTTTGTGGCCACAAAAATGTGAATTTTTGTTTTCCCACAAACCGTTCTTGCAAGGGAGATGGTTACACTCTCCCTTGACCCTCATGTTAAATAATTTCTATGGCTCGACCTGCGAAACTTGATACTGACAAACGCAGTATCACTGTCAAAGTCCGCTTAACGATTTCCGAAAAAAAGCAAATGGCTGACGCTTCGGAAATTCAAGGCGTAACAATCAGTGATCTGTTACGCATGCGGACGCTTTCGACTTTACCCACCCGAAGAAAAGCGCCACCGGAACGCGCAGCGCTTATACGGGGCCTGGGCGAGTTAGGCAAGGTCGGGAGCAATATTAACCAAATTGCCCGACACCTGAATCGCCAGCAGCAGGTCGCAAATAACAATTCTTTGGACGCCGAAATTATTAGTAATGTGCTTGCCACGATAACGACCTTTTCCTGTCAGATTTTAAAAATCATTGAACATGGTCGTGAGGGGGAATAGCCGGGGCAATGGCAAGCAGCTTGGAGATTATTTGCTTGCAGCGAATGACAACACCTGCATTCAAATAATTGATGTGGCCGGGTGGGATGATACCGACGAGCGTACGATGCGGCGCACGCTTGTAAGCATGTCTCTGACTAGCGAACTAACCCGCAGTGATAAAGGGCTTTACCATGCGCAAATAAACCCGGCCTATGGTGAAGATCAAAATATGACTGTCGAACATTGGCGACAAGCCGCCGATATTTTGTCAAAACAACTACAGCTTGAAGATCAAAGACGCGTCATGGTGCTGCACACCAAAAAGGGGCGCACCCATGCACACGTAGTATGGGAACGTTACGACTTTAATCGCGGTATAATGGTTTCTGACAGCTTTTCGCACTTGGCGCAAAATCGCGCCCGGAAAGAATTAGAGATTACTTTCGGGCATAAGCGAACCCCGGAGCGCAACAAAAACCGTCCAGTCATAAAACAAAAACTGACAGACCTATGGGAGAAATTTCAGAAAGGTCATGAATTTATTAAGGCGGCTGCAAAGGAAGGATATATCATCGCAAAAGGCGTAAAACGCCCCTTTAGAGTAATTGATGAAAATGGGCGATCCTTTAACTTGGTCAAGCAGATAGATAATGTAAAAACGAGAGACATCAGAGAACGTCTAAAAGATGAAAAGCTAGTTTCTGAAAAAGAAGCAATCGAACAAATACGCGACCATCAAGATGCCCTAAGACAGGAGAAGGATAGCAAAAGCCCTGACAATGCTCAACAAATCAACCGTGATGAAATGATAGATAACCTTGCCAAAGAACTTAAAAAGCAAAAATATATTCAGGAACTTCAGGCAATGGCTGAACAATACAAAAGCCAAATTGGGCTTAGTAGATAGATCGATAAAAAGGTTATGCTAGCTTTTGCCTAAATTCTGTCTGACCATGAGGAATACAGAATATTCCCCTGCAATACTTATCTCCCACCTGTCCCTGAAAATATATAGTGATATCCAGGCGTTTAATCTTTGAAATATGCTCTTTCTTTATTTCAAAAATGAGCAAAGAATCTTTATCCGGTAGGGCGAAACCTGTTGTAATATTCTCAAGCGAGTAATCACGATCAAGGACCAAATCAATTTTTGCAAGTTCTTTTAATACTTGATTATAACCGCCGATGTAAACGCTACCGTCTGCTTTGGCCAATTCTAAGACGTATTCAGCTCGATTTATAATTGCGGCACCAAGGCCGTTATTCCGAATTTCAACACGCCAAATTTCATAAGGCATGGCAGGGTTGTTTGTGTCAGTCTTCGTAGTCACTGAGGTTTTATAATTAATACGAGGCCGGGAACTTACGCCATACTGATGGCGAAGAATTAAAACCCCAACCGCACTCACAAATAAACCGGAAGCAGATGAGGGATCAAGAATTTTGAATACAAAGTATCTTTTAAACCCGACAGAAAGCAAATCTTGGTTTGCTTGAAGAACACCATAAACGGCAAGAATAAAAAGTGCTGCCGTTAACAGCAATAAGCAGATGAATGTTAAATCAAAAGACCACAGCTTCTGCTGTGGCCTCGGTACAATTTGAAAATTGGGTTTGTTCTTAAAAATGGTAGCCTCTCATAACTTAATGGCTGCATCCAATTACGCATTCCACTTTACCCATGTTAGTCAAAATATGAGATTGATTAGCGGGCGTCAAGACCGGCACATCAATTTCCAGCGCATGCTCAAGGTTACCAGCTCTATAATATGCACTGCCTGAAAGTAAAATGGTGCTGCTGTTTTCGCTGTGGAAATGTTCAAAACTCTCATTTGGTTCAAGAATAATCTTTGCCATAGTGTTTATTTTATTGATGATTGTTTACTTCTCCTAAGTTTTTAATTCGGCATATTAAGTTGTAAACTGTCGTAGGGTGCCATCTGTGTCCGCTGCCACAGTAGGGCTTTATTCTCCTTCGGTTAAGTTCCTTGCTAATTTTTTGCATACTCCTGTATCCCTTTAACTGGCATTGCTGAATAATGGGTAACATGTGTCGTGCGAACATATCTGCCTTTTCTTTATTCAGTTTTGATAACACATCACGTCCATTTTTTCCTAATACAACGCCTCTGTTTTTAGCGGATTGCAAAGCGGCCTTCGTGTTAGCAGCCGTTTGCTCTGCAATCAGTTGAGCCACAGCACCCATGATATGAATTTGAAACTTCGTAGCAGCAGGCATGTCAACAATGATGAATCTAGCCTTCGCCTCTGTGAGCGCCGATATAAAAGCGAGGTTTCTACTTAGCCTGTCTATTGTCGCAATCAACAGCGTGGCTTTTTCCTTTTGGCAGACCTGGAATGCTTGTTTCAATTTGGGCCGTTGGTTTTTGCGCCCGGATTCTACCTCGCTAAAATCTCTTAGTATCTCATAACCATTTACATACACGAAATCTGCAATCGCCTTCTTTTGCGCTTCAAGACCTAGGCCACTTAAACCCTGGTACTTTGTTGAAACTCTATAGTATGCAACTGCTTTTTTCATGACGCCGAAGTTTGGTTTCTAACGTCTTATAGCATTCAGGGGTAAACGAACGATTACTTTTGTATGTTTCTTAGCAATTCAAGTAAGCGAAGTGCAGTGTAAAGGGTTGAAAGCAATGAAGTTAGTTTTTTGAAAAAAAGGGGGTAGTAAACAAACACAGACGTTCGTATAGATATAAACAAAAAATTTTATTAAAATCAGTCTACAAGCTTAAAAAATTAGTTGCATTTTAAGCTTATATACTTATATTTGACATTGTATTTTCAATCTATAGGCTTATGAAAATGAAAAATAGCCTGCTCATTGTTCGGCAATTAGACAAGAAAATTGAGCGATTTTCCTTGTTAAACGACGGATTTATACCAAAAGACGGCTGGGTCAGCCTCATTCGTAAAACATTGAACATGTCTCTTAGGCAGTTAGGGAAGCGATTATCCATTACGCCTCAAAGCGTTCGCACAATTGAACTGCGAGAAAAAGAAGGCACAATTACATTAAATACACTAAAAGAAAGTGCTGAAGCTTTGGATTTGAAATTTGTTTATGGGTTTATACCCAAAGACGGTTCAATAGAAAAGATGATTGAGAAAAAGGCACGCGCTTTAGCAACCAAAATAGTCATGCGTACTTCCAACACCATGAAACTGGAAGACCAGGAAAATTCGAAAGAACGCATTAGCCAAGCAATTGAGGAAATGACCACCGAACTTAAGAAAGAACTGTCCAAAAAGCTATGGGATTAATTATTCAGTACGACGAAGGGCAGACGCCGTTAGATGAAGATGAGAAGGAAGGGTTGCTCATTCCATCGGTTTCAACACGCTATGACTTAGATGAAGTTGAGCAGCGAAACATTGAAGAAGCGGTTAAGTGGACTATTGAGAGGCGCAAAAAATTTACAGCAAGTGAAATTCTTACAGAGGAATTCGTTTGTGGGCTTCATGTAAAAATGCTCGGAGAAGTTTGGGAGTGGGCCGGGAGGTTTCGCACCAGTAATAAAAACATAGGTGTAGACAAATACCAAATAGGCGTAGAATTGAGACTACTGATTGACGATTGCAAATTCTGGATTGCCCATAGTACATTCTCAGCAGATGAGATAGCAATTAGGTTCAAACACCGGATCGTTTCAATCCATTGCTTTGCAAATGGAAATGGTCGCCATTCGCGGCTTTTTGCGGATGTTATTATTGAGAAGATTTTTGAGAGGCCGGTGTTTACCTGGGGAGGGAAATTGTTAGTTCAACCCAGCGAATTTAGGTCTGCGTATTTAAGTGCACTTCGCCAGGCTGACATAGGAAATTATGAGCCTTTGATTGAGTATGCTCGTTCCTAATGGATTAAAGTCAATAAAATTAATATATTTAATATATTCATCAATGACAGGTGTTTAATTCTTAGAGTTTAATTTAACGTCAATATCGGTAATAATATACCGTCGCTTAATGAAGATGATAAAAACAAGGTTAGTTAACTATGTCAGAAAAACTAGATATGGCTTCAGTAAATATCGTAAGCCAAAATATTGAACAAATTGCTGCCTTATTTCCGAACTGCGTTACAGAAACAGCGGAAGGAAAAAAGATTGATTTCGATTTGCTAAAACAGGAACTGAGTAACGAGATAATAGAAGGAACCAAAGAGCGCTACCGGCTTGAATGGCCAGGCAAGAAAGAAGCAATTGTAACAGCTAACTTGCCTACAACTAAAACGTTACGTCCTGTGCGCGAGGATTCTGTCGATTTTGACAATACAGAAAACCTGTACATAGAGGGTGACAACTTAGAGGTCCTGAAACTTTTGCAGGAAAGTTATCTTGGTAAAATAAAAATGATATATATCGACCCGCCATATAACACTGGAAATGACTTTATTTATAAAGATAATTTTGCTCAAGACAGCGACGAGTATAAGCAAAAAAGTGGCCAGGTAGATGAATACAACCAACGCTTATTTGTAAATTCAGAAACTGCTGGTCGCTACCATTCTGATTGGCTGAGTATGATGTACCCCAGATTAAAGTTGGCCAGAAATTTATTAAAAGATGACGGAGTAATTTTTATCAGCATTGGAAGCGAAGAGATAACCAATCTAAAATCAGTTTGCGATGAAATTTATGGAGAAAGAAACTATATATCTATTCTTGCAAGGCTTGCTAAAAAAGGAGGGGCATCTGGCAAATTCTTCTCACCAAATATCGAATATATTCTGGTATACGGAAAAAATAAGGAAACCGTAGGTGCTTTTAAAGATGAAATGAACGAGGATCTTATCAAAAAAGTCTACACAAATGTTCAGAAAGATGGACCTCGTAAGGGTCAATTATATAGGACAATGGGCCTTTATCAAGCATCTCTTACTCTCGAAAGAAGTCGTAATGCAAGGTATTTTATTGTTTGTCCAGATGGTTCGAAAGCAATACCTCCAGAAGGGAAGAGATGGAGGGTTGTTGAAGATTCTTATTTCAAAATGAGAGATGATGGTGATATTGAATTCAAAGAAACTAGTAGCTCTCCATTAATCGATGACAATGGTAATAAAGCAAAATGGAATATATATACAAAAATATGGCTTAATGATCGACAAGAAGAAGGAATGCTTCCAAATGATTTTATTGATAAATTTGAAAATAGATTGAGTTCGAAAGAGTTGCAAAAATTAGAAATACCTTTTGACTTCGCAAAGCCCACTCTGTTGATTAAATATCTAACGCGAATTATTGATTCACCAGATGCAATAGTTCTCGATTTCTTTTCTGGCTCTGCAACAACAGCAGATGCTATTCTTCAGCTCAACTCAGAAAATCAAGAAAAGCGTAAATATATAATGGTACAACTACCTGAAACAATTGATACTACAGTTGGTACTTATAAAATAGGGTACAGAAATATCTGTGATTTAGGGAAGGAACGTATTCGCAGGGCAGCCAAAAAAATAAAGGAGGAAACTAATGCCGACATAGATTATGGATTCCGTGTTTACCGTTTGGCTGATAGTAACATGCAAGATGTTTATTACAGCCCGCAAGATTATAAACAAGACCAGATTGAGTTGTTTGCAGATAACGTAAAGCCTGATCGTTCGCCAGATGATTTACTAGCCCAGGTAATGCTGGATTGGGGTTTACCGCTAAGCCTCAGGATCGAACAGCTAGATGTTTTGGGTAAGCAAGTCTTTAAAGTTGCAGCCAATTCATTGTTTGCCTGTTTTGACAAGGGCATAGACGAAGCATTTGCCAAGGAAATTGCAAAGGAGCAGCCATTGCGCGTAGTTTTTCGTGATGCTGGGTTTAAAGATGACACCGCTAAATCGAATGTTAAACAATTGTTGAAACAGCTCAGTCCTGAAACTGAAATGAAAGTCATTTAATTTATGAAGCTACAATTCAAAGAACAGGACTTTCAGGTTCAAGCTGTTAAAGCAGTGGTAGATTGCTTTGCTGGGCAGTTGTTCAAAACAAACCGTTTTACCCTTGAACGTAGCAAAAATTTGATCCGAAAAGCTAAACAAGCCGCAGTCGGGGTGCAGACTTTGGCGTTAGAAACAGAAGTTATGGAGGAGATAGGCTATCGTAATAGCCCCCTTCAGATTCTTGATGTGCAGGTACTTAAAAACATACAAGCTGTTCAACGGAAAAATAATTTGCATGAAAGCAAACAATTGGAGCATCCACGTGGCATAAAACTTGGCTACAACCTTACGATTGACATGGAAACCGGGACGGGTAAAACCTATACCTACATACGCACCATGTACGAACTGCACAAACAATATGGGTGGAGCAAGTATATTGTAATTGTGCCCAGCATAGCTATCCGGGAAGGGGTATTTAAATCTTTCGAGGTAACTCAAGATCATTTTCAGGAGTTATATGGGCACCGCATAACGCCTTTCATTTATAATTCAGGTAATCCGCAGGACATCGAAAATTTTGCGTCTGATAGTCGTATAAGCGTAATGATCATTAATACGCAGGCTTTCAACGCCAGTGGAGCTGATGCAAGGCGTATTTATATGGAGTTGGATCAATTCGGTACTCGCCGGCCAATTGATATCATATCCCAAACTAACCCCATTCTTATTATTGACGAGCCGCAATCTGTAGATGGTGAAAAAACACTGAAAAGCATGCAGGACTTTAAGCCGCTATTCACCCTCCGGTACTCAGCCACTCACAAAGTTGAGTACAATAAAGTTTATCGGCTGGATGCATTAGATGCTTACCATGAGCGGCTTGTTAAGAAAATCCAGGTCAAAGGCATTAACCTAAAAGGCTCCACGGGCACCACGGGTTATTTGTATTTAGAAGAAATTAGCCTGAGCGCTACAAAACCACCATATGCTGTTGTTGAGTTTGAAAAACGGGTTGGTGAAGGTGTTAAAAAAGTGAGGCAGAGATTGCCAGAAGGCGCAAACCTGCATGAATTGTCTGGCAATCTTCCGGCGTATAAAAATCATACTATTGCTGAAATCAATGGTTACCTGAATAAGATAGTAGTGAATGGACAGGATATTTATCCGGGCGATATTTTGAATGATAAAGATGAATATGCTTTTCGCCGTGTTCAGATCAGGGAAACCATTCTTTCTCATTTCCAAAAAGAAAAACAGTATTTTGATAAGGGTATAAAAGTACTGAGTCTGTTTTTTATTGACTCAGTTGAGAAATATAGGCTGTACGATGAAAATGGGGAGGCGGCTCTTGGTGAGTATGCAAGGATATTTGAGGAAGAATATGCCATCATACAAAATGAATTTCTTGACTTATTTCACCAGGAATACAACGAATATCTAAAAGACACCAATCCGGCTGGTGTGCATAAAGGGTATATGCCGAAGAATTACGGAGAATACTTAAAACGTGATGGAGTACATAAGGTACACGAAGGGTATTTCTCTATAGATAAAAAGGGAAAGACGGTAGACCCCACGGTTAAAAGGGGAAATGAGGAGTCCGACGACATATCTGCTTATGACCTTATCATGAAGGATAAAGAAAGGCTTATAAGCTTTGAGGAGCCGGTGCGCTTTATCTTCTCCCATTCTGCGTTGAAGGAAGGGTGGGACAACCCTAACGTCTTCCAAATATGCGCACTTAAAAACGCCGAGTCAGGAAGCCAAACAAGAAGACGGCAGGAAGTTGGGCGAGGCATGCGCCTTTGCGTTGATAAACGTGGTGTTCGGCAAGACTTTGAACTTATTGGCGACCAGGTGCATGAAATAAACAAACTAACGGTTATTGCGTCGGAGAGCTATGAAGCCTTCGCAAAAGGCTTGCAGTCTGAAATTGCAGAAACACTAAAAGACCGGCCACAAAAAGCAGAGGTTCAATATTTTGTTGGGAAGGTAGTGGTTAATGAAAAGGATGAACCACACCGTTTAACAGATGATGATGCTAAAAAGCTCAACAAACTGCTGTATAAAAACGATCTGATTGACGATGATGATAAAATTACTATTGGCGGGCGTGAGCTGATTGAACAAAACAAAATGCCTTTGCCTGAGCACCTTGAGCCATTCCGCGAGTCTGTAGGTAAGTTACTTAAGTCTATTTATACTGGCGAGCCATTTAAGCCTGAAGATGAGCGGCAAAAAATTGTGCTGAATACAAATATCAACTTCAAGAAAAAGGAGTTCCAGGAACTTTGGGATAAGATCAACTTAAAAACTATTTATGAAGTAAAATTTGATACAGATAAACTAATTGAGGATAGTAAAGTTCGTATCAATGCCCAACTCCATATTAGTGACCGTGTTTACGAAGTGAAGACAGGAGAGTTGGAAGATGGAACGCAACAGGAAATGAAAGAAGGCAATTTGGTTAGAGAGACTGGCCGCGAGTACCAAAAGCTCAGAACCGACTTGTACGCCAATGCGGTTTACGACATTGTTGGCGAGATTGAAGGAAAAACAAACCTCACACGCAGAACGATTGTTGCAATCCTCAAATCGATTAAGGAAGAGAGGTTTTTACTTCTTAGGAAGAACCCGGAAGAATTTATTGCCAAGTGTAGCAAGCTCGTTAATGACGTGAAAGCCAGCCTGATTTTAAACAACATTGTATACCACAAGATTGACGCTAGCTATGATGCTAAAACGGTGTTCACCAATGATAAGTCTGCTATACGCAATGCTGATATGCTAAAAAAACACATTTATGATTACCTTACCTCTGATTCAAAAATTGAAGCCGATTTTGCTAAAGACTTAGAAAATGCAGCTGAGGTAGTTGTGTATGCAAAATTGCCGAAAAGCTTTTATATATCTACTCCTGTCGCTAACTACAGCCCCGATTGGGCGATTGTTTTTGATAAAGATAAGGTACGCCATATTTATTTTGTGGCGGAAACGAAAGGATCGGATAGTGAGCTGGATTTGCGTGAAATTGAAAAGCTCAAAATTCATTGTGCTGAAAAACATTTTGAAACAATCAGCGGAGGGGTCGTAAAATTTTCTACGGTAAGCAGCTATTCCAAATTGATGGACATTGTTCAACTCAAATAGGGCGATGAAACTGATTGACAATATAAACAACCGCCTCGGGAATGACCTGAAGGACAGTATAAAAAAAGGATGCAGGCTGAGTATTGCTGCTTCATCTTTTTCTATATACGCGTATGAATATTTGAAAAAGGAACTAGATAGGATTGACGAATTGCGGTTTGTTTTTACGTCGCCCACGTTTATCGAGGAGCATTTTACAAAGGAAGTCCCGAAATTCTTTATTCCCCATTTATTCAAAGAAGCTGATTTGTGCGGTGGCGAATTTGAATTAAGACTCAAAAATCAACTCAATCAACGTGCGATAGCTAAAGAATGTTCTAAGTGGGTTAAATCCAAAGTTGTTTTCAAATCGAACAAACATTTAAACCTACATCTCAATGGAATGGTTCATGTGCAAAACGCCGGAGAAGAAGCTTTTTCTTATTCTAATGTAAGCAGTTTCACTACTGCTGATTTAGGCGTTACACACAAAAAAGGGTTTCCTACGCTTATACAAAAATCCGAATATCCGAACAGCCAGGCTTTTTTAGGCTGGTTTAACCAGGTATGGGAAAATGACGAGGACCTAAAAATCGTTACCGAAAAAGTACAGGCATATTTTGAGAGTGCCTTCAAGGAGAATAGCCCTGAGTTTATTTATTTCATTACGCTCTATAATATATTTAATGATTTTCTAGAGGACATTTCACTAGATAATTTGCCCAACGACCAGATCGGTTTTAAAGAGTCAGTTGTTTGGAGCAAGCTGTATAATTTCCAACGGGATGCAGTCATTGGTGCTATTAACAAACTGGAAAAATATAAAGGCTGCATTCTTGCAGATAGTGTTGGTTTGGGTAAAACATTTTCTGCCCTGGGCGTTATCAAATACTACGAGATGCGTAATAAGGATGTGTTGGTATTGTGTCCAAAAAAGCTTGAGGCTAACTGGAATACTTATCGCCACAATGACAAAAACAATTTTTTGGCAGCAGACCGCTTCAGGTATGATGTGCTGTTTCACACTGACCTATCACGAGACCATGGTATAAGCAACGGCAGGAGTTTGGAAAACGTGAATTGGGGCAATTATGGCCTAATCGTAATAGATGAGTCACATAATTTTCGGAACAATAACCCTTATTCCGACCGTGAAAACAGGTACCAGAGGCTTTTGCGTAAAGTCATTAAAGAAGGAATTGAGACCAAGGTACTAATGCTTTCAGCTACGCCGGTAAACAACCGGTTTAACGATTTAAAGAACCAGCTCGCCCTTGCTTATGAGGGGGAACCGGAACTGATAGATAGTAAGCTTGAAACAAAAAGCGGTATCGAACAAATATTCAGAAAGGCACAGGCTGCTTTTAATACGTGGAGTAAATATAGCACGGAGCAACGTACCACGCAGGTGCTGCTCGATATGCTTGATTTCGATTTTTTTGAAATACTTGACTCACTGACTATCGCCCGGTCGAGAAAGCATATAACCACTTATTACGATACGGCAGCAATTGGTAAGTTTCCCAAGAGAAATAAGCCGGAATCTATACAAAGCCAGTTGTCGCACAACAACAAAGTAACTTATGTGGATATTGCTGAAAAGCTTACAATGCTTAACCTTTCGGTTTATACGCCGTTAAATTATATTCTTCCAAGTAGGGTTTCTCTATATGCCGACTTGTATGACAAGTTTGTAAAATCTGGCAAGTTTACCCAGGTAGACCGCGAGCGAAGCTTGCAAATTCTCATGCGTATTAATTTACTTAAACGACTTGAAAGTTCAGTCGATTCATTCAGGATTACACTCGAAGGAATAATTGACCAGATTGAACAGGCCCTTAAAGCCATTAAACAAGGAAGCAAAGGGGAATTTGAAGGCATACAAGCAAAAATTGGTGATGAAAATTTCGACTGGGAATCCGATTGGGGTGACGAAGAAAATGTGATTGGTAGGAAGGTAAAGGTACATATAGCCGACATAGATACGACTAAGTGGGAAGAAGATTTACAGCAGGACCTCGCCATCCTAAATAGTATTTGGAGTAATATTATTGACGTTCGCGCAGAAAATGACGTTAAACTTCAAGAGTTGATTAAACTATTGGATGAAAAAATAAAACATCCATTCAATGTTGGAAACAAGAAAGCAATTGTTTTTACTGCTTTTGCCGATACTGCTAATTACCTCTATGAACACATACAAGGTTACCTAAAAGAAACGTATGGTATTCACACCGCACTGATCACAGGTTCACGTAAACTGAGCAATGCAAAATCAATTCCTTCAGAACTAAATTCGTTATTGGCCTGTTTCTCCCCGAAATCGAAAGATAAGGAACTCCTTTACCCCAATTATAAGGAATCAATTGACCTGCTAATAGCTACAGATTGCATCTCGGAAGGTCAAAACCTCCAGGACTGTGATTACTTAATTAACTACGACATCCATTGGAATCCCGTTCGTATAATTCAACGTTTTGGTCGAATTGATCGTATAGGCTCAAAGAATGATAGTATAACGCTGGTCAACTTTTGGCCGGATGTTACTTTAGACGCCTATATAAATCTGAAACAACGAGTGGAGAGCCGAATGCTAATTAGCAACATGGCAAGTACCGGTGACGACAACATTTTAAATACAGAAGAGAAAGATCTTGAGTATAGGAAAATACAGCTTCAAAAGTTACAGGAAGAGGTTATTGACCTGGAAGACTTGCGGGAGGGGGTAAGCATTACTGACCTGGGTTTGAATGATTTTAGGGTCGATCTTTCTAACTACATAAAAACGTATGGGGAGCTAACCAATATACCGGAAGGGTTACATGCAGTTGTTGCATCTACACCGTTTTTGCCACCAGGTATTGTATACGTTCTGAAAAATGTAAACTCAGCGGTTAATATCAACAGACTAAACAGGTTGCATCCTTTTTACTTAGTGTATATCAAAAAGGACGGTGATATTTTTCTTTCTCATGGTGACTCCAAAAAAATATTGGATGCAGTACGGATGCTTTGCAAAGGTAAGACTGAACCTTTGGCCGAATTGTGTAAGCAAGTGAATGAAGAAACAGACGAGTATCACAATATGAATGCATACTCGTTGTTGCTGAAGCAAAGTATTGGATCCATCATTAATACGGAAGAAGAAAAGGAATTGCTTAGCCTGTTTAAATCTGGTGGCACCAGCGTTTTAAAAGGCAAGGTAAAGGGTCTGGAAGACTTTAAACTTATATCTTTTATTATAATTAACTAATGAAAGTTTTTGACCTGCCAACCCAAACAATAGTTAACAAGGTCATTCCAAAGAATGCCTTCGACACCTATACTACTCCAAAGCAGCGAAAGAAATTGGCGGAATTTGTGGAACGCATTCGCTGGACGAATAAGCTTAGTCCCGAAACCGTCAATCTATCAGGTAAGGACATTACTGAAATTCAGGTATTCGAAATTGAATTAAGGAAGCAGGAAGATATCAGTGACCTATTAGATGTTTTTGATAAAGCTATACCGTACCCGATTGTTTTTTTGGTCTCTTTGGCAAATAGAGCTTTTATCCGCACTTCTAAGAAACATATTCACCCCACTCAGGAAAACACTTCAGTTATTGACTGGACTTTTAAAACTAATTGGAAAGAGAAGCAGCACCTGAACTTTTCGTTTGATCTAAAAAAAGACCTTGATTACGTGTTTCGCGAACTCTGCAATCAATTATCATCAGGATTAGCAAAGGGAAACAGCATCGAAGAATTAGTAGCATTTGAACAAAGCCTGTCGCAATTGCAAAGTAAAATTGCAAAAATAAAAGCAGCCATACAAAGGACTACACAATTCAATAAGAAGGTGGAGTTGAATCAGGAGCTAAGAAAGCTTCAAAGCGATTTGGATTTTATAACGAAATCTGGTAACGCTTGATTATTTGGTTTTGGGCGAGCTTATGGCGTTTATTGAGCATGAATTGCGACGCTCCGTTCAAGACTTGGTACAGACATCAGCATAAGAGATTTTGCAAGTGAAAGAAAAAAGAACTTCTATATCTCGGGCATGCTAGTAATTTGCAGACTTAAAGGGTTTAGGATTGAAAATAACCCCGGTAGTCTTACTGGAATTTCTTTTTTTGTTCTTTGTTTGTCTGTACTGATTCATAAAAGTGCTTGTGGTAATTCAGTTGAGATGTACACATATAAATTAGACGATGCTTTACCGCATTACTGGCGAAAAACTCGTATAAAAATGACTGTTCGCCCATCGGTAAGCTGAATTACCGTGCCACTCGTCGCTGTTATAAACAAGCTACCGGGAACAACAGCTGTCCGAATCTTATAACTTGAATGTCCGGTGCCAGTTGTGTCGCCTGTATGCGATGTTGTATCAGTAGGTGAATTGTGTGTTGTGTCTGTCGGATGAGGGTCGTATCAGTTGGTGGTGTAACATGCGATTTATCTTGAGGTTTTGAACATGCCATCAGATTGAAAAAACATCCCTATGTATATGCTTCATAAAATTCATTTTGGTGCGGATAGGAGCAGCGCCCCTTTGTTTAATTAATGTATTAAAATGTTTTGTTCTGAATGATGATCTTGAACACGCCTAGACCATTCACATATCCCTTGACAGTTTTTTGATTTATTACCTTTTCAGCAATGGCGAACTTTGAATAGGGATCATAAGTATAACGAACATAACTACTAAATATACCCGCAAACTTAGCGGGCCTTAGCGCAGACATCTCCTTTGCGTTTAACATCCGGCCCGTCTTATCAATATAATAGCCGTCTTCATAATAACCCGCGTCCGTCCGCGCATTTGGAGTTAGCGCCGCATAGCCATCTTTAAAATCACCTGGCCGAGACATGAGGCCTGGCTTTAGCTTGATAACAATTTCATTCTGACGATTAATGAATGCATAGCTAAATTCGCTTCGATCAGCAGGTTCAATCAACGCCAGCCCCTCTTTAAAGGAGCTTAGAATTTTAGAGTACATAAGTGGAATGACAAGCTTGCCTGTTGAATCCACAAAGCCAAACTTCATTTCTTTAAACTCATTGTATTTTCCGACAAGGGCTAAGCCTTCTGAAAACCCATCTGCATAATCGTAAATCGGGCTAATGATTACTTTATTCGTGCGATCAATAAATCCATACATTTTTTTAATGCTCTCCATAGGTTTGTGGCTATCAAACGTGAAGAATACAGTTAATCCACTCGAAAAATCGTGTGAATCTCTTCCCCAGTCAAGGCCATTCCATTTAAGCGGTGCTGTTGCCTTAATCACTTTTCCTTCTGAATTGATATAGACGCTGGTACGCGGCGTTTCATAGGTTTCTGCGTAGCCATCAGAAACCCCGATATATCGGTTTGCAGAACTATAAATCTTTTTTCCTTGCAGATTTAGCAAGACAAAAGGCGGAGTAAAATCAGCTTTCCCTTCATCGGCCATGATTATGCCGTCCTTGCCAGAAGCGTAGCCGCTATTAGGGCCACCATGGAAATGATACTGATTGTAAGGGACAATAAAGTTTCCATTCGTATCAATCAGTGCCGTACTCATTCCCTTTTTTATAACAGCCACGCCATTGACAAACTGGTAAATGTCATCAGCATCTATATACTTTACATGCGATGATACATCACCGGCTTTCTCTTGCGCAAAAACATGGATAACTACGATTTGTAATGCTAATAATAGTGGCAGTTTTTTGAGTGTTCTCATATTATAAGATTTAGAATTTCTTTAAAACATTTAGCCCTTCGTTTCCTGTAATTTTTTTATGCGGATTATAACATTGAATAAAGAACGCGGATGCCAGTTGTATTCTTTACCGCAGTAGGGTGCTATTTTTCCCTGGTTTAATTACTTGCTCAACTGCCTGATTGTTGTGATTTCTTTTTCATTTAATCTTTTAATCACCGCTGCATTTCAAGCGCGAATGCATCGGCATTTTCTTTGTTCCTTTTTGAAAGCACATCTTTACCGTGTTTACCTAATTCCGTTCCCCACGCTTTCGCAACCTGCAAGGCGGCTTTTGTGCGCCTGCTTCCTCTGGCTGGTACTGCGCAACCGCCGCCATGATATGTATGAAAACTTATTGGCAAAAGTCATATCCACCGCAAGGAATTCTGCCTTTGTTTCCATGAGTGCCGATAGAAAGGCAACATTTCAGCTGAGCCCGTCAAGCTTAGGAATAATTCAGACCGCCGTTTGTTTTTCACAACATGTCAAAGCCTTTATTAGAACAGCCCGTTTGTTGTTTCGGCCAGATTCGACTTCGATAAATTATTCTAAAATACACAAACCCAGGCTTTCCACAAAATCCAGTACAATTTTGAGTTGCGCATCTAATCCGAGGTCGCTTTTGCCTTGGTGTTCGGTAGATACTTAATAGAAAATGGCTTGTTTCATGGACGTTAGATTTAATGACTAACTGAAGCAGAAGCAGGCTTTGCTGAAGAGCAACCTCCCAGCAATGAGATTAAGTTTATTATAAATAAAGCAGTCTGTAATGGCTGCTTTTTTATTTATTGGTAAACTCTATGGCTAAAAAACTCATTCGCGATTGTTTGCAATATGCAGGTACTATTTGATAAAATTCATTTTTAGATTTAACCCGCTTGCATCTGTAACGCTGTTATCACCCAGTTTACCGCATTTTTGAATATTAGTACTCTCACTTACTGGGAACGTTTATTCCATTCTTTTCTACTCTTTACTGGAATTAGGTCTCGGCGAAATTTACCAACCATTTTTGACCACACTGTCCCCTCTTAAAGGTTTAAGATTTAGCTCGCCTTTATAGCCTCAATAAATTTTTACTTACAAGTTGCCTTTATTACCCTGCAAAATTTTCGAATTATATTCATCAAGGATATTTGACGGCAGCGCTTTCAGATATATTTGGGTTGTCTTTAAACTCGAGTGCCCTAACATTGTGCTGATAGCAGTAACAGGAATATCGGAAACCATCGCCTGCGTAGCAAATGAATGCCTGCTTACGTAGCTTGTCAGCGTCATTTCTATACCGCATTTCTCTGCAAGACTTTTTAGTTTCTTATTATAGCGCTTTCTCGCTTCTGTAATTTCTTTATCCTGTGCTATCAGGTTGTCGCTTTTTATTATAGGGAAAATATATTTAGAAGCGGGACTTTGCAGGATATAATATTCGAGAATACTTTTCAAATTCTCGGTGATTTTTATATCGTATAGCTTACTTGTTTTCTCCCGTCTGTAAACTATCCTACCGTTAATGACATCTTTTTTTTCCAGATACGCCATATCCTTAAAGTTCATTCCGTACATCATGTAACTCGCAAGAAAGTAATTGCGCACCTTAAAAAAAGGTTCGTCCGGTTGAATCCTCAAATCAATTATTTTCTTCAAAAACTCCCAATCTAAAGCCCTTTTCTGGGTGGGGACAGTTTTGATTTTATAATCGTTGAATGGATATCGCTTTTCCTCCGCAACACCGGCCTTAATGCCTTTGTTATAGAGCGCCCTGATAGTCCGCATGTAGACAGCAAGTCCGTTTAGTTGATTACCATTAGCCCTGTGATGCGTTTCCAGCCTGACTAGAAAATTGTACGTGATTTCACGAAACAATAAGTCTTTACCGGGGTGAAAGGTTTTTAAAACACTAACAACTCCCTTGTAGGAGCGGGCAGTTCCAAGTCGGTTCGCTTTGATAAGTTCTTTAATTTCATTCATGGCAAATTCATAAAAAGAACCGCTTGACGACTTTTTGTCAATTTTATGTTTTACGTCTTTGACTGACAAAGTTTCTAATTTGTCATCTTCATGAAGCTTCAAAACAGCATCCATGGCTTCTGTCTTCTTCTTTTGGATTAGATTGTTGAGATGTGTAACGTTTGAAGTGCCTGTATAGGACTTTTTTATGGTTCGTGCTTCCGCATCCCAATCTTTTTCAAGTAGGCTTATTCCTACTGGAATTGATGTTGTTCTTTCATTGTGGCCAATTCTAAGGACCAACGGGTATGTACCATCCTTTTTAGCACGTCGGGTATCAAGGGACACAACGATGTTTGTGTTGTTCATATCTTAAAGATACAAAAAATTTGCACAGGATTTGCACAAGAATTTCGGTTTTTTATGGTTTTTTAAAATTCAAAAAAATTATATATACTTGGTTATCAATTAATTTTAAACCATATGACTCCATATCAATACAGAATTTCAGTGACTGTTAATCAGAGGGTCTCCCGTTCAAGTCGGGACTGAGGAGCAAAGCCACCATACGGTGGCTTTTTTATGTTATGTACTATTTGTATATCATTTAGTCGGCGGGTGCTGATAAATATTATGTTGGGTATACAACTGATTACCAACGCCGTCTTGTTGAACATAATTCTACTGGCAGAAATATTCTTAGCCCAAAGCACTGGTTGAATGAAGGCAGTTATAGGACGAATTCACAGGCTTTTAAATGATATTTATGCCGCCACTACACCGTTGCCCGCTCCAAGCTTTCCTTGCTTTTGCATACTGAAAAAGGCAGCGTTCCACCTTTACAAGGATAAGAAGCCCACCAGGCAAGGTTTTGTTCGTTATTTTTGTGAGAGGGTAAAAGCTTGTAGCTGTGACCTTTTACGGCAACTTTTTGCTGTGCTGCCCTTGTAAAAATGATTTGCACGTAACCTGTAATGCCTAAAAAAAATTACCATGTTTCTAACCTTTACGCTTATACAAACAAAGCTGGCCTGGGAAGATAAGGCAGCCAACCTTGCTATGCTGCACGAAAAAATAATGAGTATAACGGAAAAGACTGAAGTCGTAGTGTTGCCCGAAATGTTTAGCACCGGCTTTAGCATGAAGCCAGGATTATTTGCTGAAAATATGCATGGTGAAACCGTTAGGTGGATGAAAAAAACAGCAGCAGAAAAAAGGGTAATACTAACAGGCAGTATTATTACAGAAGACGAAGGCAAATATTACAACCGGTTAATATGGATGCTGCCCAATGGTGAATATGGCTGTTACGATAAGCGCCACCTTTTTGCTTACGGCAAAGAAGATGAACATTACACGCCCGGCAGCAAAAGGCTAATAGCTGGCGTAAAGGGATGGAAGTTAAATTTAGAGGTATGCTACGACCTGCGTTTCCCCGTTTGGGCCAGGCAACAGGTTGAACATGGTGCCCAACATGATATTCTAACCAGTCATCCTTCGTCACCTCCCCTAAGGAAGGAGGACGGGAGGGGGACGCTTGAATACGACGTGCTAACCTATGTTGCTAACTGGCCGGAGCGCCGCATACATGCGTGGCGTACATTGTTACAGGCACGCGCTATTGAAAACCAATGTTATGTTATTGGCGTTAACCGTGTTGGGTACGATGGTAACAATATTTACCATAACGGCAACAGCATGGTGGTTGACCCTATGGGAGAAATTTTATATGAAAAACAGCATGATGAAGATATATTTACCATAACGCTTCAAAAAGAAAGGCTGAATGAAGTACGTAATAAATTTCCCTTTTGGAAAGACGGCGATAAATTTATAATTACACATGAATAACTTGGTTTGCTACACTGCGCACAAGGTTTTTAACGGAAAGGAAATGCTGCCGCACCACGCGGTAATAGTTGAGGGTGATTGCATAAAAGATGTATTACCACTGGTATCAATAGGAAGTGAATTACCCGTTATTGATTTTGGGGATACTTACATTGTACCTGCGTTTATTGACCTGCAGCTGTACGGTGCATACGGCAGGCTGCTTGCGGTATACCCTGATGCCCAAAGCGTTGAAAACATATATACTTACAGCGCTGCAGGCGGCGCTGCATACTGCATGCCTACGGTGGCTACTAACCCCTACCCTGTTATTTTTGAATGTATTGATGCTGTTAAAAGTTATTGGGCCAAAGGCGGTAAAGGCGTACTTGGCCTGCATGTAGAAGGGCCCTGGATGAACCCGGTAAAGCGCGGCGCGCACAAACTGGAGTGGATTTTTAGCCCTTCGCCTGAACAAGCCAAAGAGTTGCTGGAATATGGCAGGGATGTTATAAAAATAATAACGCTTGCACCTGAAATGGTGAGCGATGAAGTGATAGCGCTGGTACAATCTTACAACATTGTTGTATCAGCCGGGCACAGTAACGCAACGTATGAAGAGGCGATGCGTGCATTTGATACCAATAGCATTAATGCCGCAACACACCTGTATAATGCAATGAGCGGCCTGCAGCACCGCGCACCCGGTTTGGTGGGTGCTCTTTTTAACCATCCCGGTGTAGCAAGCAGCCTGGTGCCTGATGGCCACCATGTTGATTTTGCTGCCATTCAGGTTGCTAAAAAACTGATGGGTGAAAGATTGTTTGCCATAACGGACTCAGTTACCGAAACTTCAACAGGTTATTACCAGCATGTTTTTGAAGGGGATAAATATACCAGCAATGGCATATTAAGCGGCTCTGCATTAACTATGGCGAAGGCGGCACAAAGGCTTGTGCAAAATGCCGGCATAGCCCTGCCTGAAGCCGTGCGCATGTGCAGCCTGTACCCCGCGCGGGTTATGAACCTTAGCGACCAGTTGGGCCTTATTCGCGAAGGTTATCTTGCAAAAATGGCTGTGCTGGATAACGACTTTAACGTGGTTAAGCTGATAGATTAGCTTTAAAAGTTGACAGATGTTAGATGACAATGGAAGAAATGGAACGCTGATTTTCAAGATCTCAAGAATTAACCATATATGAAGATCTTGCCAAACTGCCTATAGCTAAAATCTGTATTGATCATTTTTTATTACTACATCTCCGCTTATGAGACACATTGTACTATTCCTGGCCCTGATTTGCCTTAATGCGCTGTTTGTTGCTGCGCAGCAACAAACCGGGCTTGCCTTGCCATCAAATATAGTTAACAAGCTTGTATACAATATTAAAGACTATGGCGCAGTGAGCAGTACGCAGGCATTAAATACATTGCCCATTCAGCAGGCTATTGATGAATGCACTACCAACGGCGGCGGCACTGTATTAATACCGCCAGGCGATTATATAACAGGCACTATAACCTTAAAAAGTAATGTAAACCTTTGCCTTGGCACAGGCGCAGTGTTGCACGCATCAAAAAACATGGTTGACTATAAAGTGCTGGAGGGTGTTAGAAACGATAACTATAAAGAAGGCGTTAAAGCTATTATAAACTGCAACGGCGCGTACAATGTTAGTATAACAGGCAACGGAGAAATTAACCTGCATGCAGAAGCTTTTGTTGACTTTAGCAAGCCACCTGTTTTTGATACACCTGTTGACAGCTTTCAAAAAGCGCAGGGTGTTTTGGTAATGAAAGACCGGCCCAACCAGGTAATATTTTTTAACGACTGCAAAAAAGTATCTCTCGCCGGCATTAAAATAACTAACGCGCCCGGCATGACGCTTGTTATAGCCAACTGCAACGTGATTGATATAAATGGTTTGTTTATAGATAACGAGGCTCTTAACATTCCCAACAGCGATGGTATTCATTTAAGCGGGTGCAAAAATGCTACGGTTACCAACTGTAAAATTTTTTCGGGTGATGATTGCATTGCCATAACAGGGCTGGTAAACTATAGTACCCTGTCAGAGAATATAGTAATATCCAATTGTGTGTTTAAATCATCTTCGGCGGGCGTAAGGATAGGGTATCTAAAAAGCAAAATTCAAAATGTTATACTCAGCCATCTTATCATTCATAATTCTAACAGGGGCATTATTATTTCGGCCGGTAAAGAAGGTTTTGTAAAAAATGTGCAGGTTGAAGATTGCATAATTGATACACATATAAAAGTGGGGCGCTGGTGGGGCAATGGTGAACCCATAGCCATTTTTAGGGATGATGCGGTTGACAACCATGGCAAATATGTTACAACAGATACAACTACAGTTTACCTGCAAAATATTGCCTTTTATAACATACAGGCTTCAGGTGAAAATGGCAGCCACATTAAAGCAGACCGTAATAATATTAATAAGGTTTTTTTCAACAATTGCAGTTTCACGGTTACCGACAGTTATAACCGCAACATAGCCGGCAGCTTTTACGATATACAGCCCGCGGGCTACCAGCCAAGAAAAAAAGGCACATCCGCCGCAATATATGCTGAAGGTGTAAACAACCTGTTTTTTAATAACGTGGTTATATTTAATGGCCTGCAAAAACAACACAACCTTACTATTGCCAGCCAGTTTAAAAATTGCAATATAAAGACCAGCGATATAAAGTATGGTGAGTGAGGTGGCAATTTAAAATTGTGGCCGGTGAAAACGCAAATGGAAACACAATATCATGCTGTTTTAAAATAATTCAAGTCTATCTTAGCAACTAATTACAGGTGTTTTAATTTTTACGAAGTAAAAGATGGACATTAAAAAATGCAGGTCAGCTTGTATGGTCGGCTACGATGCACCACTTACCGTTCACTTTTCTAAAAAGCAATGTAAAAATGCCTCCCAGGTCGCCAATGCTTCTTTTAAGATGAAAGTTGCCTATAACAAAATAATAGTCGTTTGAAAGGCGGCGAACCTGCAAAAGGTCAAAATGAAGTTTACCCATTGCGGTTGTGTCGGGGTAGCGTTTTTTGTACCCTTCAAGAGTAGTTTTCCAACCGTAAGTGGGGCCGTTCTTTCCTATAAAAACAAGGCTGTCGTTTTTCCAATAAGTTTCCATAAACTGGTTAACGTCGCCTTTATTCCATGCGTTGGTTTGGTCGTTCATTAAGCCTCTTATAGCCATTTCGTCTTTGCTTTGAGCAAATATTGCTGTTACGCAAAACAGCATTACATATAGCATAAATGTCCTTTTCATAAGCGTGTTGTTATGGAGTTTTATAATACCTGTTTTATTTAATGGTTCAAACAGACTGCGAATGTTGTTACGGCAAGCTATCAACTATAAGCCATTAACTTTCTTAATGGCTTTAGTTATCTCCCTCTTCCCTGGCGGCCCCGCAAGCTTTTCAACCGCAAACCCGGCCTGTTGCAGCATTCGGCGTACATTGCCTTTACTGCTATAGGTTAACAATATGCCATTATTTTTTAACATGGCAAACATACGGGCGAATATTTTTTCGGTCCACAATTCCGGCTGGTCGTTAGGGGCAAATGCATCAAAGAAGATTATATCAAACTCTTCATCCCCATAAATATCATCAGGCGGTTTATTTAGCTTATGTAAAGTAAACAAAGGGTGAAGGGCAACATCGATATGCCAAAGTGCATTATGCATGGCCGAAAAATAAGGCTGAAGGTTTGGGCTGTTTAGTATTGTGCAATAGTTAAGCTGGTTATATTCTTCAGCTACTAACGGGTATAGTTCTGCAGCTATATAATGTATGCGCTGGTTATTGTCTATTGCCTGCTGCAATGTTAACAGGGCATTAAGGCCGGTACCAAAGCCCATTTCAAAAATAGTAAGCATTGGCCGGGTATACAGTAACGGCATAATGCCGGGTTGTATAAACACATGCCTGCTCTCCTGCACAGCGCCATGCGTGCTATGATAAGTTATGTTTTGCACCGGCAGAAAAATAGTGTGCGAGCCATCCCCCGTTAACAGTAATTTTCTTTCCATAACAGTGGCATAAAGATAAAATATTTAGCCAAATTTGCTTAGTATTGTAGTATGGATTATGTAGCCCATTTAAAAAAAGATGCAAGGCTTGCAACCATAATTGCCGAGCCTTACCACCAGCTAACACTGCGCAAAAATATTCCGCTGCATTTAATTGCCAGCATAATGTCGCAACAGCTAAACACAAAAGTGGCTGATATAATTTACAACCGTTTTTTAAACCTTTATGGCAAAAAGCAGCCAACGCCCCAACAAATATTAGACACACCGTTTGATACGTTAAGAAGCATCGGCCTGTCTAACGCCAAAGCTACTTATGTGCAAAATGTGGCGCGCTTTTGCATTGAACATAAAGTAACGGATAAAAAATTATTGGCGATGACCGATGAAGAGATTGTGGTGCTGCTGACGCAGATAAAAGGCGTAGGTAAGTGGACGGTTGAAATGCTGATGATGTTTGCCCTGGGCAGACAGGACATTTATGCCATTGACGACTGGGGCCTGCAAAATGCAGTTGTTAACATATACAACCTTAAAATAAAAGATAAAAAGAAGCTGCGCGAAAAAATATTAAAGATATCAGCCAGGTGGAGCCCTTACCGCAGTTACGCCTGCCTGCATTTATGGCGATGGAAAGATAATGCCCCAACCCCTAAAGGGGGAATAATAAAAAACGTGGAATAGTTTAAACAAAAAGCCCCCGCATTGTGCGGGGGCCGTGTTAGCATTTTTTAAGATAAAAACCGTTTAATTACTGTTTTGTTACAACAACGTCATCAACAATTTTAGTTGATGCATTAACTGTAAAAGACTGCTCAAGTTCTTTGTTGTTTGAAGTTATTTTAAAGTTGTAACGTGAAATATCATCACTTTTCAACAGTTTAAACTTTTTATCAAAGTTCTTGTCGCTGAATGATTGTGTGTATAATACGTCGCCGTCGTTGTCAGTAACAGTAACGGTAAACTTATCGCTGTTAGCGTTGTTAACCTTTACATTAAAATACAGGGCATTGTCAACTGAACCTGTATACTGTACTGTTGCTTTGCTGGCTTCGCTTATAACTTCTATATTGCGTGGAGTTGCTTTACTTTGTGCTGGTGACATTAGTAATACCGCGCCTGATAATAAAACCGCTGCTAACACTTTGTTGCTTACTAATTTTACGAATGTGTGTTTCATAACTTGTACTTTTTAATTTACTAATAAAAAAAAATTCAATAAAAAATTATTCGCAGGCATAAACAAACGTGCAGCTAACAATCGACAGGCAAATCAATCATGTATATGGAGAAGCAACTTTTAAAACAACCGGCAGAGACTGCCTTCAAAGCTTTGGGCCGCAGGGACCATTGTGTAATTGTTACACAAATATATACCTTTTTCTTTGAAAGGTAACCCGCGTTTAGCAAATTTTTATATAACTACTGTTTGTTAGCATGATGATGTATGTTGTATATCAACACATTAAAGCAATATGAAAAATTTATTAACTGTACAAAATACACTTGTTAATGGTAGTAAGGGTTTGAGAGGGGAACAAATAAACAGGTGATTGAGAGATTTTAGCGATTACTATGTTTGTAAAAATAAGTGTGATAAACCGCATCAGCCTGCTGCCTGAATATGATCCAGGTTATTTCAACAACTCTATTCGCTACAATGGTCTTTCAAGGGTGGTTATTATAAACCCAGCCTTCTTGTATATTCAAAATGATCATCTTCATCTAAATCGGTTAATATAAAACCGGCGCTACGTTTTTTGCATTCATCGGCAATTAAGGCGGCGGCTATACGCATATTAGCCTGGTCAAGGTGGCTAAAAGGCTCATCCATTATCAACCAGCTAAAAGGCTGTATAAGGCTGCGTATAATGGCTATTCGCTGCTGCTCACCATAGCTGCACAAGCCGGCTCGTTGCTGTAATACATGTGCCACGCCAAGCTGTTCGGCCATTGTATCAATAACACCGGCTTCGTAAAAAGGTGTTTGCAACACACGTTTTAATTCAATGTTTTCCCGTGCTGTAAGGTTGGGAAACAACCGCAGGTCCTGGAAGATAATACTTACCTGCTGCTGGCGCATTTGTGCAAGCGCAGCCTCATCAATATTTCTAAGTTCTTTATTGTCCCATAATACCGCACCCTCATAATCGTGGCGTAGTTTGTAAAGAATATGGGTTAGGGTGGTTTTACCTGTACCGCTGGGCGCTTTTATTTTTATCCATTCCTGTTGTTTAAATACAATGTTGCTGTTCCACACATCGCTGCTGCGCTGCATAAACTTATCTTTCAAGGGAACAGGCACTAATTGTTTTAATTCAATTTGCATACCGCTAAAATAGTAACTACAGCGTGTTTACAACAAAGTTTTTGGTTAAAGGGTGCGGGAAAGCGAGAGATGCTTTGCAAACACGTTCGTTAATTTTAGAGAAAGCAATAACCAGGTGGCATTTCAAAGACGCATTTGCATGAATAGAGATGCCGAAATAACCCTGAATCAAGTTCAGGGCATCGGGACGACAGGTTTTGGTGTTTCAAACAATCAACCCTTTAGTCTTTTAAAATATAACATCGGCCGCTTTTTGCGCGGCCAATGTTCAAATTCTATATTGAACTACTACATATTCAGTTCAATTAGCTAACATTATCACGTCTCAGTTATTACAAATTCATACCGCCTGAAACCTCAATTCTTTGTGCGTTTATCCAGCGTGCCTCCTCAGTACATAAAAATGCTACCACGCCGCCAATATCATCAGGTAAGCCAACCCGGCCAAGCGCTGTTGCAGCGGCAACGTGTTTGTTTAATTCAGCATTGTCACGTACCCTGCCACCGCCAAAATCTGTTTCAATCGCGCCGGGTGCCACTACATTGGCAGCTATCCTGCGGTCGCCAAGTTCTTTCGCCAGGTAACGGGTAAAGGTTTCAACGGCGCTTTTTAAAGAGCCATAGGCAGATGAACCCGGGAAGGAGAACCGCGCCAGGCCCGATGATATATTTATTATGCGGCCGCCATCATTTAAAAGAGGCAGCGCTTTTTGTGTAAGAAAAAACACACCCTTAAAATGAATGTTCACCGCAGTATCAAACTGCTCTTCAGTGGTTTCGGCTATAGATGCATATAATGCTGTTCCGGCGTTATTCACTAAAAAATCAAGCCGTTCTGCGTTAAATGTGGTTTTTAAAATTTGTTTTACCTGGGTAAAAAAGCCATCAAAGCTTTTTATGTCCCCGGCGTTAAGCTGCAACGTTGCTGCCTTTTGACCGATAGCCTCAATTTCTTTTACAACGGCTTCTGCCTCATCTTTTTTACTGTTATAGGTAAGTACTACGTTAATGCCTTTTTTAGCAATAGCCAGTGCCATGTTTTTGCCCAGCCCGCGGCTGCCACCTGTTACCAATGCAATTTTGTTGCTCATACTGTTATTTTTAATAGTGTAAAGGTATGGCAACATTAAGCCGGCCTGTTTGCAACAAGCAATCCGCTATTTGTAAAATTCAAATATTTTAATCAGGCTCTAAATGCCGCGGGAGAAACAAGAGCGTGTTTCCTGAAAAAATTAGAAAAATGGGCAACTTCCTCAAAGCCCAGGCTATAGGCTATTTCAGAAATGTTCCAGTTGGTTTGCCGTAGCAGTATGCGCGCTTCCTGCACAATGCGGCTACTAATAATTTCGGTAGTGGTTTTGCCTATATTTTCCTTTAGTACTTTATTAAGGTGGTTTACATGCACAGCCAATCTGTCTGCATAATCTTTGGCGGTACGCAGGCTTAACCTTTGGTGACCGGCATCAATAGGAAACTGGCGTTCAAGCAATTCAATAAAAAGGGAAGATATGCGTGCTGAGGCATTATGAGCCGGGTTAACCGCTGTAACCGGTTGAAGCTTTTGCCCATAATGTATCAACTCAAGTACATAGTTGCGCAACAGGTCGTATTTAAACAGGTAGTCAGACAATATTTCTTTATACATTTTATTGAAAATGAAGGCGATATCTTCTGCATCCCCATCGCTCAGTTGAAAAACAGGTACGCCACCGGGCTGGTAAATTGGCAAGGCATCCAGCGAAATGCCGCTTTTAGCCTGGCTTAAAAAATCGCCTGTAAATATGCAGAAATAGCCAAACTGGTTTTCATCAAGGGGGTTATAATGGTAGGGTATTTTTGGCGTGGCGAACAGCAGCGCATTCTTTTCAATATCAATCACCTTATCGGCATATTCAGCTTTATTGCGGCCGCGTATAAGGCTTATTTTATAATAGGCGCGCCGGTTATACGGCATTACATTAGGTTTTTTCCGCAAGGCGTCATGCACCTCGTCAATTTTAAACACGTTAAAATGGCCGATCTCTTTATTAATACCCTGGGGCAGTACTGCGCCGGTTTCTTTATAAAAGTGTTCTATTGTGGTAGTTTGCATAAAAACGCGTATTGTTGCAAAATACAAATATAAGAAGAATTTAAAAGAGGATTCACCGCATGGAACAAGCTTTGGAAGGCCTGTTAGATTCCTTTGTAGATTAAAGGACAGCAAGGAATTAAATCTGCTTACACCGCTTGCTACCTTCTTATTTGGTACCAGCATAAGGCTTCAAATGCCGCATTGTTTTTCCGCCACTGTTCGGTATTTTCAGCAATGGCCATGGCTGAATATTATCACCGAACTTTATGAACGGACAAGTTTGATATTTAGTTAAGCGACGAATGAGCAAATATTATATACCCCAAACTTCAACACGAAGAAAGTGGAAAGTATTATTTTCAAACGCAAAGACCACCTTATAGTTCCCGGTATTTATGTAAGATAACGATTTTCTTTTCTTACCCTTCTTAACAAAAAAGGGAACAAACGAAACAGAAAATTCACCCTTTGAGAATGTTAGAGGAAAAATGCTGTAAAGAATAAAACTTTTCTCGCGCTTTAGGAGATTCATTATCTCTATGCCACTTATTATACTAAAGGTAGTTTTTTTGTAATCTGTTAAAATCCTATCAGTTATTGAAGTTTTATTTTCAATATAAATAGTATCGCTTGTTTTATTAAATACCTTGTTACTATTCTGTTTAGAAAAATCAATGTATTCTGCCAATGCCCTGTAGTAGATATTGCTTGTGTTAAAGCTTGATGTATTATCAGCACTTTGAGCAAATCCTTTTATTGCGAAAAGAAAGAAAAGCAGTGCAAAACCAATTTTCATAATACTTTTTTTCAGAAGATGCTGTAGATGTGCAAAGTGCATATGGATTTCAAAATATCAACACAAACTGTTACACACCCTTTTTCTTCGGTACCAGCAGCAGGCTTTTACGCAGCATTTGTTTTAGCTGTGTTTTTAATATTTGCCCCATGGTTTTGGCTTTTAAAAAACCAACCTGGTGAAAGTGGTTGGCCAGCTCAACCTTTAACTGGCTTATTTTATCGGGCTTTGAAATATCAGCAAGGCTCATAATATCCAGCAGTTCCTTTATCTGGTAGCGCGATGCTGCCAGCCTGAACACCACATTGGTTCTCTCCTCGGCCTGGTATTGCTCAATAGATTCTTTATTCAGGTGTTTTATGGCTGCTTCAACCAAGGGATAGTTTTCCTTAAAAAATTGCGGCAGGTACATGTTCTTTTTCCCCTCATAACATTCCTGGTCAAAATCAATGGCACGAATGCGGTATTGCACATCCTCAATATCAGGTGTAATATCAACCACAAAATTGTAGCTGCGCATATCACCCAGCAGGCAAATAAAACAGCGCTCATTAAATTTCACAAACTCCTTGGCAAACCTAACGGCGTTGGTAGCAGGGCTGTTAAGGTATTTTTTTATAAACTCGTCGCCAGGCACACCGGGTATATGCTCTTCAATTAAAGTTTGGCCACTGGTAAAATACGTTATGCGGTTGGGTGAAAGTATATCTTCCAGCTCAAGCCCATAAATGCGGCTGGCATCAGCTTGCTTAATATAGTAGTGATCGTAGTTATCGTTATACCTGTTTACAATACGTATGCGAAAAGGCTGGCTGTTGCCGAAGCTGCAAAAATCAATACGCTCCACATCAAGGTGGCTTATAAAGCTAAAGTCGCCTTCCGTTTTAAGTATAGCATATATTTTAACCAGCCCTTCCCGCAGGTAATCCCACTCCCGCATATCATAGCTGGCCTTCTCCCAGGCGGTTATGTTGCCATGCTTATCTTTTAACGGAAAGGTGTACCTAAAATGAATAAGGTCCTGGTAGCTAACGGGCAGCTTTACTTCCCTGCCGTATTTGGTAAGGTATTTACGCAACCCCGTATTTATCGGGTAAATGGGCTTTTTTTTAGAAGGCCTGTTGTTTTCTATGTTGTTGCCTGTGTACATGCCGGTGTGAAAATAATGAAAGGCAATAACATAACGCGTTAACGCAATAATCTGTCTACCGCTTCTTTTAAGGTCTCTTCTTTTTTGCCAAAGCAAAAACGCAGTACTTTATTGTCAGTACCATCTTTATAAAAACTGCTTAAAGGTATTGCCGCAACACCTTTTTCTTTGGTAAGGCGTATGGCAAAATCTTTATCGGCCTCATCGGTAATGCCGGCAAAGCTGTAACACTGAAAATAGCTGCCGTACGATGGCAGGGCTTTAAAACCTGTGTGCCCCATCAGCCCCTGGAAATAATCGCGCTTCTGCTGAAAAAAATTACTTAACCCCAGGTAAGCATTCTCATTCAGCAGGTATTCAGCCAGTGCAGCTTGTATTGGTGCATTGCAGCAAAAAGCATTAAACTGGTGCACTTTTCTAAACTCGGCGGTAAGCTGTGGGGATGCTATACAGTAGCCCATCTTCCAGCCGGTACAATGGTATGTTTTACCAAATGAGAAGCAGGCAAAGCTTCGCGCGGCCAGGTCAGGATAGCGTAAAATGCTTTGGTGTTGCTTACCGTCATAAATAAGGTGCTCATACACTTCATCGCTGATGATAAAAATATTAGTGCCTTCTACAACCCTTCTTAATTCGTTTATATCATCTTCACTTAACACTGCACCGCTCGGGTTTTGTGGAGTGTTTATAATAATGGCCTTTGTTTTAGGTGAAACCTTTGCGCGCACTTCATCCCACGGTATGCTGAATGTTGGGTACTGCAATTTTATGCCTACTGCAATGGCGCCGTTCACTTCAATATTAGGCAGGTAACTATCAAACGCAGGCTCAAATACAATCACTTCATCCCCGGGTTCCAGTATCGTTGTAAAAGCGGTATAAATAGCATAGGTTCCTCCCACAGTTATGGTAACCTGTGTATCACCCACCACATTGGCATTGTATAGTTTGTTTACCTTATCAGCTAAGCGTTGACGCAATAACGGATTGCCGTTTGTATGCGGGTATTGGTTAAAGCCTTTACGCATAGCTTCAGTTGCCAGGTCAATCAGTTCTTCACTCATAGCATAGTCAGGAAAACCCTGCCCCAGGTTAATAGCTTTATGCTCAACAGCCAGTTGGCTCATGGTAGTAAATATGGTGGTGCCAACATCAGGCAGCTTTGAGTGGATGATCATATAATCTGCTAATTGCGATTGAAGTACGAATATACGAATGGATGCTTCGCAATAATTTTGGTTATTAATGTTTAACACTAACGCGTGGTGGCATTATAGGGGCGGAGTGTCTTTTAACATCTTCTGTCTTTTGCCATTTTTGAGTTAACCTTAAAGCAGAAAGTTCCTTGTATATTTTTCAAGATTAAAAGTGCCCTGCATTCCGTAATCCGTTATCTTTTTAATAATACCATTGGCAAATTTTATGGTTAACGTAGCTGTTTCGTCATCGCTCCATGACACATGATAATCATTCCTTATTCTTGAAAAATCAGTATAGTTTAAGATTCTGAACAAACTTTCAATATCTTCTTTATTTATGATTGTTTTAAAACCACCATTTACCGAACCACCTGAAGAATCTTTATTATAATTAAGCGCTAAATAAGTGGCATTGCCATTATTGCTAACAGTCAACTCAAAAATCGGGCAGGCACCAAAGCATCCACTGGTTTCAAGTGAAATACTGTCAATATTATTTTTCGCTGAAGGATGCCTGTTATAACTTATAAAATCATCAAACATAAAAAACAAGGTATCTGTTTGCAGGTTTTGCACCATCACATTAGTTATACCTGAAGGTGCATCATTACTTAGTTTATAAAAGATGATCATCGGTATATTGTTAATGATTTTTACCTCAGCTAACCCAGGTTCAGATAATATTCCCGCCGACAAAGACTTTTTAATGACCCTGTTTTCGCCACTATCCATTAAGCAAATAATATTGCGACCATCGTTCCAATTATTACCGCGGCGTTGAATGATTAAAATATCTGTTAATCCATTACCGTCAAAATCAGCCTTAGCCCATGGTTTTGGTTTTGCACCTGGCAACATTTTCAATAGAAAAGAATCATCAGCGAAAAAAGATGTATCCAGGAAATAATCTTTAAAACGGTCACCATACTGCTTATGAACAAATGAATCAACAGCTTTATTGGAGTTAAGCCTATCAATAGCATTTTTTGGGTGTGACGTTTTGGTGCATGAAAACAACACTATCACAAGCAGCATTACGAGTAAGGGTTTGAACATGTATTTCTTAGTAAGATGCACCTAATATCATTTTACACACATTAAAGTTTGCAGAAATTTTTTTTGCTTGTTTTGCTACTCAACCAATCAACTGGCTCTTACTAATTAACCAACTTACTTCCCGTTAACCAATTTTATCATACCCTTGTCATCGCTTATCAAGGCCATCTGGTGCAATATCCACTGGCTTTTCCAGGCAACCCAGCGGCTTTCGGGTACTACAGTAAATTTTTTAGGGTTGGGCAGGCAGGCTATTATCATGGCCGCTTCTGTTTTGGTCAGGTCTTTAGCATGTTTGTGAAAATATGCCTGGCTCGCCGCTTCAATACCAAATATGCCTTTACCCATTTCAATGGTATTAAGGTACACTTCCAATATTCGCTTTTTACCCCACAATATTTCAATTAGCTTGGTAAAATAAAACTCGGGCACTTTGCGAACATAACGCCCCCAACCTTCACCCTGCCATAAAAACACATTTTTGGCACATTGCTGGCTTATGGTGCTGGCAGCTCCGCCGCGTACACGGTTTTTCTTTTTAGGCTCGGTTTTCAGGCTTTTTTCAAGGTCAACCCAGTCAAAGCCAGCGTGGTCGGGAAAATCCTGGTCTTCGCTGGCCATAGCAGCCCATTTTACGTTAGGCGATATTTCGTCCCATTCAACATAATCCCGCTTCATACCATAGCCGTCAATAGCATTCCCCAACTGTGTAGGCGTAATGGGCGGCATCATCCAGCGGCAAAGTATGGTGTAAACAAGTGAGGACAGGAACATGGTAAGCACAATTCGCTTTGTCCATTTCCATATTATTTTGCCTTTTGAAGATTTTGGGGTTTTTGCCATGCCAGCCTGCAAGTTAATGCGAAGATGCATTAAGCTTTATATAATCAAGATGGTATTTTTTGCCAAGCATTGTATGGTCGCTATAGGTGAGGTTAAGTATTATGCCTGCGGCCAAAACAGCGCCTGCAGTGCCCAGCCGCGAAGCGTTTTGCTGGCTGAACAGCGGGTCTTTATGGCCAAGCGTATTGATTACATTCAATAGTATATAACCTCCCGCGCCAATCTCCAGCAACTGCCCGTTTTTTATATAAGCAAATCCTTCGTGTTGTTTAGGCACACCTTTTATGTTAGCCATAGAAATTTTTTCAATAGAACCCCACGCGGTATCTGTACTGTGCAGGCCCCAGCTATCTACATACACCCGTATGCTGAATGTTCTGACATAAATTGAATCGTTTTGAATTTTTTTTATGTACCCGCCCAGCCAGTTATCGTTTACCAGCAGAATAGTTATAAAATCGCCGGGCATATAATTTTGGATAGTAGTATGCCTTTTTTTAAGCACAATAAAGTCACTCTGGGCATGTGTAACGGTAAATGTGCATGCAATTAAACAGGCGGCTATTAGCTTTAGCATATGCCAAATTACAAAGGCTTGATATTTAGGTAATAAGGATTAACAAATGATTAATGAGGAACTGATAATATAGCTTACAAAAAGAATTTATATATCAGCACCAGTGCAAAAACAATAAATATAACACCAGATATTTGGTTGATAATGTGAATATTGTGGGGTGTTAATTTGCGCCTTATACTGTTGGCAAGCAGCACCTTGGCAATATCGCCGGCCAGAACAAACAACAGGCAGGTGGCAAATACAATAATACGGTACTGTATGGGATGCGGTTCGGTTTTACTATCGGCCAATATAGCTAAACTGTTAACCAGCCAAAATATAAATACGCTTGGGTTTAGCAGGTTCATTAAAAAGCCCGAGGTTGAGATCCAGAACAACTCGCTTTTTTTAAATATCTTCTCTTTGGGGTCAATTTGCGGGGTGAGACTTATTTTTTTAAAGAAAATATTAAAAACGCCCATACCAATAAGAAACAGGCTGCCTACGCCGCCAATAATTTTTTCGTGGTTCATCAGCGAATTAAACAGGCTGCTGAACAGGTTGCACAATAGCACCAGGGCAATATCGCTTAACGACACGCCTGCCACAAAAAAATATCCCCCCTTATGGCCGTGGCTAATGCTTTGCTTTATAATAGAAAATATTACCGGCCCTACCGAAATTGCCAGTACCAGCCCAAGTGCCAACCCTTTAATTAAAGCTGCAAGCATTCGTAAATATTAATGCATTTAAAAACTCAATACGCACGAAAATAAGGTTTTACCGGTGGAAGAAAGTTTGATTGTTTGAAAAGTTTGATTGTTCCACTGTTCACAAGTTCCAGTAGTTCATGAGTTTATTAACTATGCAAACTTTTAGAACTCGTAAACCTGTAAACTTTTAAACATTCGAACAATCAAACATTCAAACACCTTAATAGTTCACCACTTGCTCAACAATGGCTTCAGGTATTTCGCGCCATTCGTATTGCTGGTTGCGCAATTGTGGTTCAAAGCCTGCTTCTTTTATAGCAGCCTGCATGGTTTTGTAAGTAAACCTGTGCGGTGCACCGGCAGCGCTAACAACGTTTTCCTCAATCATAATGCTGCCAAAATCGTTGGCTCCTGCGTTTAGGCATAACTGGGCTGTCTGCTTGCCCACGGTTAGCCAGCTTGCCTGTATGTTTTTTACATTAGGCAGCATTATGCGGCTAAGGGCTATCATGCGTATATATTCCTCAGGCGTGGTAAGGTTGTGTACCCCGCGAATGCGCGCCAGCAGCGTATCAACATCCTGGAAGGTCCATGGTATAAACGCCAAAAAGCCTTTCGCGCCTTCTGGCTTTTTAGCCTGCACCTCGCGTATGCGGGCAAGGTGTATAAACCTTTCTTCAATGGTTTCAACGTGGCCAAACATCATGGTGGCGCTGGTAGTAATATTAAGCTTGTGTGCCTCGTGCATAATCGCCAGCCACTCATCTGCACCGCATTTGCCCTTGCTTATCAGGCGGCGTACACGGTCAACCAATATTTCCGCACCCGCGCCGGGTAAGCTGTCCAGGCCGGCATTTTTTAGTTCAACCAGCGTATCGTGGTGGCTCGTTTTTGCCAGCTTGGCAATGTGCGCTACCTCAGGTGGCCCAAGGGCATGCAGCTTTAAGCGTGGAAACTCCTGCTTAATTTCCTTAAAGGTTTTTGTATAAAAATCAAGGCCCAGGCCAGGGTGGTGGCCACCTTGTAATAATAACTGGTCGCCGCCGTATTTAAACGTTTCTTCAATTTTACGGCGATAAGTAGGCATATCTGTAATGTAAGCATCTGCATGGCCCGGTATGCGGTAAAAATTGCAGAATTTGCAATTGGCTATACAAACGTTGGTGGTATTTACATTACGATCTATTTGCCAGGTAACTTTGCCATGCGGCACCTGTTTTTTACGCAGTTCGTTCGCCACAAACATAAGTTCAGTTAACGGTGCGTGGTTATACAGGTAAACCCCTTCTTCCACACTTAAAAACTCAAAATCCAGGGCTTTTTGGTAAAGAGAAGCAATATTCATCTTGTTGCCATTTAATTTTCGTTGTGCAAAATTAGCGGTTTATACACTAAGCCGCTAAAATCTAAGAAAGCATTGTTTTATAGTTGCATCTGTTTTATGGTTAAGGACTTTAAAAACCATAACGACCCTACGGATGCACGGGGAGGAAAAAGGAGGAACAGTTTGCAATTTGTTTTTATTATAATTAATTGATTTTAAACATCTCATTTTCGGCATATACTTTCAAACATCAATTTTTGTTTCTAAATTCAACCAACATTTAACCCCTAAAATCTCTTTAATCTTTGTTGGTATATCTCCCCGCTTACCTCTGCGTTACCATTAGGTACTTTAAAAACCATAACGACCCTACGGATGCACGGGGAGGAAAAAGGAGGAATGTTTTGCATACCTTATTTTATCACAAATAACTGTTTTTCAATCTGTTAAATTCAAAATCCACTTTCAGAGCGCAATTTTCGTTTCAAGGTTCAGCCAACATGCCAACTTCTAAATCCGCCTAACCGGGGTGCACCCCGCAATTGTCGCTCGGCCCTATTCTTTTAGGGGAAGGCCGGCCTTCGCCGGTACGCCTACCTGAGCGATGGGGCAGAGACTTGGGGCCAGAATTCGGTGCTTCCCCCCCTATAAATATAAAAATCCCCTTTTCGTCCGGCCTTTTCACCAATTATTTTCAAAAAAGTTTTGCACATCCTCATCATCCATTTAATCTCCAAAGGAGTCCTTCAAATCCTGCAAAATCCCCGTCCCTATTTCCTACATTTGTCCTAAACAAAACATATCCATGGCCTTCAACCTGCAAACATTTAAAACACGTGCTTTAACTTCTGTTGTTTTTGTAGCAGTTATGCTGGCAGGTATATTTATTAACCAATGGACGTTTTTAGTGCTGTTCTCCGTAGTTCACTTTGGTTGCTGGTTTGAGTATCAAAAGCTGGTAAGGCTTATTGACCCCGCCTACGCAACCATAAATAAGGTACACCAATATGCCGTTATGCTGGCCGGCTGGGGGTTTATGCTATGGATGGCCACAGCAGTATTTAATATTCACCAGGTTAATGTAAGTTATATTGGCGGCATTTTGGGCATAAGTATGTTTGCTGTTACAATAGTTGCAGCCCTGCTGCAAAGGCCTTTAAACCCCAGGCTTATATCACACTCCATATTTGGCCTGCTGTATATTTCATTAAGCTGGGGACTGCTGGTTAATATTTATTGCATGGGCGTTAACCGTGGTGCAGATTTTGGCCCCTATATTATTATGATATTAATAGCCATCATCTGGATAAACGATACTATGGCTTACATCGTGGGTTCTTTTATTGGTAAAACACCTTTGTCATCCATCTCCCCAAAAAAAACCTGGGAGGGCACCGCAGGCGGTGCCTTACTGGCCGTTGCGGTGGTTACCGCTGTATGCTATTATGCATTTAGTTTGCCTGTTTTACCTGTGCTGCTGCTGGCGGTTGTTGTAGCTGTAACCGGCACCCTGGGCGACCTGCTGGAAAGCAAGCTTAAACGCCTTGCCGGTGTTAAAGACAGCGGTAGTATAATGCCGGGCCACGGCGGCTTTTTAGACCGCTTCGATTCACTCTTGCTGGCAACGCCTTTTGCCTGGCTGCTGTTATATATTATTGAAAGGGCATCTTAACAAATCATTCATTTTTTCATGCGGCTGTGTATGTTGTATATTTGCCGTCCTAATTATTTATCATGACCATTCACAAAGAAGGATACAAAACCATTGGCATTACGGCGCTTATATTTGGCATTATTAATATTGTATCCTTTTGGTTTTTAAGTGCGGGCTGGCCTAAGCTAACCGTGCTTATATTTTTTATTACGCTGGGGCTGTTTCTTTTTATTATCTCTTTTTTCAGAATACCCGGCCGCAGCCTTACCATAGCCAGCGAAAAAGTTATTTGCCCTGCGGATGGCAAGGTGGTTGTTATTGAAGAAATTACGGATGAAGAATATTTTAAAGACCGGCGCATACAGGTAAGCATATTTATGAGCCCCGCCAACGTGCATGTTAACCGCAATGCCATGAGTGGTACGGTACGTTACAGCCAATACCATGCGGGTAAATACCTTGTTGCCTGGCACCCAAAATCTTCCACCGAAAACGAAAGGCATAGCGTGGTGGTAGAAAACGATAAAGGCACCATACTGGTAAAGCAAATTGCCGGCGCCCTTGCCAAACGTATTTGCAATTACCTTAGCGTTGGGCAGCAGGTTAAGCAGGGTGATGAAATGGGCTTTATAAAATTTGGCAGCCGTGTTGACGTATTACTGCCGCTAAGCGCCAAAATTGATGTTGAAATAAACCAGGTTGTAAAAGGCGGCGTAACCGTGCTGGCAACCTTATAATACTGCACATGACGTTTGCAGGTAATATTCTCCCTTTTCTGTTCAGTGTAAAAATACCTTTCGCTTTACCTAAAGGCGTTGGTGTGCTTGATGTACATAAAGATGAAGCTGTTAGGCAGGCCTGCAATCAATTTTACCACAAATATTATAACGATAACAACCCGCGTTATTTAATGCTGGGCATAAACCCGGGCCGCTTTGGAGGTGGTGTTACGGGTGTACCTTTTACCGACCCCATAAGGCTGCTAAGCGAGTGTGGTATTGCCAATGATTTTCAAAAAAAGCAGGAACTGTCCTCTGTTTTTATGTATGAAATGATGCACGGCTATGGCGGCTTACAGGCATTCTATAACAGGTTTTATATATCATCTGTCAGCCCGCTTGGGTTTGTAAAAAACGGCAAGAACCTTAATTACTACGATGATGCCGCACTTAAAAATAAAATTGAACCTTTTGTTGTTGACTGCCTTAATAAGCAATTAGCCTGGGGTATTGCGCGGGATATTTGCTTTTGCATTGGCGAAGGCGAAAACCTTGCTTACTTAACTACGCTTAACCAAAAGCATAAATGGTTTAAAACCATACAGGGCCTGCCGCACCCGCGGTTCATAATGCAATACAAGCTAAAGCAAAAAGCAGGCTATGTGCAGGAATATGTGAAAAGGTTGGGCAGGGCGGAGTAATATGATATAATTTGGTGGCTGATATTAGGCCTGGTATTGAGTATGTGCAATGTCTTATTCACACCATTTAGTCTGCAGCCCTAAAACAGTAGCGCCTTCAGTTCAATATCATCGCCCGCAAGGCTGTATAAGTAGTCGGTACTGCTTTTATCCAACATCTTTATATCAGCTCCGGCTTGCAAAAGCAGCTTGATACATTTAAGCTGGTTATGCTTATTAAAACTGTTCCCCTCCTTAAGCATATGTAACGCCCAAGCTAATGGTGTTCCATTATAAGACGCATCTGCCAGGTTGATGTGAGCTTTCGCCCGTATCAGTCTTTCCGTTAATTTATCCCTGCCACAGTAAGCGGCCCAGTGTAAGGCTGTTTCACCATCAAATGCTGTGTTAACACAGTAAATATTGGCGCCGCTATCAATATAAAAAATACCCAGCTTTTCCGCGTGCAGGCTGGCAGCAGCTATTAGTGGGGTTTGGCTTTCGCCTTTTAATAGGTCGCCGTCAATATTAGCGCCAAATTCCAGGAAAATTTTAGCTACTTCAACTGCATCTTCATCCATAATTTTCTTTGCAAAAACGGCGTCACAAATTCGGTGCAGTGGGTGCGCGTTTCCGTTGCCATCTCCATTAAGTGAAACACCTGCATTTGCAAGTGCCGGTTCTTTTCTTAACGTTTCCCGCAAGGCATTGGCATCTTTACTTTCAATCAATGCTTTCATATCCATATACTTCCTAAGTTTTGCCTATGTCGCAGCCCAGCTTAATACTAAATCCACCTCCTCAAACAAGTTAGCGTTAACCATTACATCCTGCTTTTTACAGTTAAATGGTAGTTGCAGCCATCCATCCGTTTGTATAATATTCCCGTTTAGCAGCAGGTCTTCTTTAAAATCAACATTGCCTAAGCTGTACCATTTAAACAGCGTTTCTTTGGCGCTCCACATAAAAGCCAGCAGTTGCTCAGGCGGGTGGGTAAGTTGGGATGCATCGATAAAATCATAATCGCCGCGGGGCATAAATTTATGAGCGATAGACTGAATTTTAGCCGAAACAAACTCAATATCAATACCCACCCTTTGGGTACTGCTAACTATTGCGGCGGCATAATTGCCGGTGTGGGAGATGGAAAAATGGTATTTCTCCCCCGGCAGGTATGGTTTGCGGGTATCGGCAATTACAATCTCCCCGTAGGGAAAATCATTAAAAAGGTGCTGCAAAAGCCACCTGCCGGCCAGGTGCTGCAAGCGTTTATGCGGGTGTGTTATAGTACGCTGCAATGGCACTTTTTTAGTAAAAAATACTTCTGGCTCCTCAATCTTCCAAATGCCCAGCCGGGTAGTTTCGTTGATATTATGTTGATAAAACAGCGCCAATTAAATATTGCAGATTTAGATTGCAGATTTACGATTTATATTGCAAACGATTTGCCACAAGGCGGCGATTGCTGAATTATTTATAATAGCTGAAGGGGGCGGTCCCTAAATTACCCTGAAACATATTCAGGGCAGCACAGGCCCGATAACGGGATAAAGCATTCCTTCAGCCGGAAACCAACTAAAACATTATGATCTTATCCGATACGCGTATACTGGAAGAAATAGAAAAAGGCACCATTAAAATTGTTCCTTACGACCGCGAATGCCTTGGCAGCAACAGCTACGATGTGCACCTTGGCAAGTGGCTTGCAAAATATAAAGACGAGGTGCTGGACGCAAAAAAGCACAACGAAATAGACCATTTTGAGATACCGGAAGAAGGCTTCTTATTGCTGCCCAACGTTTTTTATTTGGGCGTTACAGAAGAATATACCGAAACCCATGCCCATGTGCCTTTTTTAGAGGGCAAGTCGTCAACAGGCAGGCTGGGTATTGACATACATGCCACCGCCGGTAAAGGCGACGTTGGCTTTTGCGGTAACTGGACGCTTGAAATATCAGTAAAGCAGCCGGTGCGCATATACAAAGGCATGCCTATTGGCCAGCTTATTTATTTTCCTGTTGATGGTGAGATACTGGTAAAATACAACCAGAAAAAAAACGCCAAGTACAGCGGCCAGCCAAGCAAACCCGTGGAAAGTATGATGTGGAAGAACAGCTTTTAAACTGGACTTATAGGGCCCGGGGTATACGGCACAAATCGGGGCGCTTTTCTCGCAGCTTTAGCGTTTCGATTCCGGCATTTTATCTCTGTCGCTTAGTTTCATGTTATGCTTGTCTGTTGCTTCCTCAACACTGTGGGTGCAGGTAAGGTCGTTGTCTTTTTTAGCCAGTTCAGAAAGCTGTATGTAGAAATTTTTAAGCGTTTGCAGCTCTTTGTCTGTCAGATCCTCTACATCAATTAGCCTGTTGCTGGCGCCTTGTGTAGCAGCAATAAGCTCGTTAAGCTTTATGTGAAGCGCCACCGTATCTTTATTTTGCGACTGCTGTATTAAAAACACCATTAAAAAAGTAATAACGGTTGTGCCTGTATTTATAACAAGCTGCCACGTATCAGAATAATGGAATAGCGGGCCGGTAACGCCCCAAAGCAGCACAATGGCTATTGCTGAAAAAAAAGCCGCAGGGCTGCCGGCAACACGGGTAACTTTATTGGAGAAAGAATCAAAAAAATTGCTTCGTTTTTTTGCAGGTTCCGGTACAGGTTTACGTTTCATGTTATTTTTGTTTAAGATGGTTGTATTTGTTAACCGGCAAAACACTGCAAATAGCATGCAACACAGCACATGTGGTGCAGGCGGGCATTAAATTACACTAATATGAAAAGTTATATACTGCTTTGTATTGCGTGTTTAACCATGGCGGCATGTAAACAGCGGGACGATGAAGCATTAATGAGGGATACTTATAGTTTTAGGCAAGGCTTGCTGGCTGAGTACAACGATACCGCAAGCACACCGATACCCGCAAACGAGCGGGCTGCTTTTAAGGGTATTCACTTTTTTCCGGTTAACCTTGATTATGTGGTTACCGCGCATTTTACCCGCACACCAGGTGAAAAACCTTTTGGCCTGCAAACAAGCAGTACCCAGCCAGACACCTATGTAAAATATGGCACAGTACAATTTACCTTAATGGGTAAAGATTATACCATGGGGCTTTACCAAAGCCTGCGCCTTGCACAAAGCGAGGCAACTAAAAATTACCTGGCCTTGATGTTTAAAGATAAAACCAACGGCCACGAAACTTATGGCGGCGGCAGGTATGTTGACTTACACGTGCCCAGCGGCGATACGCTGTTAATCAACTTTAACAAAGCCTACCAGCCTTATTGTGCATACACTGAAGGCTACAGTTGCCCCATACCACCTATTGAAAACATACTGCCTGTACGCATAGAGGCTGGGGTAAAATATTAACCAGGATGCTGCCTGATTTACCTGGTATTGCTGATTTTATATGTAAGAGACGAAATAATTATGGCTGAATTGAATATGTCGGCACCTGTCTTCCTTAATGACTGATTGCGCGATACTTCGGGCCAATGACCTAACGACCTTCTTCCGGACTTCCCGTCTTCCGAACCTTCAGACTACCCTATCACAAACCTATACCCCACGCCCTTAATGGTAAGTATCTCAATGCTGTCGTCGGCCTTAAAGTAACTGCGCAGCTTTGTAATATACACATCTAAATTACGGCTGTTAAAAAAGCTGTCGTTGCCCCAAATGACCTGTAAAATATCGCGGCGGTCAATAATGTTATTACGGTTTTGGTAAATGTATTTCAGCAGTTCGCTTTCACGGTAGCTAAGTTTTCGTTCCTCTGCGGCATACACCAATACCTGCCTGTTAAGGTTAAAAGTATATTTGCCAATGGTTATAGCCTCAGCAGTTAAGGGCGTAATACCCGTGTCTTTTTTAACCCTCAGCGCATTTTCCATCCGCACTATCAGTTCTTCCATGCTAAAGGGCTTGCGTATATAATCGTTGCCACCTGTTTTAAAGCCTTTTACCAGGTCTTCCGTCTGTGTTTTGGCAGTAAGAAAAATAATAGGCACATCGTCATTTATAGCGCGAATATCTTCTGCCACTTCAAAACCATTGCGGTTAGGCATCATAACATCAAGCACGCATATGTCAGGCTGCTCTTTTTTAAAAGCGTCCAGCACGGCAGCGCCGTTTGTTTCCATCACCACCTCAAAACCGCGACCCTCAAGTGTTTCCTTCACTATCTTCCCCAAAAAAACCTCATCCTCGGCGTACAATATTTTTATCCGGCTCATATAGTTACTGCTTTAACATTAAGTACAGGCAGTTTAATAGTAAATGTGCTGCCCCTGCCCTCCGTGCTGTCAACATATATTAACCCGCCATGCTGCATTACAATATGGTGCACATAACTTAAGCCCAGGCCATACCCCTTTATGTTATGATGGTTACCCGAAGGCACCCTGAAAAACTTATCAAAAATTTTATCTTTATACGCAGCCGGTATGCCTATACCGTTATCAGCAACGGTAATAGTAATAAAATGGCTTTCGCGCTGCAGGTGTATAGCAATAACAGGTTTTTCCGTGCTGTATTTAAGGGCATTGTCAAGCAGGTTATACAATACGCTTGTAATATGCAGCTTATCTGCCTTTATGGTAAAATCATCTCCCGTTTTGGTAAGCTGTATAACCGCCCCTGCCTTTTCAAGTTGAAGCTTCATGCCGGCAATAACTTCAGCAGCAAGCTGGTGCAGGTCAATATCTTCTTTATTCAATTCAATCTCTTTGTTTTCAAACATGCTTAGTTTAAGCACTTTATCAACCAGCATGCTTAACCGCTGTAGTTCCAGTGCAGAAATATCCAGGTATTCCCTTGTGCGCTCAGGGTTTTGCAGCGCATTAAAATTACGCAGGGCTTCAACAGCTACATTAACAGTGGCAATAGGTGTTTTAAGCTCGTGGGTAATATTGCTGATGAATTCATTTTTTACTGCGGCCAATCTTTTTTGTGCCAGCAGGTTGCGATATAAAAACACAAAAGACAGAGTGGTAAAGCCCAGCAGCAGCAACCCTACCAGCGCCGGTAGTTTTAGCTTGCCTGCAATATAACTGAAAGGGCTGCCAAATGCTGCCTGGTAAGCATAGGCGTTTAACAGGCCTACAAATATAAAACTGGTTTTAAGCTGGGCGTCGGGCATGTTTTTTTCAATATCGCCGGGCTTCCCTTTTATCATTGTTATGCTGTAGGGTATATTAATACCGCTTTTAAGCAGCTCTATTTTATAGGCGGAGTCAATTTGCTTTGCATTAAGCGGAACATTAATAGTAGCCCCGCCATTTGAAAAATACTTTACAACATGGGGGCCTGCGCCTGTTGGCGCCGGCAGCTGCTGTTGCAACAGATTAATGTGGCTTATAACACTGTCTGCATTGTTAAACGTTGTATCGTGCTGCTCATTTGTTTCAACTGATATGGTAAGCTTACGATACCCCTTACCCGTTTTGGGCAGCAACGTATCGTGAAGCCTGTTTTTTACATTGTCTAATAAGTCAAACATAAACAGGTTATCACCCGCTTTGCCTTCCTTAAAAAAGGTGGTATCGTTTTTAAATCGCTGCAGTTGCAGTTTGTACATCACATCTCTAAAGGCTATATCGGTCTCTTTTTTAAGGCTGTCGGTCTCTTCTTTATACAGTTTGCTTATCCAGTAAACCTGGAAGGCCGCTATTAAAATAATAGTGGCTGCCATTAGTATTTTCGACAACGTTAACCTGCTTAGCTGTATTTTAAACCGTTTGGCCATATTTAAAACAATACAGCAAAAGTATACATTGGTACGTAGCAGCAATACGCCATTAACCTTAATTAACCTTATTGCAAGTTTGGTTAACGGTGCGGCGCAATAGTTTTACGCCACAAACAAAAACACATGAAAAAGTATTTTATGCCCTGCCTTGCCCTTACCGTAACTATAAGCCTGCAGGCGCAAACAAAAGAGGGCACTATACAGTATGAGCGTAAAATTGATGTACACCGCAGTTTGCAGGACGAGCAAATGAAAGCCATGGTACCACAATACCAAACCGGCGATTATGTACTTGTTTTTAAAGACAGCATATCAGTATATAAAACAGTGCCCAAAGACGAAGCGCCAGACCCTTTTGACGGCGGCGGTGGTGGTAACCATGTTGTAATAAGGTTTGGCGGCCCGGGCGATGCAGGTGTAACATACAAAAATTATAGCACAGCCCAAACCTTGCAGGAAACTACACTGGAAGACAAAAAATATATTGTGTCAGACAGTATTAAACTACAGGGCTGGAAGCTTACCGGCGAAACACAAACCATTTTAAACCATGTATGCAAAAAAGCAACCATGACGACAGAACGTGGCAGCAATGTTGTTGCGTGGTACGCTGAAGATATACCCGTGCCCACAGGCCCAGACAGGTTTACCGGCCTGCCCGGGGTAGTTTTATTAGCTGATGCAGATAGTGGCCGTATTACTTTTACCGCAACACAAATACAACCAACGGCAGATACCAAACAACTTAAAGCGCCAACCGGTAAGGTTATTACCCGTGCAGAGTTTGAAAAGAAACTGGATGATGCAATGGGACCCGCCGACGCACAGGGCAGAAGGATGATAACAAGGGAGAATTAGGTTGAAGTTAGTAATAAATAAATTTTACAGGGTTACTGGCAGCATTTACAAATACCATTTAACCCTGTATCTCCTTTTATGCGTGAGGCTGTAAGTCCTTCAACAACATATCCACTACTTTAAGGGTACTTGTAATAATGGCTTTGCTGCTAAATAAAATCAAGGTATTTAAAGCCTTTGCCCAACACAAGCTTATCATCTGCCTGCAGCCATTTATGCAGCACGGTAGCGTATACATCTTTAAAATCAACCTGGTATTTCAGATCGCCTTCATCAAGATCTGTAAGATTGGGCAATGGGTTTATCAACCCCTTTTTTTGCAAACCGCCGCTTATAAGAAACATATTATTTGCGGTGCCATGGTCAGTACCGCCGCTGGCATTTTGTGCTACGCGCCTGCCAAACTCGCTAAAGGTAAACAGCAGCACATCATTAAACCGGTTGTTGCTTTTAAGGTCTTTTACAAAAGCGCTTACCGCATCATTCATTTCCGTAAAAAGCCTTTGCTGCTGCGCTTCCTGGTTAACATGGGTATCAAAACTGCCCAGGCTAACGTAATACACCTTTGTATCAATGTCAGACAATATCAGCGACGAAATTGTTTTTAAATTATTCCCCAGTTCAGTAGTGGGGTATGCGGCGCTTGTTGGCCTAAGCTTGCTTTGCGCGAAAATGTAGTCTGCGCTGCTAAGCGTTTCGGCCATGGTTTTATACAGGTAGTCTGCCACCTGCTCATCATGGCTGTGGGCCGCAACATGCCCCGCAGAAATATCTTTAAAATATTTTTCATGGCTGGTATTATACAGCCTCCGCGGGTCTTTTACGGCAATGCCTTTTTCATTATCCCCTTTTAATGCCAGGCTTAACACATCATCCATTTCCATAGCTTGTGTCGGCCTGCCGCAGCCATTGCATTGCGCATCCAGGTAGCGTCCTATCCACCCGGTTTGCAAAACATCACTGCTGTTGCTGCCGGTTTGCCAAATATCCATACTGCGAAAATGGCTTCTGTCGGGGTTGGGGTAACCCACGCTGTTTAATATAGCCAGGCTGCCATCATCGTACAACGCTTTAAAGTCCTGCAAAGCTGGGTGCAGGGCTGCTTCATCATTCAGCAGCGCAGCGTCAGTTTTTTTAATACCCAGGCGCGGCCGGCTGCTGTAATAAATATCGTTTGCAACCGGTATAACAGTATTAAGCCCGTCGTTACCGCCGCTAAGCTGTAATATAACCACTACCTTGTTGCCGGGTGGCACCATTGCGTAAGGCTGCTTTTCAAATGCTTTTAAAAACTTCGGCATCATCAGCGTTGCTGTAGCCAGCGACCCAATTTGTAAAAACTCACGGCGTTTTATTAGCATACATTTTTTATTTCTGATTTCGGAATGTTGAGATTTGGTGATTTGTTTCAAATCTCTATATCAGCAATCGTTTAATCATGTTACATGCCTGCAGCTTTATATTAAATCTCAAAATTTAAAAATTCCAAAATCAGCAATCTCAACAAAGCTGGTACTCCGGCGTGCTCATTAGCGCAATCGTTAATGTTTTAATATACTCCTCTCTTGATGCATTGTTAACCATACCCATTACGGCTGCTTTATTTACGCTGCCCGTGCGGGTTTGCAATACCAACGCCTCAATACCATTATATAATTGCTCTTTTGGCACATTGGTAAAAATGCCGGTGTATGCAGCCCAGTCTATTTGTGCCTCAACCGCAAACCCTTTTTTTGCAGCGCCCCTTGCAGCGCCAAAATTTTCACGCATCCCCATTTGCTGGTCGTCATCAGCCTTAGGTTTTATGGTAAAGTCGCTGTTATCGTCAATCAACTGCGGCAGCCTTAAACGTAACATAAGCGACGAACTGTCTATCCATGCCTTGCCGCCGGGCCAGCCCGCAACATTGGGCGGGTAAAATAACAATTGGCCCAAAGCACGCTGAAATAGTATTTGTATCTCGGGGTTGCTTATTTGCATGGGCAGCAATTTTCGTATGCCAACGATCAACTCTACAGGAGACTTTATTTTTTGCGCAACATTTTTATCATCATAAAACCATTCAGCCGTAAAAATATCATTCATCAACCCTTTAATGCTGTAATTACTTTGGTAAAACCTGTTGGCAACCCATCGCACATGCACATCATCCATTTGCTCGTTCACAAAATAGCCGTATATTTTTTTGGTGATGAATACTGCTGTTTGTTTTTGCTGCAACAGTATGTTTAATATATCATCACCATCAAAATTGCCTGTTTTACCGAGAAAGGTTTTACTGCCCGTATCATGAAAAAACGGGCGAAACGTAAATTCTCCATCTAAACTAAAACCCCAGCCTGTAAACGCACGCGCAGCTTCTTTAACATCAGTTTCTGTATAATTACCGCGGCCAAGTGTAAACAGCTCCATTACCTCCCGCGCAAAGTTTTCGTTAGGGTGCTGTTTACGGTTTTGCTGGTTGTTTAAAAACTGCAGCATACTGGCGCTTTTGCTTACGGCTTTAAGCAGGTCACCAAAGTTGCCCAGGGCGTTTTGCCGTATATCGTTTAGCAACAATTGCTGGTAGTAAATATTTACAATGCGGCTTGCAAAATGGCCATGCCAAAAAAGTGCCATTTTTTCGGTTAACTGTGCCCCGGTGTTAACCATGGCATCAAGCCATTGCAGTGTAAGCTTCTTCAGGTCTTCCCGGCTTTGTATGCGTATTTCCTTTTTCTTTTCGGCAGAAATATTATCCTTCATATTCTGCATATCGCCCACACTTTTGGCGTGTTTAAACATATCGCTATACACATTATCGGCCACGTTAATAGGCGCCGGGGTAATGGTACACGTCTGTTCAATTGCGGCATACATGGCTGTTGCATCCACATTGTTAAGCCCGGCTGCCTGCCCGGCATTAATCCCAAAACCACTACGCCACAACAAATGCTGGTTTTTTACCTGTTTTGTAAGCACGCGCTATATTTTGTTAGAGTGACTTACTTAACGCCTAAAGGTTTAACCATGTTTTTTAAATGGCCGATTAAAATTTGTACTTTTAGTAAATGCCTGCATCCTTCAAATACTATTCACCGCTGGTTGTTTATGTTTTGGCTGTAATTGCTTTTACAGGCACAGGTATTTTATGTTGGCTTGCTTTAATATATGCATGGATATTTATACCTGCTGCAGAATTGTTTATAAAGCCCAACCCGGCTAATATGCAGCAAACGGAAGAAGCGCTTGCCAAAACAAACAGGCTTTACGATTACATTTTGTATTTTATTGTAGTTGCCCAATATGCAGCTATCGTGCTTTTTTTATACAGCATGAATGAAACAGCCCTAAGCCGTGCAGATATTTTTGGCCGTGTGTGCACGATGGGGCTTTTATGCGGCACATTTGGCATAAACGTTGGCCACGAGCTTGGTCACCGCAGCACCACATTTGAAAAATGGCTGGCTAAGGCAAGCCTGCTTACCAGCCTGTATATGCATTTTTATATTGAACATAACAAGGGCCACCACAAACGTGTAGCCACCCGTGAAGACCCTAACAGCGCACGCCTATGGGAAATAGTATACCTGTTTTATGTTCGTTCTGCGGTATTAAGCTATATACATGCCTGGCAAATTGCAGCAGTTGATGTAAAGAAAAAAGGCAAGCCCGTTATTAGCCTGTATAACGAAATGATACAGATGCACCTTATTGAAGTGGCTTTTATTGCTGCTATATTTTTTTGTTTTGGATGGATGATAACATTGTATTACCTGCTTGCCGCAGCTATTGGTATTATATTACTTGAAACAGTAAATTATATTGAACATTATGGCCTTAACAGGAAGGCGTTGGGCAATGGTAAATACGAAAGGGCGATGCCGGCGCATAGCTGGAACAGCGACCATGTAATTGGCAGGCTTATGTTGTTTGAACTGAGCCGCCATAGCGACCACCACTACCTTGCAAGCCGCAAATACCAGGTATTGCGCCACCATAATGATGCACCGCAAATGCCCACAGGCTATCCCGGTATGATGATACTTGCGTTGCTGCCGCCGGCATGGTTTTATGTAATGCACAAAACAATGAGGCGTTATAACATACCCACACAAAAAAGCGCCCTGCATACGCAGGACGCCCGGGGTGTAAGGGTTGAAACTACATAAAAACCTCACTGCAGGGTATACGAAGCTACCGCAGTACACAAATGAAAAATGCGTTATACTTAATTGAAACTACTTTTGTAAATAATCTTACTCACTGGAACTTTTGCGAAAGGAAATGGTGCATGCAAAGGTTTGGCAACGGCCGCTAAAGTAAATTTCTTTCATGTGATTGAGTTTGGTTGATTTCTACCACCAAGTAACAAACTTTATTCATAATAAAAATATAAAGCAAATGCTTTAACAAAGGCTTATGTTAAGGAAGGCTGAAAGCCTGGTTCATGGTGAAAGCCATTGTCCATTGCCGATGGTCCATAGACCATGGAAAGAAACACAAACACTCAACACTCAATGTTTAAGTATATAAACAGGCAGGCGGTACGAAACTAGATGTATGATGTAAAGGCATGAACCTTCCTCATCCTATGGACTATGGACCATCCACCATGGACTTCCCCAGCCATGAACTATGAACCATGAGCCATGAACTTTCTTCACCCCATGAACTATGGACCATCGACCATGAACTATGAACCATGAGCCACGAACCTTCTTCACCCCATGGACTATGGACCATCTACCATGGGCCTTCCTCAGCCATGAACTATGAACTATGAACCTTCTTTATCAGCTATGAACTTCTTCCCTCGCTTCCTCATTCTTATCCGCAATAAATTGTAATATCTCATCGCGGCCTTGTTTGGTGTTGGCGCTGGTAATAAAACTTTGCGGAAGAAATTGCCAGGTTTTAAGCATTTCGTCAAAAAACTCTTTTACATGGCGCTGCACTGCGCCGGGTTTTTCTTTATCGGCCTTTGTAAATACAATGGTAAAAGGCACCTGCCAGCTACCCAGTTCGTTTATAAATTCAAGATCAATTTTTTGCGGGCTGTGGCGGCTGTCAACCAGTACAAAAACGTTTAGCAGGTTTTTACGCTTGCGCAGGTAATCTTCAATCATCTTTGTCCACGCCTTGCGGGTTGTTTGTGCAATTTTTGCGTAGCCGTAGCCCGGAAGGTCAACAAGGTACCAGCGGCTATTGGTGTTTTTTGTTTTACCGGTACTGTCTATAGCAAAGTGATTAATGTTTTGTGTTTTGCCCGGCGATACTGATATTTTCGCCAGCTTCTGGTTATTGCACAGCATATTAATGAGCGACGATTTGCCCACGTTACTTCTGCCTATAAAAGCATATTCAGGCCGGTCGGCCTTGGGGCAGCCTTCAACTGTAGGGCTTGATATAACATACTCCGCTTTTTTAATATTCATGCTGCAAAGTAACGCCAAACCATACTATAAGCAAAACCCCCGCAGCTTTTGGAAACTGTGGGGGCAAGTAGTTAATTTATGGTTGTTACCCTTCGCTCTGCGAAACTTGCAGTTTCGTGGTTATATGTTGTTGCTTTCAGCAACATGCTTTGTAGCCAAAGGCTACAGCATATTGCCGCGGAACTGCAAGGTCCGCAGAGCGGCTATTAGCGTATGAAAGTTTAGCCGTTTGAAATACTCCAGGTAACATTTTGCTGCTGGGTAACCTTAACGGGCCTGCCGTTTTGTTTGGCAGGCACCCATTTAGGCCCGCGCTGTATAACCCTTACCGCTTCGCCGCCTGTGCCATAACCGGCATCTTTTACAATTTTAAAGTTTGACAGGTTGCCTTCCTCATCTACCGTAAACGAAACAGTTGCCACATATTCGCCAACAGGCCCGCCTTTGTCGCTTACAAGGTTTATGTTCAATTGCTTGTTAAGGTACTTTTGCCAGGCTTCTTTACCTCCGGGGAAATGGGCTGGTTCAATACCTGTTACGTAAACTTTTTCGTTTGCGGAATCAGCGCCGCCGCCTTGTACTGTAAATGTTCCGTTGCCTTTAACCCAGGTAATAGTATCGGCTGTTAAAGTAAGAGCACCTTTTTTTAATGTTACACTAGCCGGTTTGGAATTTTTTACATTTTCAACACGCACGTTGTCTATTGTAATTTCCACAGGGCGATAGTCTTTAGTGTACACCTCAACAACACCGTTAGCGCCTTTATCGCCGTACTTATCTATTGCAGATCTGTCTTTCAATACCATGATCCTGTCAATATCCTGCGGGCTAATTTTGTACAACCCTTCTTCATCTATCTTATCATCAATAACAATCAGTGGTTTTTTTGAGGGATTGGTTGAATCAGTTCGATTGTAGGTTATGGTTATTTCCTTGCCTGTTACAGTTACAACAGGCTTTGTAGTGTCAGTAACAGGTGAGCCCCTGAAAATATTTTGCATTTCATCTGCCTGCACCGGCCCTGTGTGGTTTGCATAACTTACTATGCCCTGCAAAATATCACCCGCCATTGCGGTTACGCCCGCATCGTCCGTCACATTTTTAAAGTCCCGCGCATTGGTCATTACACCGCATTCCAGTAATATGGCAGGCAGCGGGTTGTTATTAAGCACTGCTATTGGTGTCGCCCTTTGCCTTAAAACATTATTTACTTCAAATGTACCTGATAAATTTTCAAGCACTGCCGAGCCAAGCAACCTGCACTCAGCATAATGTTTATTAACCGGCGATATCAATACACCCATACCTTTTTGCGTGCCGGTTTTGCTATAATCAACGTGTAGCGATATAAAGGCGCCGGCGCTTTGCGATTGAGCAATGGCAATACGGTCTTGATCGCTCATTAATGCATTGTTATTACGGGTAAGCACAACCTCAACATTGTAATTTACAGAAAGTTCTTTCAACTTCTGCGCAATGCGCAGGGTAATGTCTTTTTCTGTAATGCCGTTAACGCGCAGGCCATCGTCAGTACCACCATGGCCGGCATCAACAATTACTTTAAACACAGGCCTGGCAGGTGTGCTTATAAAAACATCCTGCACGGCAACAGGCTTATCTTTTTTAAGCCTGAAGGCAAACAGCATAACAACACTGGCCAGCAGCGGCAGCACCATTAGCCTGCGCGCATAGCTGTAACGTGGTTTGGTTAAATTGGTCAGCATATATAATCTTCTTTTTATGGGTGAATACGCAAATGATTGCGCCGGTGAAAAAATACTTTTACCATATTGCGATGTTAGCAGCATAGCGGCAAAGGCCGCGCCATCGTTGTTTTCAATAGCTTTTTCGTCGGCAATAAATTCGTGCAGCAGGTACAACTCTTTTTGAATAAACCAGTAAAAAGGGTTTATCCAGCATACGGCCAATACCAGTTGCATGCAAAGCTTATCCCAGGTATGTTTTTGGCGAATATGGGTAAGCTCATGTTGCAATATTTGGCGGCCCGTTGTTTCATTCAGGTCAATATCGCTGCGCCAAAAAAGGTTTTGCAGGAAAGAGAACGGGGCCTGCGAAAGGTCTGTATTAATAAAATCAAACTCGCCCATGCTGGTGGTTGAGTACTGCTTTTTAAAAGCATAAATTTTTTGTACCCGCCATAATATCAACCCAATAAATACCAGGCTAACCAGCGTGTATATAATGGCCGGCGCCTGCTGCCAGTTAATGCTAAAGGTGCTGTTTTGGTTTACGCTTACCTCGCCACCCTGCACATACATAACATTCATCAAAGCAATGGCCTTATCGTTATTGCTGTTAATGGTAAACCAGTTTATGTTAAGCAGTGGCAGCAACAGGCTTGCAGCAATAGTAGCCAGCAGGTAAAAGCGGTTGTAATAGTGAAACCTTTTGTTGCGCAAAGCAAGCCTGTAATACAGCAGCAGTATGCCGCTGCAGGCAATAACCTTTAACAGGTAAAATGCAAATTGTTGCATGGCAATACGTTTTATTTGTTCTTTAATTGTTTTAGCAATACTTCAAGGTCTTCAACGCTCATTTTATTTTCTTCCACTAAAAAAGAAACAGCTTTGGTAAAGTTGCCGCCAAAATAACCTTTCACTAAGCCGTTAACGGTGTTTTTAAAATACCCTTCCTTAGTTATAAGCGGTTTGTACAGGTGCATGCGGCCATAAGTTTCTGTTTCAACAAACTTTTTCTCCACCATAATCTTAAGCAGTGTGGCAACGGTATTGCTGTGGGGTTTAGGATTGGGCATTGCTTCAACAATGTCTTTTAAAAAACCTTCCTCAAGCTGCCATAACACCTGCATTACCTGTTCTTCAGCCTTGGTTAATGTTTTCATGTTGTGTATGTAGTATTTTAATTTTTTTTGGACGATTAAGTACTATAACTAAATTGTTAGTCAAACATAAAACTAATTTTTTAGTTGTACAACTAATTTTTTAGTTAAAGTTTTGTTGGGGAGATGGAATGCAAATTTTCATGATTGAAAGGAGCAAAGGATTTTGATGAGATGCAGCGCTGTCTTTTTAATCACCCTTTCACCTTTCAATCCACTAACTTGCATAATCAGTAAAAACATAATAATCACTGGCTCATCATGCAAATCATCCGCACAGGCACCCAACCATCAGGCAAAGGCCCCGCAGAATATTTTACCGGCACCGTTCGTATTGACCCGCTGTTTAACCCGCCAGACCCAGCACGTGTTGCCATGGCGCATGTAACGTTTGAGCCGGGTGCACGCACTGCATGGCATACGCACCCGCTGGGCCAAACATTAATAGTTACCTCAGGCAGCGGCCGGGTGCAACGCGGGGGTGGCGCAATTGAAGAAATTCATGCCGGTGATGTGGTGTGGTTTGCACCGAATGAAAAGCACTGGCATGGTGCATCGCCCACAACCGCTTTAAGCCATATTGCTATTCAGGAAAAATTAAACGGTTCACCGGTTGACTGGATGGAGCATGTAACAGATGAAGAATATAACAGCGCTGGATAGTTTATTTTAACCGGTTGCAACCTAACATATTTTGCTTAAATACTAAACACACAATAAAATGCGCCTAAAAAAATGTGCACCAGGGCCATTGGCAGTTATTATAACTCTGCTGGTGCTTGTAGTATGCGATACCGCTGCCGCGCAAGATAAAAAACAAATGGTACGATTGGCAAAACTGGTAATTGATTCAACGCAACTGGAAACTTACAAGGGCTTGCTTAAAGAAGAAATAGAAACATCGGTTCGCCTTGAGCCGGGTGTACTTACCCTGTACGCTGTTGCCGAGAAAGATCATCCAACCCACATTACCATATTGGAAATATACGCTGACGAAGCGGCATACAATGCGCATTTGCAAACACCGCATTTTATAAAATATAAAACCGGAACAACTGGTATGGTAAAATCGCTTGAGCTGGCGAAGGCTGACCCGCTTGTACCCGGTATGAAGATAAAAGGGTAATACACACCTGCAGTTTATACTCGCCACGCCTTTCACCGAAAAATTTACCCTAACGCACCGTGTTTAGTTTTACCTTAACAGGTGTTTGCTTCATTTTTGTGGCTAAACTTTTAACCGCGAAAAACAATGAAAAGACTATCCATTGCCCTTTTAGTACCCGCTCTTATGGTATTTTCGGCAGTAAGCGCCCAGATTAAAGTAAATATTAATGTTGACCTGCAGCCAGACTGGGGCCCTGTTGGCCACGACCACGTTGATTATTATTACCTGCCCGACATTGACTGCTATTACGATGTACCCAACCACCAATATGTGTATCACAACGGGGGTATGTGGAGAAGGGCAGCCACCCTGCCGGCAAGCTATGGCAACTACGATGTGTACAAAAGCTACAAAGTGGTAATTAACGGCCAGCCAAAACCTTACCTGCACAACAAAACGTATAAAGTAAAGTATGCAAGCTTTAAAGGCCACGAAAGCGACCCTGTTATAAGGGACAGCCATGAAGACAAATACAAAAGAGCACGAGATAACCATTATGGCCGTCGTGACGATAATGACCATCACGACAACGGGAAACATAAAGGCGAAAAACGCCACTAGTTGAGTTGAATTTATGTGAGGGGTGCTACAACAAACAAATAGCCGCGCTAACTGCGCGGCTATTTGTTTGTATGTGCTTTACTAAAACACTGCGCACAGGCTACATGATGCTTTACACCTTCTTAGCAATTTCCTGCGCCAAATTTTTTATACGGTTTTTTAATATGTCGGGCGTTAGTATTTCTGCCCTGTCGCCAAACATCATATACCATCTTGCAAACCCTTCAATGGAGGCTGATAAAAACGTCATCTCAACTGTATCACCCAGGTCAGTCTCAGACACATAGCCATTATAATATTTTTGTTCACCCAGGTAGCGTATGGTATCTTTGGTAATACGCATAACCACTTTATGCAATTCAGATTCATCTTTGGTTATCTGCTCCAGGTAACTCTTTAAAGAAGGGTGCTCCTTATCAAACTTTTCATCTGTTATGGTAACGCGCAACATACGGTCAGTACGAAAATTACGGTAATCGCCGCGCAACCGGCAAAACGCAATAAGGTACCAGTAGTTGCCCATGTAAAATACGCCCACCGGTTCAATATAACGGTCGCTGGCGGTGGGCGCATTTAATGCAGCGTATTTTATATACAGCACATTTTTACCCGAGATGCTTTTTAAAATATTCTGCAGCGGGTTAACAGTTTGTTTGGCGTTTTGCTGTGTGCGGTTTTTAAGCACTTCAATATTTTCATCAATATTTTCCAGCAGGTCTTTTTCGGTGCTGCGCAAAACCGCGCGTACTTTATACATGGCGCTTTTATAGCCCTCCTCTGTGCTGTTATCGGTAAACTTCTCTATCAGTTTTTCGGCGGTTAAAAATGCAGTGGCCTCCTCGCGTGTAAACATAACGGGCGGCAGGCGGTAACCCTCCATAATACTGTAGCCAACACCCGCCTCGCCAATAATGGGTATGCCCGCTTCTTCCAGCGTTTTTACATCGCGGTACACCGTGCGAAGGCTTATGTTAAAACGCTCCGCAATGTCCTGCGCCTTAACAACCTTTTTTGATTGCAACTGAATAAGTATAGCGGTAACACGGTCTATGCGGTTCATGGGGGGAAGGTAAGGAAAAGGTAACATTGTTATGTGCCAGGCATCACATTAAAGATGTTGTGAAAGAAAATCCAAAATCGTTTGTAACCCTTAATGCCTCATAATAGTTATTTATTTTAGTGCAATTAAACTCAACCCTTTAATGTTTGCAAAAAATCTCTTGTTTATTTTGTTTGCCCTGATAACCACAAATTCATGGTGCCAAACTGAGTACACCGGAAAAACCAGGCAAGATTCAATTAATGCCTTGATGAGTGTTATAAAATCCATGGATACGTACGTGCAACCAGATTCAAACGATGCCGGATGGCAATATTATACCTTTCTGTTTTTGAATGAATTGAGTTCCGATGAAGATTGGATAAAATATTCAACTGCGCAAAACCCCTGTTTACGAATTTACAGCTACGCAGCCTTAGTAAGCCGCAATTATAAAGGTATTAATGCGTTACACAAAAAACTGTTGTTAGATAAAGCCAGTCTGTCAACGAATAAAAAATTATCTATCGCCACTACAACAGTAAGTTCCGTTATTAAAACGCAAAAAATAGAACAATTATTTGCAAGTAAAAGAGGCAAGGAGATAATGGCTGAATTCGATGAAGATAAAAAATTGAAAGAGTACTCGTTCAGGTTAGTGGTTGGCTGGCGTGACGATCATCATTTAAAAACAAGGAAAGATACCATCAATGCGATAAAAGATGTTATGAGGGAGAGAAAAACAGCGGAATCGTCTGGGGTCGGTTTTATGGGTACGCCATCCATGCAATACTATCGCTTTTACTTTTTAACTACGATTTGTACTACAAACGATTGGTTAGAAATGATCAATGATAGCAGCGCCTGCGTTCGATACTACAGCTATCAAGCATTGAAATGTAAAGGATATGAAAAACTTGATTCAATCAAGAATGCGTTGAAAAATGATACAACCCGAATCGGCTATATGGAAACCTGCGTTTATGGCGTAACTTCTGTGGCAGGGTCTCTTGAAAAATCTGCAATATGGATAGCATGCACTGCTGATGATTTTTTTAAACTTGTTGGTGAGAACAGTTTTTATCAAACAGTATTTTTTGACGCATTGTTTAGTAATGATTTTAAGGGTTATAATATGATGCGCTGAACCGAGTTGCCAATTTCTCTCTTTACCGCATCTTTACACCCAAAACAGGAAAACATGGATGTTTTTATTGGAGACAAAGAAGAAATAGCGGTCGAAATAAGATCGGCGCATATTGACGGCAATAAAAGCCTGGTGGGTAATGCCAGGATTTGGCTTGGTAATAATTTCTTCGGAACTATATACGATCACATACACCTGAACGGTTACCTGTTAGGTGGTTTATTTCAAATTGATACAGTTCCCGTATTTGATAATCAGCAATCTTTTCAACGTTGTAAAAGCACATTCGATTATCTCTATGAAAGCTTGTCTGATGAAGAGGAGGCTAAAGTAATGGATGCACAAAGTTATTTAGTAAATTTTGGAACTTTGACAGATATGTTCACAATTTTCTCATACAAAAGTGGAGATGCTATTACCATCACATGGAAAATTAGGAACAATGATGAATTCAATTATAATCGCTTTGAGGATTTAAAGAATTATCCGCAAACGGTGTTTAGCTATACAATGAACTTTCGTAAGTTTAAACAGTTTATTGAGGATGTCGAAAGATTTATTTTGGCCTTATAATTTCTTCCATTGAGGTCTTGATGGAGGTTTTCTCTAGGGATAGCTTAAATATTCCTGTACTCTTTTAAGCGGATCTTTTTGGTTGGGGAATTTTTTATAAGCCAAATTAAATACAGCATCTAAAAACGCATAGTATATTGGTTTTTCTTTTCGTTTGGGTGACCATGTACTAAAACTGGAATGTTTGCCGTCCTGGTCAATATCGGTCATTACAGACATCCCGTCAAACCCGATTTTAGATGTATCATCCGGAATATTTAATAATGATAAAGTATCCAGGTCGTTAAAAAAGCCGGCAATATCTTGCTTAGATAAGATGGTGGTATCTGCCAACCTTGTTAACCTGTTGTTTTTAAACACTATTGATAATATGTCTGCCTTACCAGTTTTAGTATTGACGTTTATTGTAACAGGTCCGTCAAATGAAAGGGAAAACTCAACCTTCATAACAAGACTACCGGGGATGGTTGTAACTTTTTTATGACCACAACTTAGCAAGCAAAGTAGAATCAATACAAGGCTTAGGGCTTTCATTTATATTATGTTGTATATAAAAATACAAAACTTAGCTTATTTGAATTCCTGTCTTCTAAATACTTATCGCATCTCGGCCCCTGCATAATCAAAAAGCATTCTTAGCGCAGTAACGAGATTTAATCCAACACTCCATCTGTACACGAATGTGTATTTGGGCGAATCATTATCCGTTCCTGCTTTTTTATAACCATAAACCATTACATAATCTCCGTCAAGGCCGTGCACACCGTTATCTTCTTTAAGCCCCCACAGGTCCGCGTTGTCTAAAGCATATTTAAAGTCATCCCATTTTGCGGGTGTTAATATTTTTTTATAGTCCTTAAAAATCTGCTTGACGTTTAATGTGTCTGACAATCTTCCATATTCTACATAGTACAACTTGATACTATCCCGCTTTTTTGTAAGTGTAAGGTAATGCTGCACACGGGAAAATGCACGGCCGTAAATAAACCTGAAACCCTCATCTATATCCATGTCTGCCAGCTTTGCCTGGTGTACAAAGCTATCTTCAGCCTGCCGCCCATGGTTTATTTGTTTCTTAATTACCTCTCGGCGTTGCAGTTCTTTAAAGAATTGAGTACTGTCACCCAGGTACGCTTTTAACATTTTATAGTTGTCTTCACTCGTATCTATTCCCAACGAATCATGATACCGAAAATATTCTTGTATAACAGAATCTTTGTACGAATAGCGGGGTAGTTTATTACTGTTGCATGCAACAACCAGCACAGTTACAAATAATAACAGCAGCTTCATGGCTTAAGGGGGTTTGAGTACTTACTATAACCGTTTAGAGGTAAAAATATTGTTTTCCTGCCCCCAAAACCTTAAAGTATATTTGCGCATCGAAAAAATGATGAGTGCATGACGATTAGTTATAACTGGCTTTGCGATTACCTGCCGGAGACCATTGACCCGGAAAGATTGAGTAAGATATTAACCTCTATAGGGCTTGAGGTGGAAAGCCTGGAAAAATACGAAAGTATTAAGGGCGGCCTTGAAGGCCTGGTGGTGGGCGAAGTGCTGGAGGCCGGCCAACATCCCAATGCCGATAAATTAAAGCTTACCAAAGTATCTGTTGGCAAAGGTGAGCCATTGAACATAGTTTGCGGCGCGCCCAATGTGGCTGCAGGCCAAAAGGTTATTGTGGCTGGTGTGGGCGTAACTATTCACCCTATAAAAGGTGATGCCATTACTATGAAACTGGCAAAAATTCGCGGCGAAGAAAGCCAGGGCATGCTTTGCGCGCAAGACGAGGTAGGTATTGGCGAAAGCCACGAAGGTATTGTAGTACTGCCTGCCGACGCAGTGGTGGGCAACCCGGTAAAAGACTACTTTCCCGTTTATAACGACTGGATATACGAAATTGGCCTTACCCCCAACCGGATGGATGCCATGAGCCACCTGGGCACCGCCAAAGATGTGTGCGCCTACCTTAGCCACCACAGCAAAAAGCCTGCAAGGCCCAAACTGCCGTTTATTAACCAGTTTAAGGCAGATAACCATAACGTTACCGTAAAAGTTACGGTTGAAAATACGGCAGCCTGCCCGCGCTATTCAGGCGTTACCATTAGCGGCGTTACTGTACAAACCTCACCGCAATGGTTGCAGGATAAACTAAGGGCTATTGGCCAAAGGCCTATTAATAACATTGTTGATATAACTAATTTTATTCTGCACGAAACGGGCCAGCCCCTGCATGCTTTTGATGCAGATGCTATTACAGGCCAGCATATAATAGTTAAAAACCTTACAGAAGGTACTCAGTTTTTAAGCCTTGACGGCAAGGAGCGTAAGCTTAGCGCTGAAGACCTTATGATATGCGATGGTGAAGAAAAACCTATGTGCATCGGCGGTGTATTTGGCGGCCTTAACAGCGGCGTTAAAGAAACCACCAGGAATATATTTTTAGAAAGCGCCTGGTTTAACCCGGTTAGCATTCGTAAATCATCGTTCAGGCATGGGCTGCGTACCGAAGCTGCTACCCATTTTGAAAAAGGTGTTGATATTTCTGCCTGCGTTACGGTGCTTAAACGTGCTGCCCTTTTAATAAAAGAACTGGGTGGCGGCGAAATTAGCAGCGATGTGGTTGATGTGTACCCCCAGCCAAAGCAAAAGGCAGAGGTGGTGTTGAAGAACCATTACCTTAAAAAGCTTAGCGGTAAAAATTATCATTCAGATACGGTAAAGAAAATACTAACCAGCCTTGGCTTTGAAATTATGCGCGAAGGTGCAGATGAACTTTGGGTATTGGTACCATTCAGCAAGCCTGATATTAGCCTGCCTGCAGACGTGGTGGAGGAAATTGTGCGTATTGACGGGCTTGATAATATTGATATTCCGGCAAGCATCACCATTTCACCGGCGGTGGATGAACTGGGCTTAAAGGAAGGGCTTCGCGAAAAAATGAGCAACTACCTGGTGGGCCTTGGCTTTAATGAAATACTAACCAACAGCATTACCAACAGCAGGTACTTTGATGAAGCTACCCTTGGCCACACCGTTAAGATGATAAACAACCTTAGCGCCGACCTTGATGTGCTTCGCCCGGCTATGCTGGAAACAGCGCTGGAAAGCATTGCTTACAATATTAACCGTAAAAATGCAAGCCTCGCTTTTTTTGAGTTTGGTAAAACATATTCGGTAAAATCTGCAGGACATTATAAGGAAGACGAACATTTTTGCGTTTATCTAACCGGTGCGGCAAATATACCGGGCTGGCGTACTACGCAAAAATCGCATGATGTTTATTCAGCCAAAGGCATTGCGGCAGCATTGCTGCAACTAACCGGCCTGGGTGATGTACATATTAATGAACCTGCTGCCACAGCAACAGGCACGCAATATGCCGTAAAAAGCCGCACCACGGTTGTTGCGCACATAACTGAGGTAAGCGCTGCACACCTTGCTGTGTTTGACATTAAGCAGCCTGTTTATTGGATAGATATACAATACGGTGCACTGCTGCAATTATTGGAAAAGAAAAAAATTGTATACGCGGAAGTGGCAAAATTTCCGCCGGTTGAACGCGATCTTGCATTTGTGGTGAATAAAGAAACTACTTATGCCGATGTTGAAAAAGCCGTTAAGAAAACTAATATAGTTAAACTGCAGACCGTGCGTTTATTTGATGTGTTTGAAAGTGAGAAGCTTGGTGCAGGCAAAAAATCTATGGCGGTTAACTTTACCTTTTTAGACGACGAAAAAACCCTTACGGATAAAGAGACGGATGGCATGATGCAAAGAATAATAGGGTCGCTGGAGAAAGAAGTACAGGCGGAAATTAGGAAGTAAAAACCCTCACCCCCACCCCCTCTCACCAAAGGGCGGGGGGAACCACATTAACGGTGCGAATTAACCAAAGCAAGGAGTGAAATCTTCTACATCGGAACATAAAACTTAGAATAGAAAACCTAAAACATCCCATTGGCGTTTGACGAACAAATAAAAAGCCTTCATCAGAAACTACAGTTGCTGCTTAAAAACTACCAGCATCTGCAAAAGCAACATGCTGCCCTTAAAAAGGAAGCAGATGGCCAGCGCCTGTTATTGAAAGAGAAGAATGAACTGGTGCAACAGTTGCAGGAAAGAATTGATGTGGCAAAACTGAACGCATCTGCCATGAGCCCCGAAGAAAAAAAGCAGCTTGAACAGCGGATAAACGGCTACCTGGCCGAAATTGAAAAATGCATTGTTTTATTAAACTCCTAACAGATGGCTGAGCTTATACCTGTAAATATTTTAATTGGCGACCGCACCTACCGCATTAAAATTGAACCTTCAGACGAGGAGAAGCTGCGCAAAACCGTAAAATTCATCAACGACAAAATACTGGAATTTAAAACCGCCTTTGCCGGTAAAGACATGCAGGATTATATTGCCATGGCCTTTTTATGGTTTGCTACCGAACAAACCAACAACGGCCACGAGCAAATGATGATGCGCGAACTGAGTGACAAAATGCTGGTGATGGAAGGTTTGATAGATAAAGCCCTGGCAGGTTAATAAATGTGCACCTAACCTTGTTTGGCTACCTTGCCAGTGTACTGTAGCGAAAGCTCGGCAAACCTGTATCCCGGTTTCTTCCCAAAATATTTTTCAAGGCAGCTTCATTGCTGCTGACATACCGTTGTCACTACCCGGTTTTAGTTTGCATGCATTATTAAAAAAAATTCGTCATGCACAACGAAAAATATTGGATAATAGTAGCCAGTAAAAACCATGCAGCACATGGCAAACAACAGGGCATTGCGCAGGCATGCCACGGTAAAGCAGCGCCGCTTAAACGTATGAAGGTAAACGACTGGGTTGTTATTTACTCATCAAAAGACAGCTTTCCCGTCGGGGATAAATACCAAAAGTTTACAACCATTGGGCAGGTAAAAGATGAAACGGTTTACCAGTTTGAAATGAGCAGCAGCTTTAAACCCTTCCGCAGGAATATTACTTATTACGACTGCGAAGAAGTTTCTATCTTACCACTGGTAAACGAGCTGGAGTTTATTCAAAATAAAAAACAATGGGGCTACCCCTTCCGCTTTGGTTTTTTTGAAATAAACGAGCACGATTTTAATTTAATAGCAAAGCAAATGCTGCAACAGGCAGTTGTATAAAACAGCGTAGTATGTCACCAACTTTTTTTGCCACACCAGCCCACTTTAGAAAATGGCTGCAAAAGCACCACGCAAAAGAAACGGAGCTGTATGTTGGTTTTTATAAGGTTTCGTCGGGCAAACAAAGTATTACCTGGCCGCAAAGCGTTGATGAAGCGCTTTGTTTTGGCTGGATAGATGGTGTGCGCAAAAATATAGATGCTGATAGCTATTACATACGCTTTACACCACGCAAGCCTGGCAGTATTTGGAGCGCGATAAACATAAAAAAGATTGAAGAGCTTACTGCCAAAGGCTTAATGCAACCGGCAGGGTTAACTGCCTACAGCAAAAGAGCAGAAGGCAGGTCCAAAATATATTCTTATGAAAAAGAGCCTGTTACATTAAGCAAGGCGTACGAAAAAATATTTAAGGCCAACAAAAAGGCCTGGAAGTTTTTTCAGTCACAGCCGGCCTGGTACCAGCGGGTAAGCGTTCACAGGATAATGACGGCCAAACAGGAAGCCACGCAGTTAAAAAGGCTGGAACAATTAATAAAAGACAGCGAGGCAGAAAAAACAATAAAGGAATTGAGTTATGGTAAGAAAAAATGATGCGGCAGGCCCAAGACCCTGAAGGTCGTCAAAACGCTTGCCTGTCGCCTGCCATCGTAATTTATGTATGCTGTTTGCTTTCCCGGCCTCTTTATCCGGCGGTTAACATTCCCTAATTCCTTAACTTGCGCAACAGCCGTTTTACTTATACATAAATCGAAAAAAATCCAAACAACAGCACATGAAACGTTTGTCCCTCTTCTGCCTTGTTCTTGCCTGTTTTAGCTTTTCTTCTGCACAATCTTTTTATGAAGAAACCCCCGCAGCAAAACATTGGGTGGACAGCGTATTTAAAAAGCTTAATAAAAAGCAGCGCATTGCGCAACTGTTTGTTATAAGGGAAAGTAGCCGCGATGGCAATGGCAAGCCTGTTTTTTTTGATTCTGCTGTAACAGCTTATATACAAAAATATAATGTGGGCTCAATATGCCTGTTCCAGGGAAACCCTACCGAGCAGGCCAATTTTATTAATAAGTACCAGGGCCTTGCCAAAACGCCTTTAATGGTTTCAATTGACGGGGAAATGGGGCTGGGCATGCGTATGGTTGACAGTGTAATGAAGTTTCCTGATAACATTACACTGGGCGCGGTAAACGATGCAGGCCTGCTGTACCGCATTGGCACTGCTATTGGCCTGCAATGCAAAAGGCAGGGTATACAGGTTGATTATGCACCGGTAGTTGACATTAATAATAACCCCAACAACCCGGTTATAGGCTTTCGCTCATTTGGTGAGGATAAGTACAAAGTAGCATTGTTTGGCACTCAAATAATGAAAGGCATACAGGGGCAGGGCGTTATGGCCACCGCCAAACATTTTCCCGGCCATGGCGATGTGTCTGTTGACTCGCACTTCGACCTGCCTGTTATAAACAAGCCCATGTCAGTAATTGATACGCTGGAACTATACCCTTTTAAACAACTTTTTAAAGAAGGTGTGGGCAGTGTAATGATAGCGCACCTTAGCATACCAGCTATTGATACCGCGGCGCATTTACCTACATCGTTATCAGAAAAAAATGTTACTGAGCTGCTGCATAATAAGCTTGGGTTTAAAGGCATATCCTTTACCGACGCGTTGGAAATGCAGGGCGTAGCTAAATATTACCCCGGCAGCGATGGCGCACTGCAATCGCTTATTGCGGGTAATGATATGCTATGCCTGCCCGGTGACGTTGACGGTAGCATTAACAGGATTAACAAGGCGGTTAAAAAAGGCATATTGAATAAAGATGATATTGATGCAAGAATAAAAAAAGTGCTGCTGGCAAAATACCATTTGGGGCTAAACCAATTACAGCCGGTTAAAACCGGCGGCCTGGTTAACGACCTGAATACAAGCGTACCGGCTTTACGCAAAGAAGTAGCCGAACATGCACTTACCTTGCTTCGCCTTAAACAGCCACGCCTGCTGCCTTTACAAAAAGGGTTAAAGATCGGCTATTTAGCGTTGGGCACAAATGCAGGCAATACCCTGGCAAGCTTGCTGCAACAGGCTTATAATGCAGATACTTATTTATTTAGTTATAAAGATGGCGGTACAAAAGCAGACAGCATTTATAACGTCATGCTTGGCAAATACGATGTTGTTATAATAGGGCTGCACAAATTAAACAAATACCCCGCAGGCAATTATGGCATAAGCAACGATGCACTGGAACTGGCTAAAAGAATACAAAACAGCATGCCCGCTGTTACAATGGTATTTGGTAACCCATACGCGTTAAAGTTTGTTGATGCATCGCAAAACCTGGTGGCATGTTATGAGGATGATGCCATTTTTCAACAGGCGGCGTTTAACTGGCTGCAGGGCGAATTTTATGCAAAAGGCAGCTTACCGGTAACAGTAAGTGATGAGTTTCATTATGGTTATGGTATAGCTGATTCGTCTGTACTTCCCCTTGCCACACCTGAAACACAGGGCATGAGCAGCAGCGTATTGAATAAAATTGACAGCATTGCTACCGATGCCATTGCACAACATGCCACGCCCGGCTGCGTTGTGCTGGTTGCTAAAAACGGCAAAGTGGTATTTAACCGTGCTTATGGTTATATGACGTATGACAGCACAGAAAAAGTAACCACAGCCAGCATGTACGATCTTGCAAGCGTAACAAAAATATCGGCCACCACGGTATCGCTAATGAAGCTGTACGAAGAAGGCAAGCTTGACCTGCATAAAACACTTGGCGATTACCTGCCATGGGTTCGTGGTACTGACAAGGCTGGGCTTACAATTGAAAAAATAATATTGCACCAGGCAGGGTTAAACGCATTCATACCATTTTATAAAGAAACGATTGACTCAGCTACAGGCATACCGAAACCGGGATTTTACAAATCAACGCCTGATTCATTCTACAGTGTGCGTGTGGCAGATAATATGTATATGCGTAAAGACTGGGTTGATACCATGTATAAACGCATACTCAACAGCAAACTTGGCCCGCAGGATAAATATGTGTACAGCGATAATGACTTTATTTTTATGGGTAAGGTTGTTCAGCAAATAACAGGTTTGCCACTGAACGAATACGCAAAACAAACTTTTTATGACCCGCTTAATATGGCGAGCACTACTTTTAAGCCCCGCGAACACGAACCATTGAACAGAATTGCACCCACGGAAAAGGAAAAGTATTTTCGCCTGCAGCAAATACGCGGCGACGTGCACGACCCCGGCAGCGCTATGTTTGGCGGTGTGGCCGGCCACGCAGGCTTGTTCAGCGATGCGTACGACCTTGCAAAGCTTTACCAGATGCTGGTAAATGGCGGCGAGCTAAATGGGGTACGTTATTTAAAAAAAGAAACCATTGATTATTTTACTGCGTACCATAGCGATATTAGCCGTCGCGGGCTTGGCTTTGATAAACCCGAAAAAGACAATGCCACCCGCAAACCTGTGGACGCATACCCCGCAAAGCCCGTATCGCCGCTTACATACGGGCATACAGGCTTCACAGGCATTTGTGTATGGGTTGACCCCGCGTATGATTTGGTATATATTTTCCTGAGCAACCGCGTTAACCCTGAAGGTGGCGATAACTTAAAGCTTAGCCACATGAATGTAAGAAGCAATATACAGGAGACGATCTATAAGAGTTTTGAGAAGTAAACCAATTTGAAAATTTGGGAATTTGAAGATTTGAAAATGAGTTCTCACCGTTGCAATCAGCCGTAGATACTCAGCCTGTTGCAAATCCCCCTTTAGTGCCTCCCCCGAATTTATTTCAGGGGATAGGGACTGTGAAACTGAAGGACTCGCTTTCAAATTTTCGCTTCAATATGCGCCGTAGGCGCTACCTGTTTGTAGAAATATATAAGGCAATGCATCGTGCCGCTCAATGGGGCGATGTCATTAAGTTAAAGGATTTGTGAGCCGAAGCATCGGGCACAAATCCGGGCCAGGCTGCCCGCGCTTGTGTCTCACAAGCGCTACAAGGGCTTCTCCCCGATGTTTGTAATAGGCGCCTGTTTTTAACTTAATGACATTGCAAGTAGTGGGTATCCTAATATTATGCAAGAAGTTCTGTGAGGAAACAAGCGTCATCAACAGAAATTTGAAATACGGCGCGCCCTAAATGTGTTGGTGTTTAATTTACATAAACTTAGTAAATTTATATAACCACGTAGTTTATCACCCAGTTGTAAACAGTATTGAAGATGCTGGAAGAATATCACATAAGAGTTAAAAAAGACTATGCAGTGTCGCTGATTGAACTGCTCAGGAAAGATGACGCCATTGAAGATCTTGAATTAGTAGAGTTTGAATTGGCAGAATCTCAAAAAGCAGCTATTGACAAAGAGTTAGCCTTAATAGATGACAACCCCGGCTATTTAAAAAAAATGGGACGATGTAAAACAGCGTTTTAAAAAACCATGATTTGGTGTATATATTCTTAATCGACCATGTTAGGCATGATGGCAGTAATAACCAAAAACTAAGCCTCATAAATGTATGTAATAATATCCAAGAGACTATATATTTGTGAGTTTTGGGAGGTGAGGATAGGCAAGTGATATTAATAGAAAAAATATATTGTAGAAATATCTATGCATCACCTAAATAAACCCTATAGATAATAAAATGAATATCGAAAAACTTCAAAGTCTATCAAATATTGATTTGAATTTTATTCAAAGTGAGAATAATGTCAAGTATAAAATTGTTATTCCTTTCCTTCAAGCATTTAATCACAATGATTTAGACTTAGAACACGCTGCGCAAGGCAGTAGAATTGACATTAATATTGGAAATAGAATAATAATTGAAACAAAAGCTTTAAGTCAAAATATTAATACACATATTCAACAACTTGCAGATTATTGCGGAAGAGAACTACCGGTTTTGGCTATACTTACGAATGGGAAACAGTTTAGAATTTATTCACCACAATGGCGATACCTTAAAGCTTTTGCAGATAAAGTAATTTATGATTTCGAACTTAAAGATTTAAGTGATATAAATCTTTTAAATCGTCTTGAAAAAATTCTTGATTTTGGTAATTATAATTCTTTAGTGTTTATTGAACATATTGAACAAAGAGAAAAGGAAATATTGAAAATTAAATCACAAATTGACGAATTAAAGGTTTTAAAAAAGGGCGAAGTTAGTGAGGTAAAAAACGAAATCTCCGGGATCAAAAGTCAAATTCAAGAATTACTTGAGCAGATAAAATTAAAAGAACAATTCGTTTTAGATATTGAAAATGGTAGAATACCGGAACTTGATAGTCTTGCTTCAGATTATCTAATTCCTTTTATATTAACTAAGCCGACAATTGTAATCCCAAAAAATTCAATAGTTCAAAAAGAATCAACAATTCCAACGACACCGGTATCGGCTAATTCAGCTAAAAGAATTGGACAAAAGTTAACCATAAATTCTCCAAAAAATGGCATACTTGCCTACGGTTACCTTTTAGAAAATGAGGAATTTGTGGTTGAAAAAGGTTCGATTATTTCAGAAGGTACTGCTCCTAAATTTCAAACAAGCGCCAGAAAAGCATATGAATTAAGAGAACTTTTTTTGAGACAAGGTGTTATCAATTCTCAAAGGCAGTTTACTACCGACAGAACATTTAATTCAATAAGTCAAGCCGCAAGCGTAATAATGGGTGATAGCAAAAATGGGAATAAAGAATGGATAGCCATTTAACATAATTCAATCAAAATACACTTTGCGGGGTCTTCTTGCTCAACCAAATATTCAATCTCTGGCACACCTTCTGCCTTACATATCCGCATGAAGGCAGTCAATCATCAATTTTATTCAGGCACCAGCGGTTTGGTGTTGCCCGTGCCTAACAAGCAGGCTTTTCCACCGGAGTATAAGAATAAAAGCAGGCTTACCTATTATGCGTCTTTATTTAACAGCCTTGAAGTAAACAGCAGCTTTTATAAAATTCCCATGGCTGCTACGGTTAAAAGATGGGCAGCAGAAGTGCCGGATACCTTTCAATTCACTTTTAAACTGTTCCGGGAAATAACACATAACAAAGGGTTAGAATTTGACAAGTCACTTGTAGAACGCTTTATGACGATAATTAACGGTACAGGTAATAAAAAAGGCTGCCTGCTGGTTCAGTTTCCCGCAAGCACAACGATAAATCTTCCTCAACTAAAAAAGCTATTAAGCTGCATCCAAAAATTTAATAAAAAGCCCGCGTGGAATATAAGTGTTGAGTTCAGGCATACATCATGGTATTGCTCAGACACTTACCAGTTACTGCAAAAACACAATGCCGGCATGGTGATACATGATATGCCTAAGTCTGCTACACCATCAATACTACCGTGGACTAAGTTTATTTACCTGCGCTATCATGGCCAGGCAGGCGATTACAGAGGTAGCTATTCCATCGATTTCCTGCAACAGCAGGCAACCATGACAACAGGTTGGATAAAGGCCGGGCATATTGTGTATGCCTATTTCAACAATACCATTGGCGATGCGGTTAGCAATGTGGCTGATATAACCAGGCTGGTTGCATCCCCCCAGCCAAACCCACAACCCCACAAAGGGGGCTAAAAACAGGCAGAACTAACAAAGTGATGATTCGTGTTGAGATTCACGATTGCCGGTTCGCGAAAAAAATCACATCTTTGTAAAGCACTCGGTTAATAAAAACCGTTTTCAACCAGGCCGTATCATGAGGCGGCCCTACAATAACAACACACAACAATTATGAAAAAATTGACCCGGGTTTTTTTAATGGTGCTGGTAACGGCATCTATTTTTACAGCATGCCATAAGGCAGGCAACAAACAGAGCAAATACATACCTAAAGATGCTTACATGGTATTTAGCCTTAACACCAAAAGCATTTTTAGCAAAGTTAACAAGGCAAACTTTAGCGTTGATTCGCTGGTTAATATGTTTGAGGACAATAAGGACTCTGCTAAAAAAGCGCTTGCCAAATATGATGATATTAAAAACGCTGGCATTGATTTCGACCAGCCCGTACTTGCCTTCCTTAAAACGGGCGGTTCAATAATGATGGGCAATTCATTTTCAGGGGCATTTGTTCTTTCCATAAAAAGCGCTGCTGATTACGAAGCTTTCCTTAAAAAAGAGAATCCGGGCAAGGATATTAAAAAAGGCGACAACTACTCATACATGGCCCTTGGTAACGATTTTGTTGCGGGCTGGAATGATGAGGTAGCTATTTTAGCTTCAAAAAGCGGCGGAAACTCTGCACCCGGCACTTATGCAACGGGCGAAGGCACGCTGGCCCAACAATTATTAACCACTTTGTTCGCTCAAAAAGAGTCTGAATCTATCAGTTCTGTAAAAGGCTACGAAGAAATGGCTGGTAAAACTGCTGATATGGCCTTCTTCCTTAACTCTGAGGCCATGCCAGCCAACCCAATGATCTCTATGTCAAAAGCGTCTGACCTGCTGAAAGGCACTTATGCAATAGGCACGGCTGATTTTGAAGATGGTAAAATTGTAATGTCGTTTACCGGTCATTTAAGCGATGCATTGAGCGATCTGTATAAAAAATATCCCCTGCGCGCAATTGATGTAAGCATGATTGATAAATATCCCGGTAATGTACAAGGGTTTGTGGTAAGTGCATTTGATCCCCAATTAATAGCGGCATTATTAAACTACATTGGGGTTGATGTGTTGGCTAACCAGTACCTGCAACAAGGTGGCATAAACCTTACTGTTGCCGATATTTGTAAAGCCTTTAAGGGCGATTTTGCAATTGTGGGTGGTGATTTTGCCATGCAAAGTAAAACCATTACTGAAATGGGCGGTTATAAATTACCTGAACCAACAACAAGCCAGGTGCCTTCATATAAAATGGTATCAAATATTACCATAGATAAAGCTGGTTACAATAAGGTGGCATCTGTATTTGCTGAAAAAGGCATACTGGTGCAGCAAAACGGGCAATATGTTTTTCCCGGCCTTAACAACTCCGGTTTTGTTATGAACACCACTGATAATAACCTGTATTTTGCTTCCGGCGCAGATGTACTGCAGCAGTACACAGCGGGCAGCGGCAAAAATAACCTGCCTGGCGATGTACATGATAAAATAAAAGGCAAAGTATTTGCCATGTATTTTGACATAAACGGGGTTATAAGCGCCATACCTGCCGGCACAGGAGAGCAGGCATCGCTTGACAATGCAAAGTCCGTTTTTAAATATATGCTTTTTACGGGCGACAAAACAGAGGGCAAAGAGTCAACAGGCAATGCAGAACTTGTTTTAACGAATGACAAAGAAAACAGCCTGGTAACTTTTTTACGGTATGCACAACATCAGTCCGCTATTGAAAAACAGCGTAGGGCGTCATATATGCCCGGCATGACAGATTCAACAGCGACAATGGATACTATACCACCGCCGCCACCACCGGCTAAATAAACTTTAATAAAAAGGGTTGCAGTTGCAGCCCTTTTTTATTAATGGCATCAAATACCGGTACTAAAATGGTTTAACCCATAAAAAACAGGGCAACACCTTGTACCTATTTCATTTTACTGTAATTTCACGGCTCGAAATTTTAAAAGATCACATTATATGGCTGAAGTGATATTAATGCCCCGGTTAAGTGATACCATGACAGAAGGTGTTATTGCCGAATGGCATAAAAAAGTGGGCGACCCTGTTAAGAAAGGCGATCTGTTAGCTGAAATAGAAACCGACAAGGCCACTATGGAGCTGGAAAGCTACCAGGATGGTACTATTTTACACCTGGGTGCCGGCAAAGGCGCCAAACTACAGGTGAACGACCTGCTGGCTATTGTAGGCAAACAAGGGGAAGATGTTAGCGCCCTTGTTGCACAGCATAGCGGTGGTGCGGCAGCACCTGCGCCTGCTGCGGCCGAAAAACCTGCTGAGCAACCTGCGCCAACGCCAGTGCCTGCTTCAGCCCCGGCACAGCCTGCTGCGCCTGGCATTGACGTAAGCAAAATGGAAGAAGTAGTGTTGATGCCACGCCTAAGCGATACCATGACAGAAGGTGTTATTGCCGGATGGAATAAAAAAGTGGGCGACGATGTTAAAAAAGGCGAAGTATTGGCTGAAATTGAAACCGATAAAGCCACTATGGAGCTGGAAAGTTATAAAGATGGCAAACTGTTATATCAGGGCGCCAAGGTGGGCGAGAAGATACAGGTTAACGACCTGTTGTGCATAATTGGTAAGGAAGGCTTTGATGTAAATGCGGTGGTAAATGCATTAAAGGGTGGCGCACAGTCTGCACCAGCCGCGGCACCTCTACCCGCTGAACAAAAAGCGGCACAACCTGCACAGGCTGCTGCACCCGCAGCACCGGTACAGCAACAAGTGGTAAACGAGGGCAGGATACTGGCGTCGCCGCTGGCTAAAAAAATTGCCCAGGACAAAGGCGTTGATCTTAAATATATAAAAGGCACCGGTGACAACGGCAGAATAATAAAAACAGATGTAGACAATTATACTCCCGCCGCTGCGCCTGCAGCACAAGCTCAGCCGCAACAGGCAGCGCCTGCACAGGCTGCACCAAAAGCCGCAATACCACCAGCACCAGCAGGTGTGGTAAGCTTTGACGAAATACCGGTATCGCAAATGCGCAAGGTTATTGCCAAGCGCCTTGCTGAAAGCCTGTTTACCGCGCCGCATTTTTACTTAACCATGGCAATTGACATGGATGCATGTGTGGCAGCACGCGCGAAATTGAACGAGGTAAGCAAGGTAAAAATAAGCTTTAACGATATTGTGCTTAAAGCAACAGCAACAGCTTTAAAGCAGCATCCTAAGGTTAACAGCAGCTGGCTGGGCGATAAAATTCGCATTAACCACCATGTAAACATTGGTGTGGCAGTGGCAGTTGATGAAGGCCTGCTGGTGCCTGTGGTACGTTTTGCTGATACAAAAAGTCTTAGCCAAATAGGTGCGGAAGTAAAAGACTTTGCTCAAAAAGCGAAAGATAAAAAATTACAGCCTGCTGATTGGGAAGGCAGCACCTTTACCATATCAAACCTGGGCATGTTTGGTATTGACCAGTTTACCGCTATCATAAACCCGCCTGATGCGTGTATTTTAGCGGTGGGTGGCATTAGCCAGGAGCCGGTTGTTAAAAACGGGCAAATAGTTGTAGGTAATGTTATGAAGGTAACCCTTAGCTGCGACCACCGTGTAGTTGACGGAGCTACAGGCTCAGCCTTTTTGCAAACATTAAAAAGCCTGCTTGAAGAGCCGTTAAGAATTCTAATTTAGGTTTGAGTGAATGTTTGAATGTTTGAATGTTTGATTGTTTCAGTGGTTCAGTGGTTCACAAGTTCCAGTAGTTTGCGAAACTGCAAATATTCGAAACCCATAAGTTATAAAGATGAAGCCTCCTTTTAAAAGAGGGAGGCTTTATCATTTACATAAAGTAGCCAGGACATGCTTGATATAGGCGTGAATGGTTGAGTTTTTAACGGCAGGCAACTTAATACATCGTTCAAAAACTTGTGAACTATCACAGAACTTGTGAACTACCGGAACTTTCAAACGCTCAAACTTTTAAACCTTCTTAAAACACAAAGCCTCCTTGTAAAACAGGGAGGCTTTATTATTTTGTGTAAAGCTTTTATTATTAAAAACCTTATTCACCCGCAGCAGGTTCAGCAGCAGGAGCTTCCGGAGTAACTGGTGTAGGATCTGGCGCTGGGGCCGGAACAGGTGCAGGAGCCGGTTTCTTTTTAGGTGCAGCTTTTTTAGGTGCAACCTTTTTGGGAGCAGCCTTTTTAGGTGCGGCCTTTTTGGGAGCAGCTTTCTTAGGTGCAGCAGCTTTTTTAGGTGCGGCCTTTTTAGCAGCTTTTTTAGGGGCAGCTTTCTTTGCAGCCTTTTTAGGTGCAGCTTTTTTAGCAGCTTTCTTGGGGGCAGCTTTTTTAGCAACTTTTTTAGGTGCGGCTTTCTTTGCAGCCTTTTTAGGTGCAGCTTTTTTAGCGGCCTTTTTAGGAGCAGCTTTCTTCACTGCCTTTTTTGGAGCGGCTTTTTTTGCAACTTTCTTTTTATTTGCTTTTGCCATGGGATTAGTTTTATTTTTATTGAACTGTTAAGTTAAAAACATTTTTTTCATTAATCAATCTTTATTAAAAAAAAATTTATTATTTCCTGCAAAAAACTTGTTGCTAAAAAATAATAATTGCGCATAACACGCACGCAGTATAGTTTTCAGCAAAATGCGTGCTGCATGTTAAATATTGTAGTTAATTTGAAAATTATTTTTCAATCCCCTTTTATTACTGCTTAAACATGCGTAAGTTAATAACCTTGATGTTTTTAAGTTTTGTTGCAACCATTGGTTTTACGCAAAATGCGCAAGACCAGTTTTATGTATTTAAAAAAGATTGGTCGCCGGCCAAAGACTTTAATAGCGCTACCTATTTTATGCAGATGGTTAAAGATAATGATTCAGTTTTTATATGCAGGTATTACCAAAAGTTTGGCCCTATGGTGCGGCAGGAAAGTTATAAAGATTCAGGCCTTAGTATACCCCATGGTTTTTTTGCATGGTATAATAACAAAGGCATAGCAGACTCATCCGGTTATGTTATTGATGGAAGAAAAACAAGCGTATGGAATTACTTTAAAAACGATACCAAAGCTTATATGACCATGTGGTACGATAAAGGGAGATGGGAGAAGACCGAAAACCATCTTACCAACCTTGTTACTTATGCAGACGGCAGGGTAGATACTTTAGAAAAGAAAACTACAGCTAAAACAAAACAGCAAGGCGATACAGGTGTTAATGTCACCCAAATTGAGGCGCAGTTTCAAGGAGGGCCGGCCGGCTGGCAAAATTATATAGTACGTAACCTGCATATACCAGACAGACTATTGAGCATAGGCCATGGCGGCCCTGTAACCGTTGAGTTTTTAATTGATAAGGAAGGTAACGTTAAGGATGTAAGCCTGAGGCAATCCCTTGAATGGTCGGCCGATGCAGAAGCTATAAGGCTTATAAAAAGCAGCCCAAAATGGACGCCCGCTGAACAGGATGGCCGCAAGGTGTACTACCGGCAAGTGCAAAGCATTACAATGGCCATAACGCGTGATTGACAATTTATGTGAAAACATATTTTCAATAAATTTTGAAAATTCAGAAAATATATTTTAACTTTGAGGTATGAAACTGCCGGAAGCAAAAGAACAATTTATACAAAGCTGGGGTGTACTAGGCAGCCAATGGGGTATTAACCGCACTATGGCACAGGTACATGCTTTGCTGCTGGTTGCAAGCGGGCCTTTAAGTACGGACGAAATTATGCAGCAGCTTAGCATAAGCCGGGGTAATGCAAATATGAATGTGCGTGAACTGATGGATTGGAGCCTTGTACAAAAAGTAATAGTGCCCGGCGACAGGAAAGAATATTTTACTGCTGAAAAAGATATTTGGAAAGTGGCTATGTATATTATGCAGCAACGCAAAAAGCGCGAGCTTGACCCGATGCTTAAAGTACTTGCCCAGATTAATAATGTGGAAGAAGACAGGAAAGATCCTGAAGTAAAAGCGTTTACACAAACCGTTGATAATATTAAGAAATTTGCAGGCCAGGCTGAAAAAACAATGGATGTAATGATAAAGGCAGAAGAAAATTGGTTTTGGGGCAATTTTATGAAGCTGTTTAAATAATTTGAAAGGATTTATAGCAAAGCATTATCCCGCAAAAAGCGGGATTTATTTGACAACAATGTTTCATTGTTTATTGAAATTACGATACTTACAGGCAGTATGAAACACTATTATAAAATAGTAGATTTGTGGGTGCAGGGTTGTATACTTTGGGCATTTATATTCAGCTATATTATTGATGGGCCTCTTATTGAAATAATGTTTTATGTAGTGGCAGGCTGGTTTTTTATAAGCGCTATAATACATGCCTATATTACAACTGGCAGATACGAAAAATTTTATTATGTAATTGCGGTAGTAAGCTATGCAACCGTTGCTGGCTGGCCCGCTGCGTTTTTGTTTCCTCCTTTATTTTGGGTGCTTGTTTTTATACTGGTATATATTATTCCATTACTGGCATTGGCATACTTTACACTCTGCATTTTAGAGCTACGTTATTTAAAAATAATAACAACTATTGTTCAACCTTAAACCCTTACGCTTTTACAACAACATAACTAAATTAATAAACCCACTTATTATGAAACATTACTACCGAATATTTGATGCCTGGGTACAGGTAACCATACTTGCCTTGTGGCTTGTTTGTGTTGTGCTGTATAATAACATTGCAGGTGTTTTTTACTTTATTACAGGTGCCTGGTTTTTTGTTAGCCTGGTTATACACCGGGTAATATCAACTGCAAAACATAAACCAGCGTATAACATTTTTATAATAATCAGTGTAATGTTTACCAGCTTTTTTCTGTTGGGGCTGGCTATACCAGAGTTTTTTATAACGCTGTTTATGTTACTTTTTATTGGCCCCGTTATGGCCTTAACATATACCATTACCTGCTTTACTGAAATACGCAACCTGCGCAAACGCCCAATGAGTTTATTAAAATAATGGGTCATGAAAAATAAGAAAATCGTTATTGCGGGAGGCACCGGCTTTATCGGCCAGGCCATAACGGAATATTTTGGAAATGATAATATTATTGTTATAGTTACAAGAGGTCTGCGACACAGTGTAAATAATACGTTTGGGTATAATGTGAGTGACAGAGAAATTAAAAAAAATCTGCGTATTGTTAATTGGGATGGAAAAGGGCAGGATATATGGTGCAATGAAATTGATGGCGCGGATATTATAATAAACCTTACAGGCAAAAGTGTAAACTGCAGGTATACCAAAAAGAACAAGCAGGAAATATTCGATAGCAGAACGAATGCAGTGAAAGCAATTGGTGCAGCAATACAGCACGCAACAGTACCGCCTAAATTATGGATAAACGCAGCCAGTGCCACTATTTACCGACATGCAACAGACAGGCCGCAAGATGAATACAGCGGCGAAATCGAAAACGACTTTAGTGTACAAGTTTGCAAATTATGGGAGAAAACATTGTTTGAGCAACGTACGCCTTTTACACGCAAGGTCGCCCTGCGTATGGCCATTACATTAGGCAATGGCGGTGTTATTATTCCTTATTTAAACCTTTGCAAGTTTGGGTTAGGCGGCAGGCAGGGCGGCGGCAAGCAAATGTATAGCTGGGTTCATGCGGAAGATGTTTGCCGGGCCATTGAATTTTTATTTGAGCATACTGATTTGGAAGGTATATATAATGTTTGCAGCCCCAGCCCGGTTAATAATGATACGTTTATGGCAACATTGCGCAAAGTTACAGGTAACATTATAGGCCTGCCTGCCTTTACATGGATGCTAAAGATTGGTGCCAGGCTTATAGGTACAGAAACAGAATTATTACTTAAAAGTCGTTGGGTGTTGCCTACCAAATTGATAGAAGCAGGATTTACATTTAAGTACGCCCGTCTTGAAGATGCCTTTACCAGCATCGTTACAAAATTACCAAAGAGGAAATATCACTTGTTTAAGAAATGATCGCAACAATAGTATTGAAAAAACTTCAACTCTAACCCTTCCAGTTATGTTCTAAACCTTTAAACTGTATTCCCTAAACCCTTTTTACTCAATCTATCGCCAAAACTTTCAACTAAAACTTTAAACTTCCAAAACCATGAACCTGCTACAGGACAAAAGACTAAGATTAGTTAAGTGGAAAGACCTTACCGAACTTTCATTTAAAGAAACATTTATTGAAAACAGTATTAATATACCCTGGCTTGTAATTTCATTATTTCTTGCTTATAAGCATTGGTATATTGCCGCATTGCCCTGCTCTTTCCTGTTTTTTCTTACCGGTTTACGACAGGTGCATAATGCTTTTCACTACACGCTGGGCACGCCTAAAAACGTAACAGAGATTACTATTATTATAAACAGCATTTTAATGATGACGGCCATGCATGCAGTTAAGTACAACCACATGCGGCACCATAAATATTGCCTGCAGGATGCAGATGTGGAAGGCCATTGTGCTAAAATGAGCGCCCTGCAGGCTTTGCTATACGGCCCCATTTATATTTACCGCCAGCATGCCGAAGCGCTGCACCATGGCGGCAAAAAAGCAGTACGTTATATTATTGTGGAAATGCTGTTGGCCATAGGTTTTGGGCTGGCGGTATTTGCACTGCATATTGGCTTTTTGAAATATCATATTATTGTTATGTGCGCAGGTGAATGCTGCACCGCTTTCTTCGCTGTGTGGACAGTGCACCATGGTTGTGATGAAGAAGTGTTTGCCCGCACAATAAGCACCCGTTGGAAAAACAGGTTTACCTATAACATGTTTTATCATTTGGAGCATCACCTTTTCCCAAAAGTGCCTACCATTAAACTGCCTGAGCTAAGTAAAAGAATGAAAGAAGAGTTGCCTGACCTGCAGGCGAAGGAAGTGTTTTGAAGAAGGTCAGTAAGTCATTAAGGTTGGACGACCTAAAAAAACACCCTGGCTAAACCCGGTAAACGTGGTTTTAGTCAAAGCAAATTCTAAATAGAAATTAAAAACTTGCAACAATATTTACTTGAACTATTTACACTGGTATGAAGAAAATAATCAAATCCATGCTGCTTGTTATTGGTGTACCCGTTTTGTATGCCCTTGTGCTGCGTTATATTTTTGGCATACACGTTTTTAAAGATTTTGTGCAGGTAATGTCTGCTACATTTTTTATATCGCTGCCGGTAGGCGTGGGCATACTTACTATCGCATTCTCCAATATTGAAAGTGTAAAAAAAGTTTCCTATCGCGTATTTATGCCTTGGGTGCCTATAATATGTTTTTTTGTTCTAACGCTGGCATTATCAATCGAAGGGTGGGCATGCTGGATAATGATCATGCCGGTGTTTTTAATACTTTCAAGCATTGGTGGTTTAATAGGGGGTTATTTTAAACTTAAACGGCACTCAAAATCAAACAGGCTTAGTGTAAGTTTTGCTTTGCTAATACCTGTAGCTATGTTCCCGGTGGAAGACTCCATTGACTTTGCCCCAGGGCAATATGAAACGTACACCTACATTGATATACAAGCGCCACTGCAAACTATATGGAGCAACGTATTGCGGGTTAAAACTATTAGTGCTAAAGAAGACAAGGGCGTTCTAACCGCATTGCTTGGCTTTCCTCGGCCACTGCATGCAGAGCTAAATTATACAGGCGTGGGCGCCAGCCGCAAAGCAGTGTTTACCCGGGGCCTTGTGTTTGATGAAGTGGTATTAAATTACGAGGATAAAAAAAGTATGCACTTTAGCATAAAAGCCAATACCTACAGCATACCATCTGCAACGCTTGACAAACACCTGCTTATTGGCGGTGACTATTTTAATGTAACCGACGGCACTTACCAATTACAGCAGCTAAACAGCAATACCTGCCGGTTGCACCTGTACAGCCATTTTACTGTAAGCACATCATTTAATTTTTATGCAGCCATGTGGGCGGGCTGGATAATGAAAGATATACAAAATAATATTTTACAGGTGGTAAAGCACAGGTGCGGGCCCTAACACATCCGGTCAGCACAATTAAACTTTCATCAACGTGGTATGTGCTACCTTTACTTACCTAAAAACACTATATTATGCAAAGGCAATTAATTTCATCAGGCACGGTGTGGGAGAAAAAATATGGCTACAGCAGGGCGGTAAAAGTGGGCAACATGGTGTTTGTTGCAGGTACCACCGCAGTAGATGACAATGGCGAAGTAATTGGATTAGGAGACATGTACGCCCAAACAGATTTCATTTACAAAAAAATAGCCAAAGCCCTGCAACAGGCCGGCGCTAATATGACTGATGTTGTGCGCATTCGAACCTTTATTACCGACATGAGCCGTTATGAAGAAGTATTGAAAAGCCAGGGCGAGGTGTTTGAAAATATTCGCCCGGCTGCTACGCTTGTGGAAGTAACAGCATTGATTGATGAAAGGCTGATGGTTGAAATTGAAGTAGACGCGGTGATTGAGGGAGGAGCGTGAATCGTGAATCGGCAATCGTGAATGATGCTGCATGAAACGACAGACGACAAACGTGAGACGTGAAAAGTGAAATTGTCACACGATGAAAGTAAGAGGTGAAACGCTTTTGTGTATTAACACTCAATCCCGCTTAGTAAGCACATAAAAATTACTATAAGCACAAAGGGAATCATGCTTAACCCAAAAGCAAACCAGTAGCGTAACACAATGTTTGTCCTGTTTTTAGCAGTGTATAATATGTACAGGGATGATGCGCAACAGGCAATAAGGCCACCGGTTACAAAAAAGCCAACAGCACCAAAATCTCCGTTTATTAAAGAGGTAAAAACCAATATCAATAATATCCCGCCAACAATTACTGAAATGGCAGTTGTAATAAATTTCAGAACCCCCATGTAAATATTTTTTAAGGTTTATAGTTATTTAAAAACTAAGGTAGCGCTTGTTTTAGTTTTTAAAATTGTACTTAACAAAATTGCTGGTTAAAGTAAATATAATACGCAGGTATATAAGCCACAGCGAAATACAGTCCGAACGGACTCCTTTGGATGAGTTAAATGCACCGCAAGGCAGCGCAGAGTTTTTTGTTTAATAGCAATGGTCTTTTTCTTTGGCTGAAGAATATCCCAACCGCCGATGTGTGCGACGCAACTGGCGACCAAAAAGAATTCTGTCGCCTGGTCCAAAACAAAAATCATAAATAAGAGTACCCCCTAAAATTTACTTACACTGTTATTAACTCTCTTTTAGGGGATGGGGGTTGCCCTAATCAAAACTTTGGTTTTGCGATGCGCTCATTTTTAACACCCGGTCGTACTGCTCGGGGCTAAGGTCGTTGTAAAAATAATATACAGGGTCAACAGGTATGCCGCTTCTGTGCACTTCGTAATGGCAATGCGGGCCGGTGCTTTTGCCGGTGCTGCCAACGTAGCCAATCACTTCGCCGCGTTTTACAAGTTTGCCTGCACTGGTTTTAACGCGGTACATATGGCCGTACACTGTTTCGTATCCGTAGCCGTGGTTTATTACCACCTCGTTACCATAACCACCGGTGCTAAAGCCAGCCTCTTTAACTACGCCATCGGCAGTAGCATATATAGGCGTTCCAATAGGCGCAGTAAAATCGAGTCCCGCATGGTAATGGGTACTTTTGTAAATAGGGTCAATGCGGTACCCAAAGCCACTGGCTATTCGGGTAAGGTCTTTATTGCTTACAGGTTGTATGCTGGGTATGGCTGCAATAAGCTTCTGCTTATCTTTTACCATATTGTTTATATCGTTATAGCTTTTTTGCTGGTAGGCAACGCGCAGGGCAAGGTTGTTTAACTGTTTAACCATGCTGGTAACCAGGGCCTGGCTGCTCATGCTTTGCACCAGCTTAATCTCCTTGTTTTTCTGCATTTCTTTCAGTCGGGCGCTGTCTGGTATTGGGGATGATTCAAATATGCTTCGGTAAACATCATTATCGCGTTTTTCAAGGTCGCCCATTTTTTGCTGCAGGTCGCCAACCTGTTTTTGCAGCAGGCTGTAATCCTCCTTCATATCTTCATTTTGTTGGGCAAGATATTTTTCGTTAGGCGATTGTATGTAGTGGAAGGCTATGGTAACAATTATGCCCGCAGTAACCGCGGCGGTAGCCAAAAAGGCAAATATGCGCAAAAGCTTAACCCTAAGGGGGGTTACAAGCTTCTCGTACCGGAGCGTGTGGGTATTATAAAAATATTTTATTTTTTTCATTGGTTGAATGTCATGCTGTGCTGTTACATTCAAAAATGCTGTAAACGCCTGAGTGATCTAATCTTACCAATGCAATTTGTACCCCCAAACAAACTGTACGGATAAGCAAGCAGCCAAATACACCAGTTTTGTAAAGGTCTGTTTAACAGCAAATTTTGTACCTGAAAAACATAAACACTCAAAATGTTTACCTTTACGCCCCTGTTGTAAGGCAGCAAATATAGCTGTATATAGCAATACATATAAAAATTTTGTAATGACCACCATGAACAGCGCTGAGATTAGAGAAAGTTTTTTGCAGTTTTTTAAAAATAAAGGACATGTTATTGTGCCAAGCGCCCCCATTGTAATTAAAAACGACCCCACCCTGCTGTTTACCAACGCAGGTATGAACCAGTTTAAAGATTACTTTCTTGGCAATAAAAAAGCGCCCAACCCACGCGTGGCCGATACCCAAAAATGCCTGCGCGTTAGCGGCAAGCATAACGACCTTGAAGAAGTGGGTGTTGATACCTACCACCATACCATGTTTGAAATGCTGGGTAACTGGAGCTTTGGCGACTATTTTAAAAAAGAAGCGATCGGGTGGAGCTGGGAATTACTAACCAAAGTATATAAGCTTGACGAAAGCCGTTTATACGTTACCATATTTGAAGGTGATGCAAAGGAAAACCTTGCAAAAGACGAAGATGCTTTTAATGAGTGGAAGAAATGGGTGAGTGATGACCGCATTTTGCTAGGCAATAAAAAGGATAATTTTTGGGAGATGGGCGACACAGGCCCTTGCGGCCCGTGCAGCGAGATACATTATGATGGCCGCAGCGATGAAGAGCGTGCCAAAGTAAATGGTGCAACACTGGTTAATGCCGACAACCCACAGGTGATTGAGATTTGGAATAATGTGTTTATGGAATTTAACCGCAGTAAAGATGGCAGCCTGCAACCCTTGCCCGCCAAGCATGTTGATACAGGTATGGGCTTTGAAAGGTTGGTACGTGTTATACAAGGCAAGCAAAGCAATTACGATACGGATGTGTTTACAGGAACTATAGCTGAAGTTGAGAAACTAACGGGTAATAAATATGACTACAGCGACAGCAAACAGGCCGTAGCGTTTCGCGTATTGGCTGACCATATACGCGCTATTGCTTTTACTATTGCTGATGGGCAGTTGCCAAGTAACACTGGTGCCGGTTATGTGATTAGAAGAATATTGCGCCGTGCTGTTAGGTATTATTACAGTTACCTTGACTATAAACAACCGCTGTTGTTTCAGCTAATGCCATTGTTGGCGAAACAATTTGAGACTGTTTTTCCCGAATTAAGCAAACAGGAGGATTTTGTAACAAGGGTTGTGAAGGAGGAAGAAGAGGCATTTTTGAGGACGCTGGAGAAAGGGTTAAGAAAAATTGATGAGATTATTAGTGAGAGTAAAGCATTGGGCATTATAAAAGGTAAAGAAACCTTTGAGTTGTTAGATACTTACGGTTTTCCGGTCGATTTAACTAGGCTGATAGCATCTGAAAATAATTTGTCTGTTGACGAAGCAGGCTTCAACGCTGAAATGCAACAGCAAAAAAACCGCAGCCGCGCAGCTACAGCTATTGATGCAGAAGACTGGGTAATATTAGAAGAAGATGGAGCTAACGAATTTATAGGCTACGACACCCTGGAAATAAAAAGCAAAATTACCCGCTACCGTAAGGTAAAAGCGAAGGGTAAAGAAGCTTACCAGCTTGTATTAAATGTAACACCGTTTTATGCCGAAAGCGGCGGCCAGGTGGGAGATACGGGCTTTATAGCCCCCCTCTCCACCAGTGGAGAGGGGCCGGGGGTGAGGATTAATAATACCAGGAAAGAAAACAACCTTATCATTCACTTTGCGGATGAATTGCCGGCTGATATTACGGGCGATGTAATTGCAAAGGTTGATACGCATAAACGCCTGCAAACGGCTGCACACCATACAGCCACGCACCTGCTGCATGCGGCATTGCGTAAAGTATTGGGTACACATGTGGCACAAAAGGGCAGCCTTGTTAGCGAGGAGCATTTGCGTTTTGACTTTTCGCACTTTGCCAAAGTAAGCGATGAGGAGATACTGCAGATAGAAGCTATTGTGAATGAAAAAATTCGTGAGAACATACCTGTTGTTATAAAAGAAATGCACAAGGATGATGCAATTGCCCTTGGCGCTATGGCTTTATTTGGCGAGAAATATGGCGATATAGTACGCGTGGTTATTGTTGACCCAAAATATAGCATTGAGCTGTGCGGCGGCACGCATGCAGGAACTACGGGCGAACTGGGCTTTTTCAAAATAAAGCATGAAAGCGCTGTTGCAGCAGGCGTACGCCGAATTGAAGCAGTTAGCGGCAGTGCTGCTGAAGCGCTGGTGAACCAACAGTTTACCAACATTAATGCAATTAAGGAAGCATTGAAAAACCCGAAAGATGTATTAAAGGCCGTAGAAAATCTTACGGCCGAAAACAGCGAGTTAAAGAAAAAAATAGAATCGCTGGAGGCTAAACAGCTTGCCGGTATGAAAAAGGATTTGCTGGAGAAATCGCAGCACATTAACGGCGTTGATTTTATCGGTGAGATAGTTGAAATAGGCAATGCGGATGCTTTGAAGAAGCTGTGCTTCGATTTAAAATCGTCGTTACCCCTAACAGAAGCCGGTAGTAGTTACTTAGTTGTTCTTGCTGCTAATATTGATGGCAAAGCCAATGTTGCGGTATTGCTTGATGATACCCTTGCAGCCAAAGGGCTTGAAGCGCCAAAAATTATTAAAGAACATATTGCCCCGCTTATAAAAGGCGGCGGCGGCGGCCAAAAAACCTTAGCTACGGCCGGTGGCCAGGACGCAGGCAATTTGGACAGGGTGATTGAGGTAGTGAAGGGGTTGTTGTAATATTGCTCAACCAGACCTTGAAGGCCTTTAAAACTTCAGGGTCTTTCGTCAACGCCGGTGTTTTTCACTAACATTGTTATCCTGATTGAACAGTGCAGGGAAAAATACAAAAAAAGGATGATTGCTGTCTTCCGTTGCCGGCACCTAAAAGCCCTCTGCCGGCACAATAACATTTTTATAACTCCGCATTCAGGCATTTATTTTGTAAATATTTTTAACATTGAAGTTAATATGATGAAATATTTACCAACTATTGCCCGCATTATAAGTTTTTCGCTGGTTTTATTTATTACCGGCAGCGCCGCGGCGCAAAACCAATTCAAGGTAGGCTATATTAAAGATAGCTCTACAGAGCAGCCACTGGCAGACGTATTGGTTACCAACCAAAACAACCGAAAAATTGTACATACCAATGATAAAGGCTTTTTTCGTATTGAAGCATATACCGGCCAAATATTGTTTTTTGATAAAGACAATTACCACTTTGATACCCTGCGTTACGGCGCCATGACCACCAGCGATACCATAACAATTTTTTTAGCAAGGCTGCCTAACGTATTGGCTGGGGTAACTGTTACCGCCCGAGGTTTAACCAAATACCAGCAGGACAGCATTAAGCGCAGGCTTGATTTTGAAAGCGTTGCCGGACCGAAAGGGCAAACTGTTTCAAGAGCAAATTCAGGCGCCGGCATAGCCATAAACCTTGACCCGCTGCTTAAAAAGAAAGATCGCGACAGGCGTAAGGCATACGATACTTACGACGAAATAGAAAAAACCAATTATGTCAGTTATCGCTTTTCGCGCGACCTTGTGGGAGGCTTTACCGGCCTTAAAGGCGACGAATTGAGCGATTTTATTGAAAAATACCGTCCCTCTTATGAATGGCTTAGAGACCATACCGGCGACGACGAGGTGTTTTATTATGTAAACGAAAAGCTAAAAGATTATACAAAACACAAAAAGTAACTGTTTTTAGCCCGTTCAAAATCAATAAATTGTAAAATAAAAGGGTTATTTAGACAGTTTTAAGGCATAATAGCCCTGTTCTGCCTGTTTTCATATTCATTTAATGTGGTTTATTCATTGCCCTGCGGTTGCAAATACGTACCTTTGCGCGCTGATTGACAGCCGCCATACGAAAAAAATACAGGATCTTATTTAATCAATCAAAAAATAATCACGCCTAAGGCGTGACGACAAGGCCTTTATGGATATTCGCAACATTGCAATAATTGCACACGTTGACCACGGTAAAACTACCCTGGTTGACCGCATTTTACATGCGACAAAAGTATTTCGCGACAACCAGGAAACGGGTGAGCTGATAATGGACAGTAACGACCTGGAACGCGAGCGTGGCATTACCATCTTCAGCAAAAACGCCGCAGTTAAATATAAAGACGTAAAAATAAACGT